>Ga0182024_10003590_pt1 | contig 36701 bp, 25 predicted proteins | sample P32metaG_FD_120480 | JGI IMG/M metagenome (GOLD analysis project Ga0182024, IMG submission 120480) | Permafrost microbial communities from Stordalen Mire, Sweden - P3-2 metaG (Illumina Assembly) | ecosystem: Environmental > Terrestrial > Soil > Wetlands > Permafrost | place: Sweden: Stordalen...
CGTTACTGCGCATATATCGGCGCACCGTATGGCTAAGCACCAATCACTACCGTCCGACGCTGCCCCCGCTTTACCCGGTCGCTCTCTTAGGGGAACGGTTTTCCGTGGAAATCCAGGCTAGCGCAATTGGGATCACAATAATGAACTGCGGTACGTAGACGGAAACTAAGGCGATGACCACGAGCCCAAGACATACGGTAAACCCAAGGTACCACTTTCGTCGTGACCGTTGCGCCGCGATTTGGTCTACGCCATCCATTCTTTTGCCGAACGTTGTTTATGCCGAACGGCGTATGTGATTAAAATGCGACTATCCGTTGGCTGCAAGGAGATTAGGGTAGGATGAGGGCTAGTGACAAAGCGTGATTGAGCTGTTCGGCTAAAGTAAAGAAGCGCGAGAGCTTGAGAAGGGATCCTTGGATCGTGGGTGGATAAACCGGCCACTATACCCAACGCCTTTTCCCCATCATGGAAAACTGAAAACGGAACTCTTCTTCGATGCACATTTTTGCGGGATTGGACCCGCGGCGGGCGTATTGTGTGTATGAGAGCCTTCCCTTGCTTCCGCATCCTCCTGGGCCTTGCCGGCGCCGCGGCAATCCCTTGCGCGGCGCCCGCCCGCGCCGCCGACGCTTCCGTTCCCGTTCCACTCTTGAGCGTGAGCGATGACACCCCCCTTGTTATCGCAAACGGGGTCCTCCGGGATTATCTCGTGGACGGCAAGCCGGCGCCGGCGACACTTCGCAACTTGGTGCCTATCGTGCAGCGGCACTATCCCGCATCGAACATCACGATGATCGGAGTGGACGACATCGTCGTCGGCGATCTGGTCCTGCAATGGGCGCCGAAGGCTCCCGAGCCACACGCCCCTCTTCGGCCGCCCCCCTTGTTTTTGGTGATGAGGGCCCTTTCGGAAGCAAGCGGGCGCAGGTTTCGGGTGAGCGATCCTACGGACCCCCTGACCTTCCTTTTGCTCAAATCCGACGATCCCGGATCGTTGGGCCCCCGCGTGGCCGATGTCGTCTACATCGGGCGCCTTCTGAGCCATGGAATCAACAAGGCCGGGATCGAGAATAGTTTGAATGAGCTGCAGACTCGAATGAGCGTGTTGGACGAGCGCTACGGGGAGAAAAGTCAGGAGAAGGAGCGCCTCTCGGACTTGACGACCGCCATGAATCAGGAGAAAGAACACCTGTCGGACGAGATGGCCGTCCTGAAGAAGCAACTGGCGCAGGCAAACTTCTCCGATGAAGAAATCGACAAACTATTGGCTCAGATCTCGGAAGTGGTGACAGAAGCGCTGACCAAACTCCAACCCGACGCAAAGCCGCCCGAATTTCAATTTCACCGAGGGACAAATTTGCTCGTGGTCATCGGTTCGCAGTCGGCGGTCGATATAACCCGAAAGGTGGTTGCCGCGCTCGAACAGGCGCAGTAGTCAGAAAACGTGTTCGCCAGCCAACGAACCGTGTCCCGGCTCCTTTCCGGCCTATCCGACGCCGCGAACGTTCCGCCGTCTTCGGACATCCTTTCTCTCACGGGGCGCCTTTCGGCGGGCGAAGAGGAGGCTTTTCGGGAATTTCACGCCCGCTATTTCGATCCGCTCTACCGGTTTCTGCTCGGCGTCTGCAGGGGTGACGCGCACGCCGCGCAGGACGCGCTGCAATCGACGCTATTGCGAGTCGCCCGGCACGCGCGCGCGTTCGAGCGCGAAGAGATCTTTTGGGGCTGGCTCAGGGCAATTGCGCGAAACGCAGCCCGGAACCAAGGCCGCCGGCGGAGGCGCTACTGGGGTTTGCTGGAAAAATTCACCTTTGCCCGCGGCTCGATCCAAGAAACCGAAGGGGAGCAGTGGCGCGAGGTGTTGGGCGAGAGCCTTTCCGAGATGCCGCCGGCCGAGCGAGAACTTCTGGAGGGAAAATACATTATCGGCTCGTCTGTCGCCGAGCTTGCGGCGCAAGCGGGGCTGACGGAACGGGCCGTCGATTCGCGACTATATCGGCTGCGCCGCGAGCTGGCCGCCCGCGTGCTCCAAAAACTCCGCCAACAATGAACTTTCGCGACGACGATCGGATATGGCGCGGCGTATTCGCGGACGATGAGCTCGACCCGGTTCGCCGCGCCTCGCTGGAGGCGGGGCTTTCGGCCCTTCGCGCGCGGCGCAGAAAGCGGCGCATTTGGGCGGTCGCCGGAGTTGTGGCTCCGATGGCTTTGATTTTTGCAACTGTGGTTTCCCGGCACCGCGGCGGTGCGCCCGATGCCCTCGCGATTGCGCCTCCTTCCGCCTCTGCGGCCCCGACGGTCAAGTTCATTGACGATTCCGAATTGCTCGCGCTATTCCCGGACCGGGACGTCGCTCTGATCGGGCCGCCGGGCAGGCAGCAACTGCGGTTTCTCGATTCGGCTCCGCGTGCCGGAGATTAAGGCGTCACCTTTTCACGGGCGGAATCGTCATCCGGGGTGGCCAAACTCCGGCTCTCCATGAAAAAAATCCTTGTCCTCTCCGCCCTATCCGTCGCGCTCGTGGCGCACGCTGCACTCGATGACCTGCCGTTCGCCGGGGCTCCAAAGGTCGCGGCAGGCGACACCGTTCCCCCGCCGGCGCCCGTGACGCCGACGGCAGTGCAGCTCCAGGAGATCCAGGGGAAACTGGCCGAGTTCAAGGCCGCGATCCAGGCGCTCAAGGATGCGAAGACCGATGATGACCTGGTCGTCGATGCCGAGGCCTATGGCTGGGTCGTTGAGAATGTTGTGCGTGTTCCCGGCGGATTCATCAATGCGGGCGCTATCGGTCGCTGCACATCGGTTTTGAACGACGGCATGCGCCGGATCGGGGAAATCAAGGCGGGGACCGCCGCGTGGCCGCATAACAAGGGTCGCGTCAACCGGGCCTATCGCTCGGCCGTCGACGGCACCGCGCAGCCCTATCACATCAGCATCCCGGCCTCGTACGATCCGGCCAAGCCAATGCCCCTTTACGTTTACCTTCACGGCCGCAGCCATGACACCCCCGACCTCGGCCTCACCTGGGTTGGCGGCAATGACGACGCTGGCAGCGGCCGGGGTGCCGGAGGCAGCGGGAGTTACATCCGGGTCGAGGCGTTTGGGCGGGGCAACAACTCTTTCCGCTGGGCCGGTGAGACCGATGTCTTGGAAGTCATCGCATCCGTTCGCAAACGCTACAACATCGATCCGGACCGCATCCTGCTCGCCGGATTCTCAATGGGCGGCGCGGGTTCCTGGCAGATCGGCCTGCACAACCCCGATTTGTTCTGCGGCCTCGAGGTCGATGCGGGCGTGATCGGAAATCGCCTGAACCTGGACGATCTCACGCCATCGCAGCGAGCGGCGAACAGCACCTATGGGATCCTGATCGATCACGCGCTGAACGTATTCAATGTGCCCCTGGTCGGTTATGCCGGAGCCAACGACGCCCAGCTCGCCTCCTCCACGAGCATCCGCACCCAGCTCGGGCGCGAGGGCTTCACAATCCCGCGAACGGCCCAGTATCAGTTCACGGGCCACGACATCGACGCGATCTTTCTCGCCAACCCCGGGCAGGGTCATTCGCACGCCACGGGCGAAACGGCCCGCGTCATAAACGAATTCAACGCAGCCAATTTCAAGCGGGGCCGCGTGGTGCCCGACCATATCCGCTTTGTCACCTACACGACCCGCTACAATCGCGACTATTGGATCGCAGTCGACGGCCTGAAGAAGCAATTCGCCAGGGCCAGCGTGGATGCCGAGCGCGATCCGGCCAAGGCGACCTACACGATCAAAACCAACAATATTTCCCGGCTAATGCTCAGCGATACGTCCGCGGCGCGAAATGTCTCGATCGATGGCGATGCGCTGAGCGTTGAGCCCGCTGACAGCCTTTTGCTGGTCCGCAATGGCGATCATTGGCAGGCAGCCGGCTCTGACGCCTCGACTGGCCTTCGAAAACAGCACAACCTTCAGGGTCCGATCAACGATGCGTTCTTTGACGCCTTCCTCTGCGTGGCGCCGACGGGACAAGCCAACAATGATCTCGCCGAGGCTCAGGGAAAACAGGAGCTGGACCGGTTTTCCAAGATGTTCGCTCGGGACTTTTGCGGCGAGACCCGGACCGTCGATGACACGGCCGTCACGGCCGAAGATATTGCGAACAACAATCTTGTCCTTTTCGGCGATCCCGGCAGCAACCAGCTCCTCCGGCGCATCGCGGACCAGCTCCCGATTCGATGGACAAAGGACAGCATCGTCGTCGGTGGGAAAACCTACAGCGCGGCCGATCACGTGCCGGTGCTCATCTATCCCAACCCGCTGAATTCAAAGCATTACGTGGTGATCAACGCAGGCCTCTCCACGCAGGGATCCCGGGGACCGGCGGGTTATGGCGACTACGCGGTGTTAAAGGTCACCAAGCAGGCGGACGGACTTTTGGCGACGGAAGTGGCGAATGAGGGGGTATTTGATGAATCCTGGCAATTGCCGCCGGGCAGCTGAGCAAAGGACCCGGTGGTCAGCCGAGCTTGGCTGACAGCCAGTTTGTCGCCCGCGTCCAGGCCGCCGCCGCCGAGGCCGGGTCGTACGCCGGACGATCGTCGCAGAAAAATCCGTGCCCTCCGCCGGGATAGATCTCCACCTCGTGCGGCTTGCCGAGCGCCGTCAGCCGCGATTGCAATGCGCCGATGTCCTCCGGCGGTATGCTCTGATCTTTCGCGCCGAAAACGAGGAGCAGCGGGCAGCGGACCGAATCGAGCCGGTCGATCAGCGGAGTGAATCCGATTCCCGGGCGCGGCTTGACGAGGCCGCCCCCATAAAACGAGACCGCCGCCGCGATCGGCAGCTCGCATGCGGCGAGCACAGAGGCCCATCCGCCCATGCAGAACCCCCAGCTTGCGATGCGGGTCGGATCGATGTCGGGCCGCTGGATGATATTCTGGTGCGCCACCTTCAAATCCTCGAGAATCCGATCATTGGTCAGTTCGCCCATGATCGGCTTGATCTTCGGAAACTCGTCATAGCCGAATTCGAGCCCCGCGCCGCTGCGATGAAATAGCTCCGGAGCGAATGCGGCGTAACCTGCCTCCGCCAAGCGCTTGCAGAAGCGCTTGATGTGCGGATTTACGCCAAAGGCCTCCTGCAGGACCAGGACAGCCGACCGGCGGCCAGCGGACGCGTCATCGGGGAGGAATCCATGCAGATCCATCCGCCCTTCGGACGTGGAAAGAGCGACCTTAAGTTCTTTCATGTTGAAAGATAAGGTCTCCGGTATCGAACAAATCGCAAATCCCGGTTGCGTTGCCGCCGGCGGTCCACGCAGGCCGGACTAAATGGGCCGCCGGCCGCTTTCCGCTGCGTTGAACGCCGCCCTTTGGCGGCGTCCTAACGGCCTCCGACACAACCTTGCAGCAAGCTGCGAGGAATGTCTGTTTGTGTTTAATACGATTCTTGTTCGGCGCGGTCCAGCTGCCGATCGGGCACACCAGAATTACTGCCCACCCGGAAGTCGCTGACCTTGCGCAGGACGAAGAATGGCGCGCCGCCCGCCCGCTGGGCCTTTACATGGTCGAATTCCGCCCCGGCGACATCGTCGAGCACGATTACCGGGCGAGTGTCGTCCTTGACGAAGCTAAATTCGACGTCGCGAAATTCGAGGCCTTTCGCGTGGCGCGCATAGATGCCGTAGGCGGGGAGCAATCCGAACATGGAAGGCTCGGGATAGGCTTTCTCCTGTTCAGGCGGCATGTAGGGGTCGCGCGGATCCGCAAGCCCGGCTGCCCGAAGGAAAAACCGGTTCACGAGGTCGGCCGGCTGCTTGGCCGCGTCGTCGAGCGAAAGTCCTCCACGCGAGACTACGCGGATATCGCTCAGGCGCACATCCTCGATCGGATGGCCGGGCAGGCCGGCGATCAGGATGGGGTATCGGGCGTCGACATCCGACGCGGAGACATGGCTGATGCTCACGCGGCGAATGACGCCGACAGGTGTGCCCTCGGGGCCTCGGGCGCGGTTGCCGATCCGCAGGAATATCGCCGCATTGCAAATATTGCGCATCGCGATGTTGGTGACCGTGACGTCTTCGATCGTGCCGCCGTCGACCGTCTCGAACGCCAGGCCGCGGCTTCGGTCGAAGACGCAGTTGGAGATTGTGATGTTCTTGAATCCGCCGTCGGACTCGGTGCCGAACTTGATTCGTCCGGTCGGGCCGTCGCGGTCCACCGCGTGATCCTGGGTGGTCTTGAACGTGCCGTCGAAGACCGAACCCGGATCATATCCGCTGACCTGGCAGCCGGTGATCGTGAAATTTTCGCACGCCCGAAGGGTCCCCAGGGCATAGGTGCTCTTGAGGACTATGGCATCATCGTTGATGGCATTGACCGAGCAGTTGCTGATCCGCACGTTGCGGCATGCGTCGATGTCGAATCCGTCGCGATTGGTGTCCACCTTGACATTGTCGATCGTGAAATTGTCAACGCCGGTGGCGAGAAGGGCGAACCATCCGCCCTGAAGGACGGAAAAGTCGCGCAGCAGCACGTTGCGGCAGTTGACGAGTGCGATCGACTTGTTACCCCCTCTTCCGCGGGCGTTGGCCCCAGCGGAAGCCGGCGGCGGCGCGACCTTGGGCAGCGGCGGCATCCCTGCGAAATCGCCCCCCGACCTTGGAGCGCCCTCCTTTGGAACGCCATTGTTGCCGGGACCGCGGCCAAAGCCGCCGTTGGAGCGAGGGAGGCCCTTTCCATAGATCATGCCGGGGCCCGTGATCGCGATATCCTCCAAGCCGTCACCATAAATCAGGCTGTTATGAAAATGGCTGTGGCCGAAGTCCTGGTATTGGAACTTGTCGCCCCAGTCGTTCGGCTCGGCCGCATCGTAGGCGCCGAAGCCGGGTGCCTCCGTCGCCCCGACGATGACGCAGCCCTGGTCGAGATGAAGGGTGATGTGGCTTTTCAACCGGATCGAGAAGCTCAAGTAGGTTCCGGCGGGAACCTCCACCGTGCCGCCGCCGGCCGCGGACGCGGCTTCAATTGCCTTGTTGAATGCGTCCGTGTCCAGCGTCTTGCCGTCACCGGTCGCGCCGAATGCGCGGACGTTGAACGTCTGCCCCGAATTTGCGGATGGAGCCATCTGGCCGCGGGCAAAGCCCGCGGCCAACCCAAGGATGCACGAGAAAAGGACGCATATCCGATAGGTGAATGACTTCATAGGTAGGGCGGGGCTGGAGTTGGATGAGCGGGAGGCGCCGGGTCTTAGAAGCTGAAGCGCGTTGTCAGGGACCACTGCCGCGGCGGAATGATGCGCCAAGTGTAAGGCGTGCCGTCGAGGTTGTATGCGATCGGCAGGATATAGCCGTTCGATGTGAGGTCCACACAGTTGAGCTGCACCGTGCATTTGATCTTGCCGTCTTCCCATGGCAACTTGAAGCCGTAGGAAATCCAGCCATCGACGTGGAGCTCCGCCGGGGTGTAGATAGGCTTGGTGATATCGCTGGCCGCGACCTGGCCGGAGGCGTTCAGCAGGCTCGCCTGCGTGGCGCCATAGTAGCCTTCGATGGTCGTGCTCATCCACCGCAGACCGCCGCCAATGCCCAAATTCTTGAGCGGCCCGCTCACGAATTGATAGTTGGTGAGAATGTTCCAGGTATATGGGGTTTCTTCCGGAACGTTCGTGCCTTGAGCTGCCTCTTCAACCGTGATCGGGACTGTCACGACGTTATTGAAGTAATCTCCTATGGTCTGCGGCCCGTTGCTGGGTCCCCCAGTAAGGGGCCCATCGGCGCTGTAGCCGTAGGAATTCCAGAAGTTGCCGAGATAGGCGATCGCCGTGGACCCGCCGCCGACCCAATTTGAGTACACGCCCGAGTAGGCGGCCGGGGCGGAGGCCGTCGTCCAATACGGCATTCGAATGGCGGTGTAGGCCTTCGCCTGGGTATCGACGGCGGAGAGCTGGGCGGATTGACGGGAACCGGTGAATTTCATCGTCCAATTCGGCAGGGGATTGTAGGTCAGCTCAATATCGTAGCCGGCGGCGCTCGTTGTATTCGTGGCCTCCGGGTTGGAAAAACCGCCGGTGATTGGGTTTCCTCCGCCTTCCAGGTATTGGAGGTTCATTCCCGTCAATGTGGACATCGTTTGATACTGGGCCGAGGTCAAGGGGAAGATCGATTGATTGCCAAACTGCGTCGACGTCGGGTTTTCGCCAGACTCGAGCGCAACAACATCCGACGCCCACTGCCTCATGTCATTTTGGTCGATGTACAGCTCCCGGTCGGTGAGCGTTTGCGATACCCCTGTGATATTGTTCTGGTTGTTGCTCTTGAACCAGGTCATGCGCATATACAGTTTCTTGTCGGGCGTGGCGATTTCCAAGCCAAAGTCCTTTTCCGTACCCTCCGGCTTCCCAAGCGGCTGGCCGACGAGATCGGTATACGAGGAGGTCGGAGGATTGAAATTGTCCGACTTGTTGAATGTAAAGCCGAGCGTGCGGATAACCCCGGCAAAGATATTGCCATTGCTGGCAGCCGCGTCGATCCCTGACCAATTCTCAAACGGCTTCACCACAAAGCCCTCGCTGTAGGTATTGCCACCGATCTCCCCCAGGGTCTCTTGCGCCAATTTACTGGTGCCAGGTGCGTAAACGCCCGCGTAGGACGTGGGATTCCAAGGGCCCAGATCGTACTTAAGAGCGGGGTTTTCCACGCCGTTGACGTAGGTAACCAGGCCCGTATTATTGGTCGTGACCGTCGGAACGCCATTGATGATCGCGTTATAGATGGTCCCGCCGGAGCGATTCTTGACTACGTCGTCGTTGAGTCCGACCGAACCGACGATTCGGTCATTCCAGAAAAAGCTCTGCCAGTAGTAGGTTTTCTGGTCCTGGACGTTTTCGTAGATTTCGTAACCGTTGAACGCGGGTGACGCCACGGTCAATCCGCTGTTCACCCACTGGCCCGTGCCGTAGTTGTAGGTGCTCACGGTGAAGTTCGTCGGCGAGCCATACCCCGGAATGCCCTTGAGGGCGGGCGCGAACGTGGCGGCATTGCTCCCGGGCCCGCTCACGTATTCCCAGCGAATTGGGTCATTGGTGACTGATTCCTGCACGTTCCAGTTTCCAGGAATGACAGGCTGATTGTTGAATTGATACAGCTCGGACGCGTACGAGCCGTCGCCGCCGTTGACGACGGTGCGGAGGCGGACCGACTGCTGCACGTCGTCGTGTGTGGACGCTTCAGTCATGAACCGATGGTGCCCGAGCCATTGCAGCCACTTCGGAAGCTTGTCCCGCAAGTCGACGCTGTATGTCAGCATCGCCCGCCAGTCTGAATTGGTTTCCGGGTGGAAAAAGCCGTCGCCCTGGTAGTCGTAGAGATAGTCCGAGCCGGCGTAGGGATTCGGCGCCCCGTTCAGCAGGTAGGAATTCGTATCCACATAGAACGCACCCTGCGCAGGAGTGCCATTGCTATGCTGATTATCCGGGTCCATCTCCAGATCGTGGTATTCCTGCCGGAAGTAGCCGATGTCCAGGTCCAGCGCGCCCCACTCGCTGCTGGACAGGATGTTTTGTTGAAAATCAAAGTGATAGGTCCGAGCCTTGGATTGGGTGTAGTCCGTCGCGTCGTAATTTGGCCCGTTTTGCGAATTGTAGATGGCCTGGTTGACGACTTCGGGCTGAAAGTAGGAAGCGTAACCGCCGTTTGGCACACCGTTGATTAGGTTGACCGGAGTACCTGGAGTGCCGACGCCCGGAATGGGAAGCTGGATGGAATTTGTCAAAAACTCCGACCGGACCATCGCCTGGGAAGCGGTGAGCGGCGTGGTCGGCACCTGGGCCGGGATGAGCCCGCCATAGTTGGAGCCGAGGATTTGCTGCGACTGGTAACCCCAGAGGAACTGGCCCGTGGGAGAATATGCATAGGTCGGTCCAGTTGAGTTGGTGGAAGTCGCGGCCGCCGTCACGCCGATGCCAGGCTGAAAGAGGGGGGAGGTGATGCTCGTCAATGCGCCCGTGCCCGTCGGATTGCCGGCGACATAATTGGGGCTGGTGGTCGAACTCGTGTAGGGTCCAAGCACCTTACCCGTGGCCAGATCGGTGATCATGCCGGTGATCGGATTCATCATCGGCCTGCCGGCGGCGAGCCAACCGGTGACCAAATCCTCGGGCAGCAAACTATTCTCGTCGTTGGCGTAATTGTTATAGAATTCGGCGTACGCGGTGATCTTAGTCTTGTGCGACTTGAAGGGGTCGATCGTTATCGTGGCATACTGCCGGCGCGTCAGATCGGAAGAGGGCTGGCGCTGAAAACCCACCGAGTTATACTCCTGGGCCAGATAGAGCGCGACATGGTTGCGAATCAGAGGGATGTTGATGTCAGAGGTCTCGCGGAATCCGCCAAAACTGCTGGCCTGGAGGCTTACGTCGCCCGAAAGCTTGTCGAGCTGGGCTTCGTTGCTGCTCGCGTTGACGATGCCCGCGGCCGCGCCCGATCCGAACATCAGCGAGTTCGGACCACGGTCGATTTCAATCGACTGCACATTGTAAGTGTCGAATGGAATCCGGTAAAGGCCGTAGAAGTTGTCCACTTCGTTATCGGGCGCCCCCAGGCCGTTGACCCGGGTGCTCAACGTATTGAGGCCGCCGATGCTCGCTGTGTTGTCGTTGGAGCCCGCCAGAGCATCGTCGACACGGGAGGACTCGGTGAATCCGGTGAACGGCGTGAAGGTGTGCGAGCCCTGCGTGCCCGCCTCATACATCATGATGTCGTTGATATTCTGCGCATTGGTGTTCTCCAACTGCTGCTTGTCGATAACCGTGACCGAAGAGGGAATGTCGCCGATATTGCTGGCCAACCGCGTGCCGGTGGTCGTATTCGGAGTGAAGTAACCCTGAGCCTGTGAGGCGTTTACTTCGAACGGACTCAGTGTGACAGGCTCGTTTCCGGATGGGGCGGCCTGGGCCGCGACCGGGACCGGTGCTTGGGTCGCCGGAGCCTGCGTTTGGTCCGGCGCGGCCGCCGGCGTGTTTGCCATCTGGCCGCAAAGCGTGGCGGGGATCAGCGCGGCCGCCATCAGCACGGCGCAAGCCGGTCGCAAGGCGGCGGATTTTTTCATACGGGAGGTACGGATTAGGTTCATGAGATTTGTGTTAGGCTTCGGTTAGGAAATTGACGGAAAGATCAGCTGACAGACGGAATAACTTCCGGAATATTGGGGTATGCCGGAAAATCGGGGTGTCGGTAACCAAGCGGGATAGATTACCGTTCTACAAAATAGACGAATGCCGTATCAAACGGATGTAACGCTGCGGGAATATAACGATGGGTAATACTGCGAAGGTCAAGCCCCAGTCCAGGCAATTGCAATGCGCCGATTCAATTAAACTTTCAGAGTTCCATTTTCCTGTTTGTTCCGTCTCCCATTCTAGCTTCAATCCCCATGCGCCCCCAATCCCCTCTTCCTCGCGTTCTCATCGCGTTTTATTCCCTCGCGCTCGCTTCGGCTGCCGCGTCCGCGCAGAGCGAACAGCCGGCGACGGCATTTAAATTCCAGTTCGGCGCGACGGAACCCGCGCCCGGCTATACCTTGGTTGCCCCCACCACCGAATATTCCAAGGCGACTGGATATGGTTTTGAGCACGGCTCGACCGTGACCGCCGTCACCAAGGATAGCGGCGAACCGCTGCAGCGCGGAGCCGTCGTATCGACCGGGCCTTATTCCTTTTCGGTTGCTGTCCCGGAGGGCAACTACCGAGTCACCGTGACCCTGGGCGATCCCACGGCAGAAGCCACCGCAACGGTCAAGGCCGAGGCGCGCCGGCTGATGGTGGAGCATCTCCATACCGGAGCCGGCGAATTTGCCACCCGCACTTTCACGGTAAACATTCGCGGGCCAAAGATTTCCACCGGTGGCGAGGTCAACCTCGACAGCCGCGAAAGAGACCCGGCTACCGGCGAAATGATCTCCCTAGGTTGGGATGACAAACTCACGATCACCTTCACCGACACCCATCCGGCGCTGGCGGCTCTCGAAATCAAAAAGGTCGACGATGCAATCACGGTGTTCGTCCTCGGCGACTCAACGGTGACTGACCAGGCCAGCGGCCCGGGCAGCAGCTGGGGCCAGATGTTCACCCGCTGGTTCAAGCCGGAGGTCGCGATCGCAAACCACGCCGAGTCCGGCGAAACCCTGAAGGGCTTCCTGAAGGAACGGCGCTGGGACAAGGTCCTGGATTCCATCAAGCCGGGCGATTACGTCATCATCGAATTCGGCACCAACGACTCCAAGAAAAGCGGCCCGCAAAACATGTATCCCAACCAGGACTTTTCCGAGACCTATGCCGAGGTGAACACCACCTACAAGGACCTCCTCCACCGATTCGTCTCCGACGCGCGGCAACGGGGCGCCAATCCCATCATCGCCTCACCCTCGGCCCGGCGGGGAGAGGTGTCCAATCCCAGCAGTTTCGGCGCATACGCCGCCGCTGCCGGAGCCGTCGCCCGGGAAGTCGGCGTGCCTTTTATCGACCTCAACACAATGGGCCAGCAGCTCAACGCGGCGCTCGGCACCGACGCCCCGAAGCAATTCGGCGACATGACCCACCACGTGGAATACGGCAGTTACATGCAGTCGAAGTGCATCGTGCTGGGGATCAAGCAAGCCGGCATCCCGCTGGCGCAATACATCGTGGACGACTTCGGTGATTTTGACCCCAAACATCCCGAGCCCACGCCCGCGACATTCATGGTTCCCCCCGATCCCCGCCGAGGCGGCGGTGGGCGCCGCCGCGGCGGTTCCGCAGTCCCTGGGGCTGCGCAGCCTGCGCCCTCGACTCCGGCAGCGGGAACGAATTGAGAAAATTCAGATCCGCCGATTCAGCTCGCGGCGGTCATTTCATCAACTCGGCCAGCGGCGCTCGGATGGCATCGGCCCAAATCTGATATCCGCGCGCGTTTGGGTGAAGCAGGTCGGGAAAGATATCCCGCGAAAGGGTCCCATCCGGCTCGAGGAACTTGGGTCCGATGTCCAAATAGTGAATGTAAACGCCGTCGTCCAAAAGCGCGATTGCCCGGTTGACCTCCTGGATCTGAGCCCGGATTGGACTGTCCTTCGTGTCGCGCGGAAATATCGCCAATAACAGAATCTTGGACTCCGGCAGGTGCGATCGGATATCCCGCACGACAGCGGTGACCCCCGCGATCGCCTCTGCCGTCGTGTTGCGCACCCCGCCGTTGCGTTCCATACCGGTGTTGTTTGTGCCGATCATTAACACGACGACCTTGGGGTGGATGCCGTCCAATTCGCCGTGGTCGATCCGCCAGAGGACATGCTGTGTGCGGTCCGCGTTGATGCCGAAATTTGCCGCGTGCAAAGGCGCAAAGTTCTGGTCCCAGACCGCCTTGCCCCGGGGCCAATCCACCGGCTTGCCGTCGACCGGCCCACTAAAAGTATCGTACCGCCAGAAATCTGTTATGGAGTCGCCAAGGAAGAGAACATCGATCCCCCCCTGCTGGGCGATTTTCACGAAACCTTCGTGCCGCTGGACCCATCTGGGGTCGCGGGGCACCGGCACGACCGCGGTGTTCGCGCGAACCTCGCCGGCCTGACCGGGACTCGCAGATGGAGCCACCTGGCCGCGGGCAAATCCGGAGGCCAAGGCGATGACGCAGGAAAAAAGGAGGCGTGTCCGGACGGTGAATGACATCATGGGTAAATCGGAGGTTGGCGTGAGGTGACCGGGGACCGCCCGAGGCATCAATCCAAATCCACTCGGCGGCCCTCTTCGGCGGAGAGGTACGCCGCGTAGATGACCTTGACGCAATCGACGGCCAGGTCGATTCCCGCCACCGGCTCCCGTCCCTCCTGGATCGCGTCGACGAAATCCACAATTTCCTGGGCGAAGCCGCGAAACCAATCCTCATCGCAGCTCGGGCGATTCCATCCCGCCTTGGTCTCAAGTTTTTCAGTAAAGTATTCCTGATGAAACACCGACGCATCCGGCGCATAGGTTTCGACCGCGTCGTTGCCGGTCATGTTCGCCTTGATCACCCCATCGGTCATGAAAGCGGTCACCCTTGTATTCAATCCGCCGAGCCCCGTGTCGCTCACGACTACGCCCGCGCGGGAGCCGTCCTCAAACCGGATCACGAGATTGGCCCAGTTTTCGACATCGAGGGGATTTGCGCTGATCCATTTGTTCGCCCCCGCCTTTTGCGCAAGCTCGGCCGCCTCCGAATGAATCAGGTCAGCCGTGTCCGCCAGGACCGACACGGGGCGGATTCCCCTTCCCCGGCGAATCCGCCCCTCCCACTCCTTGAGATGGAGGCAGGCGCCCACGGAATGCGCGCCCATGCGGAGCAAGGCTCCGCCTCCGGTCGCCTTCCATTCCCGCGAGTAAACCGAGTTGGAGCCGGAGTGGTTTTCCTCGGCGCGCAGTTCGAGGATCGATCCCTTCGACTTCCCGATCAATTTTTTCATTTTGGCGATCGGCGGGGCATACACCCAATTTTCGGCGTAGCAGAATCGAACGCCCGACCGCTTGACCGCATCCCGGACCGCCTCCGCATTTCGGAGGGCGCCCTCCCTCATACGGGCGCGCGGCACGCGCTGTCCGATCGGCTCCGGATCGCCCGGGGCGCCAAAATAGCCGGTCAGCGGCTTCTCCATTATGATGTGCTTTCCCGCTTCCGCCGCGCGTATGGCAAATTCGTGATGAAGGGCGGGCGGCACGCAGATATCGATCACATCGATATCTCCGCGGGCCAAAAGCTCGTCAAAATTTTCGGTGGCAAATGGAATCTTTGCCTCCTGCGCGAGCTTGTCGGCGCTCTCCCGGGTGCGCGCACATACTCCGCGGATCTCGACGGAACCAGGGGGCAGACTGGCATAATTTGCCAGGTGCATCCGGGCTCCAAAGCGGGCTCCCGCTAGTCCAATTCCGATCATTCGCCAGAGGAAAGCCGGGCCGCCGCGCAACGTCAATCCGCCCGGCTCATGAGCGCCGGGAATGTTTTTGCTGGCGGAACCAACCCGGTATAGCAAACTGCGGCGCAATGACGGTCTGGACGCAAAATTATAATCCGACCGGGAGCGTGGCGCTATCCACCGCTCTGGCGGCATCGCCGCTTGTTGTTCTTCTGGGGTCGATCGTTTTTCTGCGAATGCCGATCCACCGGGCGGCGCTGATTGCGCTGGCGCTGACCGGAATCATCGCCGTGGCGATATTCGGAATGCCGGCGGGCATTGCGGCGGCTAGCGTGATCTACGGAGGAGCCTTCGGCTTATTCCCCATCGGCTGGATCATTCTCAATGTCATTTTCCTCTACCAGCTGACGGTGAAGGGCGGGCATTTCGACGCCCTGCGGGAAAGCCTGGCCGCAATAGCACCGGATTCCCGAATCCAATTGATCCTGATCGCCTTCGCCTTCGGGGCATTTCTCGAAGGGGTCGCGGGCTTCGGGGCGCCGGTCGCAATCACGTCGGCGATCCTCGTGCAACTGAGATTCAAGCCCCTTCAGGCCTGCGCCCTCGCCCTGATCGCCAATACTGCGCCGGTCGCTTTCGGTGCAATCGGGACACCGATCATAACCCTCGAGCAGGTCACCGGTCTCAACTCTCACCTGGTCAGCATGATGGTGGGCCGGCAACTTCCTATTTTTTCGGCAATCATTCCTTTCTGGATCGTGGTGATCTTCGCCGGCTGGCGGGGCATGCTCGCAATCTGGCCCGCCGCGTTGACGGCAGGGCTCGCATTTGCCGTGCCGCAGTTTGTGATCTCCAATTTCCACGGCCCCTGGCTCGTGGATGTCGTTTCAGGCGGTTCATCGATCGTGGCGACGATCGTGCTTCTGCGATTCTGGAAACCAAAAGCCCTTTGGCCCATGGAAGGCGCGCCGCCTGGCCACGCACCGACCCGGAATCGGGGCGAATTGTGGCAGGCGTGGCTGCCCTGGGTGATTCTGACGGCATTTATTTTCGTCTGGGGGATTCCCGCTGCGGCCAGCGCGCTCGATCGCGTGTATTCAACCCAGTTTGCCGTCCCCCACCTGCACCAGCTCGTGCAACGCATGCCGCCGGTCGTTCCGCCGGGCGCCAAGCCGGAAGCGGCCATATTCAAGCTGAACCTGCTGTCCGCCACGGGCACGGGAATCCTGTTTGCCTCAATCGTAGCCGGATTCACGATGGGCTATTCCCCGCGGCGGATGCTTGGGTGCTATGTCCAGAACTTTTGGAATATCCGCCTGGCTTTGGTGACGATCGCCGCGATGATGGCGATCGGAAACCTGACAAAGTACTGCGGCACGGATGCAACGATGGGCCTCGCCTTGGCGCACACGGGCCGCCTCTATCCATTTTTCGGCACGCTTCTGGGCTGGCTGGGCGTGGCGCTGACCGGCTCGGACACCTCTTCCAATGTCCTTTTCGGCAATCTCCAGGCGATCACCGCCCGCCAGACCGGAATCAGTCCGATCCTGATGGGGGCGGCGAACAGTTCCGGAGGGGTCATGGGAAAAATGCTTTCCGCCCAAAGCATCGTGGTCGCCACCACGGCGACCAATTTTTACGGCGAGGAAGGGCGAATCATCCGCTCGGTTTTCGTGAGCAGCCTGGTGCTTGTCACGTTGATGGGAATTCTCGTCACACTGCAGGCCTATGTCGCGCCATTCACCGCGATGGTTCCCAAGTGAGGCTTCGCGCAGTGCGGGGCCGATTAGCCGGAGGGGGATTGCGGACCGCCTGAACGCAACAATCCCCGGTCGACCATCCATTCGAGCACCCGCGAGGTCCAGCCGGTGACGGCGAGCGACCGCGGTCGCACGCCGAATCCATGACCGCCGCTGTTGTAGATATGCAGTTCGGCGTTCACCCCCGCGCGGTGGAGGGCGATGTAAAGATTGGCCAGCCCGTCCGACATTGTCGGGCGGTCATCGTAGGCGCAGGCGAGAAAGGTTTGCGGCGTGTTTTTATCGACTTTCAGGCTCTGCGGCAGGCCGGGGTAAATCAGGGCCATGTAGTCCGGCTTGGACGATTCCCGCTCGACCGGGTCGGCTGAGTCCGGCTTGCCCGCGTCGTAGTGGATGCCGGCGAGCGCAGCGACTTCGCCTCCCGCGGAAAATCCAAGGATTCCGATTCGGTTGGGATCGATCCGCCATTCCGCTGCGCGGCTGCGGACAAGCCTCAGGGCGCGCAGTCCGTCAGCCTGCGCCTCGACGTCGACCCGATAGACGGAGCCTCCAGCCTTGTCGTGGGCCAGCCGGTACTTGAGGACGAACGCGGCGACGCCATGGTCGGCGAACCACTGGCCGGCATCGTAGCCCTCGCGGTCCATCGTCAGGAACATGTGGCCGCCGCCCGGGGCGATGATGATCGCGGCCCCGGTGGCCCGGTCCGCCGGCGGCAGGAATGGCGTGATCGACGGATTGTGGATGTTGAAAGTGACGGGGAAAACGATGTCCGGCTCCTGCCGCCAGTCGACCCGCTCCGCTTCATCCTTGCGCGCCTCAAATCCCGGCGCGCCGGCGGACCAGAGCGGGATGGAGGGCGGATGCGCTTCCTCCTGCGCGGGGGTGGTCGGAATGGGCGGGGGTGCCGGGGCCTGCGCATCGAGCGTGGCCGCCGATGAGAGTAGAATTAAACTGGTGAGGGCGCCCGCGCATAACGGGGCGAGAGTTTTCAATGGGTGCTTATGCATGGGGGTGAAAATAGGTCAGTCCGCGATCGCCTGCATCACGACATTCTGGAAGCCGTACTGGATCTGCAGATTGTTGGCAGGCGAGCGCTGGACGAGCAGCACAAGAATGAGCTGCTCCTTTGGGTCGATTCGAAAATAGGTGTTGTACGCGCCGCTCCAACCATACGCGCCAGGTGAGCTTATAAGTCCCGAATCTCCATCGTCCTTCTGCACGGCGACGCCCAGCCCAAAGTATTGGCCGCTGAGGAAGGACAGCGGAATCGGGTCCGAATGGCGGGCGGTCATTAGTTCGATCGTCTTGCGGCTCACCAGGCGCCGGCCGTCCAGCTCGCCGTTGTTCAGAAGCATCTGGCAAAATCGAATGTAATCGGCCGCGGTCGAAAAGAGGCCCCCAGCCGCCGAAAAAAGGCGCGTGTCGAGGCTGGGCTCCGGCGCCTTTACGAGCTTTCCCTCCGAAGACGTCTCATAGATCGCCGCCAGGCGCGAGCGTTTCTCGGGTGGCACGGTGAAGCCTGTGTCGACCATGCCGAGCGGATCCAGGATCCGGTTGCGAAGGTAGACGTCCAGCGATTGCCCCGAGACGACCTCGATCACCCGGCCGAGCACGTCGGTCGACGAACCGTACTCCCAAGCTGAGCCCGGCTGGAAATTGAGCGGCACGCTCGCGATGGCGCGAATGCGATCTGCCAGAACAGGGTCCGCAGGCAGCGACTGCATGGCTTCGCGCAAAGCGGCGCCGGCCGGACCGCCGGCGGTGGGCAATCCGGAGCGATGAATCAGCAGATCATGAATCGTTATGCTCCGCTGCGCCGGCACCGTCGTGTATCCGCCCGGGGCGCCCGCCTGCCGCACGGCCACCTTTGGATTGCGAAATTCCGGCAGATATTTTTCGACCGGATCGCTGAGTAGCAGCCGCCCCTCTTCAACCAGCATCAAAACGCCAATTGTTGCGATTGGCTTGGTCATCGAGGCCATTGCGAAGATCTCGTCGGTCTGCATCGGCGTCTTGTCCCCGAGTTCGGCGTAACCCTGGGACTCGAGCCGCACGAGCTTGCCATGCCGCGCGATTGCCGTGACCGCGCCTGAAATCTGGCCACCAGCCTGCATCCGGTCGACAAATGCATCCAACCGCTTCAGGCGCTCCGATGACATGCCCACGTCTTCGGGAGCCGCCGCCGGCGGAAGCGGCGGCGCTGCGCCGAGACTCTGAATAAAAACGGCGGCGAGAACTGGCAGGACGCGGGGCAGGATCATTTTGGGGCGAATGACATCCATCGGGGAGTCGAAAAATGCCCGGATCCCACGAGCTTGCAAGTTCACTGAACAATCATCCGTCTCGCGCTCGCCTAAACGGCTAATTTCCGCATCCTGTCCAGCTGGCATTCGTCTCCCAAGTTACCCCCCCCACCCTTATGAATAGACGCGAATTTCTGGTAAAGACTGGTCTCACGGCGGCGGGCTGCGCTGCCGCCGGAGTTTTCCCCAAAAGGCTCGCCGCACAATCCGCGGCTCCCGGCAGCGTGGCGATAATCTGCGATCCGTCGGATCCGGTCGCCGGCGCGGCCCCGGCGCAATGGGCCGCCACGCAACTGCAGGAGGCGCTCGCCGCGCGCGGCTTCCAGGTGCACCGGTGCGCAAAGTTGGAGGAGGCGGCTCCCGGGGATTTTTGCATTCTCGCGGCCGGTCCGGCCTCCGCCGGAGCGCGCGAAGCCGGTGTGCCGGCACCCGCCGATGGCGAGGGCCTGGCGATCGGATCGGGACAGCTGGGCGGCCGGGCGGTGCTGGTCGCAAGCGGCGGCGGGGTTCGCGGCCTTGTTTACGCGCTGACCGAGCTCGCCGATGCGGTCGCAGACAATTCAGACACTGCCCTTCACGCGGCCAGAGTCCGGTCGGAGAAGCCGGCCAATTCCGTGCGCAGCGTGATGCGGTGCTTCACAAGCGACGTCGAGGACAAGGCCTGGTTTCACGATCGCGACTTTTGGCGGCGCTATCTGTCGATGCTCGTCACTCAGCGATTCAACCGGTTCAACCTGGCTTTTGGCCTGGGCTACGACGCCCCGAATCGGCTGCGCGACACCTATCTATATTTCGCCTACCCGTTCCTTCTGGCTGTTCCGGGCTATGATGTGCGGGCGAGCAACCTGCCGGATGCGGAGCGCGATCTGAATCTGGAGATGCTGCGGTTTGTCAGCGACGAGGCGGCGCTTCGCGGTTTGGAGTTCCAGCTCGGACTTTGGACCCACGCCTACGAATGGACGAACAGCCCTGAGGCGAACCATGTCATCACCGGCCTCACGCCGCAGACCCAGGCGCCGTATTCCCGCGACGCCCTGGCCCTCGTTCTCAAGGAATGCCCGGGAATTTCGGGAGTGACCTTTCGCGTCCACGGCGAAAGCGGCGTGCCCGAGGGCAGCTACGATCTGTGGAAGACCATCTTCGACGGATGCGCCCGGGACGGCAAACGCCTGAGGATCGACATGCATGCCAAGGGCATGACTGACGAGATGATCGGCGTCGCACTGAATTCCGGCTCGGAATTCACGATTTCGCCCAAGTTTTGGGCCGAGCACATGGGCCTGCCCTATCATCAGGCTGCGATCCGCCAGAACGAGATGCCCGTGCGCGCAAGGGGAAAAGGGGCCTTCGCCGCGAGCGAAGGCGCCCGCAGTTTTCTGCGCTACGGATACGGCGACCTTTTGACCGAAAAAAGCCGCTACGGAATCGTGCACCGGATCTGGCCCGGCACCCAGCGGGTGCTTCTCTGGGGCGATCCGGCTTTTGCGGGCGGTTACGGCCGCGCGATGAGTTTTTGCGGCAGCCAGGGCGCTGAAATCTTCGATCCACTTTCATTCAAGGGCCGCGAGGGTTCCGGTCAGCCCGGCGGCGACCGCTGCGGATACGCCGACGCCTCGCTCCGGCCCGCCGGCGGCGATTATGAAAAATTCCTGATCACCTATCGATTTTGGGGCCGCACGCTCTACAATCCGCAGTCCGACGGCCAGAGCTTGCAGCGCCAGTTCCGCCGGGAATTCGGACCGGCGGCCGAGTCGGCGGGGGTGGTCCTGCGGCACGCGAGCCGGATCCTGCCCTTGGTTACGACGGCGCATCTGCCTTCCGCCTCCAACAATACCTTCTGGCCGGAAATGTACACAAACATGCCGATCGCGGAGGGCGCGGGCAGCGGGCCCTACAGCGACACCCCCAGTCCCAAGCGGTTCGGAACGGTGAGCCCCCTAGATCCGCAGATTTTTTCCCGGATCGAGGATTATGTCGATGCCCGGCTCCAGGGACCGGTCGACGGCAAGTACTCGCCCGTGGAGGTTGCCCAACTATTGGAGGACCTGTCCCATTCCGTCTTCGAACATCTGGCCGAAGCGGACAAAGCCGCGGCGGACAAATCTGCGCCCGCCTATCGGCGGCTGTCGATCGATGTTCAAGTGCAGGGCCATCTCGGCCGGTTCTTCGGCCAAAAGCTCAGAGCCGGCGTTTTTTACGCCATCTTCGAGCGAACCGGCGATCCCGCGGCCAAGGCCGAGGCCCTGCGCCTCTATCGCTCCGCCCGGGAAGCGTGGGCAGGAATCGTCGCGGTGACCGATGGCGTGTTTGTGGCCGATGTCTCGTACGGCGACAGTCCGTTCAAGCGCGGCAATTGGTCCGATCGGGCGGCCGCCATCGACCGGGATATCGCCGCAGTGGAAGCGTCCACCGTTGCGGCGCCAAAGGCCGTTTTCGACAGTTCGCGCGTTGCTGCAATTATTCGAGAAGCGGCCGCCAAACCACTGCGCCCCGCGATAATCGCCACACATGCGCAGCCCGGCCGATTCCAGCGCGGGCAGCCGGTCCCCTTGGCTTTGGCTTTTCCCGCGGATCATGAGCAAACCTCGGTCCAGCTCCATTATCGCCGGGTCAATCAATCCGAAACCTGGCGCACGGCGCCGATGGAGCTGGCGAACGGCTCCTGGAAGGCTGAAATCCCGGGCGCCTATACGGATTCGGACTTCGCCCTGCTGTATTACTTTGAACCCATCGATCATGCGTCCGGCCTGGCCTGGATCTTCCCCGGGCTTGGCAGCGCGATCGCCCGCCCGCCCTATAATGTCCTGAGGCAAGCCTGACCCGGTAACTTCATGAAAGCATCCATCCGAGCATCCCTAATCACCGCCGCACTTCTTTTCGCGGCGGCTGTCAGGGCGCAGCCCGCGGCCCCCCTGCGCCCACCCCCGGACACTCACGGCGTGGACATGCGCACGCAATCCGGGCCGCCAGGCGCTCGCTACTCTCCTCCTTCGCCCCTGGATCCCCACCTCCCGACCTTTTGGCTGATCGGGGACTCGACCGTGCGAAACGGCAGCGCCGGCGACGGAACCAACCTGAACCAATGGGGATGGGGCGGGCCGCTGACCTTTTATTTCGATCCGCAAAAGGTCAATGTCGTCAATCGCGCCCTCGGCGGCACGAGCGCCCGGAGCTTTTACAACGCCAATTGGAAAAGAATGGTCGATCTGATCAAGCCGGGCGACGCGGTAATCATGCAGTTTGGGACAAACGACGGAGGTAACCCAGCCGCGAGTGTCGGCGATCTTCCCGGAATCGGCGACGACACGAAGGACATCACCAACCGCCGCGGCCAACCCGAAACCGTGCATTCCTACGGCTGGTATCTTCGGCAGATCATCCAGCAGGCCCGCGCGAAAGGGGCCACGTCGATCGTCTGTTCGCTCATCCCACGCAAAAGCTGGGACGACAACGGCCACATCAAGCGCACGCTCGCCACATTTGAGGGCTGGGCCGGCCAGGTAGCGCGCTCGGAAAACGTCGGATTCATCGACTTGAACGAACTGATCGCGCGGCAATACGACCTCATGGGCAAGGAAAAGGTAGACCTTATCTATGTTCCCAATCCGACTCCGGAGAAGCCCAAGGGCGAGACGGTTCATACCGGCTGGGAGGGCGCCGTCATGAACGCCGAAATCGTGGTCTCCGGATTGAAAGCGCTGAAGGACGATCCCGTTGCGAACTATTTTTCTGAGAAGGGCGTGGCCATCGCTCCCGCAACCGATTCCCCACAGTGATATTTACGCCCTTCTGAGCTTCCGTACAGTCGGGCCGGATGCCCAAGCCTCCGATTCCGGATTCATTCATGGTCGTTTTCTCGCGCCGCTGCCCGGAAGCAAGGGATAGCTTCGGCAACGGAAGACGCCCCCCTTCGACATGAATCGCCGCTCCTTCCTGCAGGTTTCGTCGACCGCGCTTCTGGCCGGGTCCTTCCCGCGAAGGCTTTTTGCGGCCGCAGTTCCGGAAGCTGCGGATTTCTCGATTCGCGCATTCGAATATTCCGGAATGGGCCTTTGGCAATGGAAGTCGATAGACCGGGCTCTTGCCGCGATGGATCAGCTCGGGTTCACTACGCTCATCCTCCACCAGAGCGACCTTCCCGACTACGTCGTCAGGCCCAAGGCCTATTTCTCCGACGATTTCATGGCGGCCCGCAATCCGACCCGCTGGGCCGTCACGCACACCGGCCGGAACTTCATCCGCGAAGTGGTGCGCCGCGCCGCGAAGGCGAAGCTGCAGGTTTTCCTGAGCTCAAATGAAATCGGATTTGCCGACGGCCTCGTCGAGCTGCATCCCGAATTATTGGAGGAAGGAAGCGTCGTCTGCCCCACCCATCCGTTTTGGTGGGATTTCGAGCGGGCGAAGTTCGCGGAGGTGATTTCTGAAATCCCAGGCCTGGGGGGCTTCGTCGTGAGCCCGGCCAGCCGGGATGGGAAGGTGTCATTCGCGGTGCGCAATTGCACCTGCGAGCGATGTCGCTCGTACGATCCGGCGACGTGGTACGCCAATCTGATCCGTTCGATCCACGAGCCGGTGGCCACCGCCGGACAGCGGCTGGTCGTCAGAGACTACGCCTACACGAGGGAAGAACAGAACCACGTCGTGGATGCGTGCTCCCGGGTGTCGCCGGACGTAATCGTTTCGCTGAGGAACACCCCGCACGACTATTACCCGGCCTTCCCCGACAATCCCCGGATCGGACAATCCGGCGGCCAGCCCCAGTGGGTGGAATTCGACGCGATGGGCAAATTCGCCGGCTCGGGGGTTTTCCCGTGCAGCCTCGTCGAGGACATGCAAAGGCGCATCGAACACGCCCGCCGAAACGGCGTGACCGGGGTCTCATTCAGGGCCGACATCGAGACCGTCACGGATTCGAGTGTCTTCAATTCGCCGAACATACTCAATCTGTTCGCCGGCGGCCTGCTCGCGCGAAGCGCATCCGCAGACCTCGGCGAGATCTACTCCGCATGGATCACCTACGGCCTGTCCGATCCCCTGAAGACGGATTCCGAGCAGCCTGAAACGGCCCCGGTGGGGCCGGAGGACGCCAAACGAATCCGCGAATTCATGCAAAGTTCGTGGGCCGTCCTCGAAAAGACGCTCTATGTGCGGGGGCTTGTGATTGCCGACGGAACCGGGCAATTCCCCGACTCGGTCGGCCGGGCCTTCGACAACATGCTAGTTCTTCACCAGCGGGAAGACTGGGAACCCGGATCTTCGAAGCGCGTGGAGCCAACTGAGGAAAATTTGAAGATCGTCACCGCGGAGAAAGAGCAGGCGGAGCGGGAGGCGGCCCGGCTGCCGGCCTTGTTGAACCTGGGACAAAGCAGGCTCCCGCGTGAATTGCGCGCGTCTCTGGAGACGATGCTGGACCTGTACCAGCGCTACGTGCGGGGTTTCAATCGGTGCACGATCGCGTGCTTCACCACCCGCAGGGCAATGGTAACACGGGACGCAGGAGATGTCGCCGCGGCCCGAAGCGCGGCCGGGCTGCTCGCCGATTATCGCAATGAAACGGAAGCTCGGCTGACGGAGGGCGTGTTGCCGCACTACGTTCACCGAATGCTCGACCTCGGCTGCATCGACCGGCTCATGGCGGACATCCGATCGAATTTGGCCGATTTCGGCGCTTGAGATCCCGGCCGCCCGGAAAAACAAATTCCAATGGATCCGCAAGAGCCCTTGAGCCAGTCCGGAATGCAGGCCGGCGCGGCGGATTTCGCAATCCGGGGGCTGGAGCTTCACAGCAATGCCCGGTTTCAGACAGGCATGTGGCACTGGAAGAACCTTGACCGGGTGTTCGCCCTGATGGAGCAGCTCGGTCTGAACACCCTCATCTTCCACCAGATCGACCTGCAGGACTGGCTGGTCTGGCCCCAGGCCTATTTCACGCCGGACATCATGCGCGCGCGCTGGCCCCTGCGCCGGGCAAATATCGAAAACGCCAAAAGCCACATTCGCGAAGTGGTGAGGCGGGCGGCGCAGCGGGGTATCGGATTTTATCCGGAGGTGAAGGAAATGGCTTATCCGGACGAGCTGATCGAACTGCACCCCGAGCTGATGGTGATCAAGGGGGTGGTCTGCCCCACGCATCCTTTTTGGTGGGAATACGAACGGGCGAAGTACCGGGAACTGCTCGAGGAGATCCCCGGCATCGCCGGAGTGATCATGAGCCCCGGTTCGCGCGAGAGCAAATTGTCGCTATCGGTGCACAACTGCACGTGCGATCGCTGCCGCACCTATGATCCGGCCGTCTGGTATTCGAATATCATCCGGTCCAACTACGAGCCCCTGGCTGCAAAGGGAAAACAGTTTGTCGTCCGGGACTTCGCCTTCAGCCGCGCGGATCAGAATTTCGTCGTGGACGCCTGCACCCGGGTGTCGCGGGACATTGTGGCGGCGATGAAAAACACTCCGCACGACTATTATCCCACCTTTCCGGACAATCCCCGGATCGGCCACACCGACGGGCACCCCCAATGGGTGGAATTCGACACCTGGGGCCAGTTCAACGGGATGGGCCTATTCCCGGTGAGCCTGGTCGAGGACATGCAGCGGCGCCTGCGCTACAGCAAGAAAAACGGCGTAACCGGAGTCTGGTTTCGCGCCGATCTCGAGGTGGTCTCCGACACGAGCGTGTTCAACAGCTTCAATCTGCTCAATATGTTCGGCGGCGGCCTGCTCTCCCGGAGGATCGAGCAGGACTTGGAAAATGTCTACCAGGCATGGCTCGTCCACGGAGTCCTGGATCCGCTGAAGGCCGAGTCCGAGGAGACCGATCCCGCGCCCGTTCAGCCGGTTGACCGCGCCCGGTTTCGCGATTTCATGCGCGCCTCGTGGTCCGTCATTGAAAAGACATTGTATGTCCGCGGCCACGTCTGGACCGACGGGAGCTGCCAGTTTCCGATCACGGTCGACCGGGCTTTCTTCAATATGCTCGTTTTCCAGGGCCGGGACGATTGGGAGCCCGGCTCCTCAAAGCGCGTGGAGCCCACGCCCGAGAATTTGGAGATCATCTTCGCGGAAAAGGAGGCGGCTGAGCGCGAAGTGGCGCGGCTCCCCGAAATCCTGAATATCGAACAGGCGCACCTGCCCGCAGAGCTGACGTCCTCGGTGAATACGATGCTGGAGCTCTACAAATCGTATGTTCACGGTTTCAGGCTTTGCACGGTGGCCTGCTTCACGACGAAAAGGGCAGCTCAAACCCGCGCCGCCGCGGATGTTCAAGCGGCCCTTGCGGCGGGCGATGCGGTCCGCCTCTATCGCGAGGAGATGGGCCGCCGGCTGAAAGACACCTACTACCCGCACACCGTCTATTGGTTTTTCGACCTCGACAACCTGGATCAGTTGACGGCGGATATCCGGGAAAAGATGGCTGGCCTGTCGGGGCAAACACCGCCGGTATAGCCGCCCACCCTCCCCCTAATGCGTTTCGTTTTTTACAGCCTGATCGTTATCCTTGGAGTCTTGAGTATGGGATTCCAGTTGCTCGCCTCGCGCCTGCTCAGCCCCCATTTCGGGTCGTCGATCATCGTTTGGGCGTGGCTCATCTCCACATTTCTCGCGGCGTTCAGCCTTGGATCGATTCTGGGCGGATGGATCAGCAATGCCGCGGAAGTCCGGCGCAATCGGGCGCAGGCGATCGCAGCGGCAATCGGAATCGTCGCGCTCGCGGTCACCGCTTTTTTCGGCCGGTTTTTCCTCGACCAAATCGAGGTCGCATTCGCCAGCATGAGCCTCGGTCTGTTCGTGTCGTGCCTTGGGCTCTTCTTCCTGCCGGTGACGGCGCTGTCGTCGTTCGGCCCGCAGTGCGTCCAGCATCTCGCGGCGCGCGGCATGCCGCCGGGCGCGGCGTCGGGAATCGTCTACGGCATCAGCACGCTCGGAAATATCACCGGGGTGATGCTCACGGCGTTTGTGTTCATTCCCAATTTCCGCGTTTCAATGCTGATGTACGGCTGGCTCGCCGTGGCGGTTTTCAGCCTCTTTTTCCTGATCCGCATCCTGCGCGCGAGCCCGGCGGGCGATTGTGCGCAATGAGCGGCAGCCGCAAACTGCTTTTGTTCGTCCTGCCGGTCCTGGCCATGATCGCCGATGTACGCGCGGACGATTACGTCGAGAGCTTCGACACGCTCTACAACAGCCTGACGGTGGAGCAGCGCGGCTCAGTCGTCGAGATTCGGGCGCGATCGCGCCGGGGCGTATTTCTCGAGTCGGCCGTGGATCTGAATAATCCGCTGAACCTCGTGGTGCCGTATACGCGGACTCTGTACGGGGCGATGTTTTTTCAGCCGAAGCCGGAGCGCGTGCTGATGATCGGCCTCGGCGGGGCCGGATTTCACCGGCTGTTCGCCGCTGCATTTCCCGAGGCATTGCTGCAAACGGTGGAACTCGACCCGAAGGTTTTCGAGCTCTGCCAGACACGCCTCGGATTCAAGCCGACCAACCGGACGCCCGTCGCGATCATGGATGGCCGCCTGTTTGTGAAGCGCAACCGGGAAAAATGGGATTGGATCATCCTCGATGCGTTTCGCGGCGGCTACGTGCCTCCGCACCTGAAGACCGAGGAGTTCTACAAAGAATGCGCCGCCCTTTTGAGCGAACACGGCGTCTTCATCAGCAACCTTCACCGCGGCACCGAGCTTTATTATTCCGATCTGAAGACGATCTGTGCGGTCTTCCCGCAGGTTGTGCTTTTCAGCACGGCGGGCACCGGCAACGTGATCGCCTGCGCCGTCAATTACCACGAGCCGGCTATCACCGATCCTGCGACCTGGCCGGCGGCGGACGTGATCGGCCGGCCGCTGGCCGGGCGAGTCGACCTGCAGGCGATCTGGGAGGAACACACCGATCTGCCCGCCGGGGAAATGAAAAACGCCAGCGTCCTCACCGATGATTTTTCGCCGGTCGAATTTCTGGACGCGATCAAGGTGCGCGATACGACCGAGCCCGGTGTTGCACCCCGTTGAGCCGCCCCGGGTTATTTTGTGAATTCGCCGATATTGTCCGCGGTCACCAGTTGAAACGGGATGAAAGTCTGTTTCTCGTAAGGCTGGCCCCGGACAATGCGACAGGCCGTCTCCACCGCAGTTGAACCCTGGGCGCGGGCATCCTGAAAGACGGTGGCATCCAGTCTTCCAGCCTTCACCATCTGGAGGGCCTCCGCGATCGCGTCGATGCCGACGACGGGGACCTTGTCCTTCATATGCGCCTCCTCGAGCGCATGGAGGGCGCCGACGCCCATCTCGTCGTTTTGGGCGAATACCGCGTTAATCTTGCTTCCATAGGATTGGATCCAGTTTTCCATTAGGGACATGGCCTTGGCCCGATCCCATTCGGCGGTTTGGTCGGCGATGAGCCGCAAACCGGGGAATTGGGCGAGAACCTCCCGGGCGCCCTGGGCGCGCTCGATCTGCGCGGCCTGGCCCAGGAATCCCTGGATCATGACGACATTTCCCTGTCCGTGCAGGCGCTGGGCGATATAATTCATTGCGATCTTTCCCGACTCTTCGTCATGCGATCCGACGAACGCGGTGGGGGTAGCCCTGGTCTCGGAATTGACGTTCACGACAGGAATTCCTGCCGCCAGGGCCTTTTCCACCGCAGGCGAACTTCCATCGACCTCGCAGGGGTTGAGGATGATAATGTCCACCCCTTGGGCGATGAAGTTCTCGGCCTGCTGAACCTGTCTCGCGGCGTCGCGCTGGGCGTCGGCGACGATCAGTTTCACCCCCAGTTCCGACGCCTTGGCCTCCATCGCCTGATCGAGCATCACGATAAACTCGGAAGAAAGATTGAGGAGTGACACTCCTATCACGATGGGATGCGCGGGCGGCGCCCCCGCGGTCTGCTTGGGCGCCGGGCGGCAGCAGGTGAGCAGGGCAGCGCCAAGGACAGCCGCGACCAGAATGAAAGCGAAATTTCCCCTGCGTTTAGTCGGGTTCATTGAAAAATATTGGGGGTTTCGGGTCGCTCACTTCCGCGCCCGCTGTTGCGCGCAAACGGCCCCCACGATGATGAGGCCCTTGGTAATCTGCTGGTAATAGGACGATACGTTGAGCAGATCGAGGCCGTTATTGATCTCGCCGATTAGCAACGCCCCGAGCAGCGTTCCCGGCACCGTGCCGACGCCGCCCGACAGGCTGGTGCCGCCGATGACAGCGGCGGCGATGGCGTCGAGTTCATAACCGATCGCGGCATTGGGCTGCCCGGCGGTGATTCGCGATGCGAGCACGACTCCCCCCAAGCCCGCCGCCGCGCCGCAGACGACATAGGCGAACACTTTTACCCGGTCGACATCGATGCCCGAGGCGCGCGCGGCATTTTCATTGCCTCCGACGGCGTAGATATGTCGGCCGGCCCAAATGTGCCGGAGAAACACGTGGGACACTGCGGCGACCGCTCCGAGGATCAGCACGGGATTGGGTATCCCCAGCCAATCGCCGCCGGCGATCTGGGCGAAGGCCGCGCTCAGGTCGGTCACGGGCCGTCCATCGCTGACGACCAATGCGAATCCCCGCGCGGCCGTCATCATGCCCAGGGTCGCGATGAACGAAGGAACGCGCCCCCGGGTCACCACGATTCCATTGACCAGGCCGCAACCGGAGCCGGCGATTACCCCGGCGAAAACGGCTGCGACGAGCGGCATCGCTCCCGGATGGGCCAGGCCCGCGGCAAAAATGCCGGCCAGGGCCGCGACTGAGCCCAGCGACAAGTCCACCCCGCCCGTCAGAAGAACGTATGTAACGCCGATCGCCAGGATTCCGTTGATCGAGATCTGGCGGATCACGTTTATCAAATTTGCAGGCGCGAGAAATCGCGGATTCAAAACGGCCAGAATCGCCCCGATTGCGACGATCGCGATGGCAAGCATATACGGCCCGGCGATCCGGCGATAGCTCCCCGTATGGGGAACCGTTGCGTTACTTTTCTCTGAAAGCGGCATAGCGTGGCCTTAGTTCGGCATTGCGTACCGGAGGATGTCCTCTTGGGAGGACTGCCGCGGATCGAGTTCGGCGGCGAGCGCGCCCTCGCGCATCACCAGGATGCGGTCGCTCATCGCAAGAATCTCGGGCAGTTCGGATGAAGCCAGGATGATCGTCCGTCCCTCCCCCGCCAAACGGGAGATGATCGCGTATACTTCCATCTTTGCCGCGATGTCGATGCCCCGGGTGGGCTCGTCCAAAAGTATAATTTGCGGATCGGTAAAAAGCGCTTTTGCAATCACGACTTTTTGCTGATTTCCGCCGCTTAGAAAGTTGACCACCTGATTCCGATCGGCCGGCTTGATTCCAAAGGCCCGAATGCGCTCGTCCGCCAACCGGTTTTCCAACTGGCTCCGAATGAAGCCCGCCCGGCAGCAGCGCCGCAGGTTCGGCAGCGTGATATTCGATTTTACGGACATTCCCGGGACAATGCCGAAAGTCTTGCGATCCTCGCTGACCAATCCAATCCCGCGAGCGATCGCATCCCGCGGGCTTCTTACGAGGGCTCTCCTTCCAAAAACGAGAATCTCACCGGTTTCCGCCGGGAACAGCCCATAGATCGCGTTGAGGACTGCCGTCCGTCCGGCGCCCATCAGTCCTGCCAGGCCGAGAATTTCGCCGCGCCTTGCGGTGAAGCTGATATCCCGGAATTTTCCGGCCTTGGTCAGGCCGGACACCGCCAGGGCAACCTCGCCGCGGGGAGAGGGAATTTTCGCCCATAGCGAATCCATTTCGCGCCCGACCATTCGCGCGATGAGGGTCGGCCGATCCAGCCGGGCTGTCTCCTCGGTGCAGATGTGGCGCCCATCCCTAAGGACCGTGACCCGGCCGGCCATGCGAAATATCTCCTCGAGCTTGTGCGAAATGTAAATCAGCGCCACACCGCGCCGCTGCAGATCGCGCATCAGCCGGAAAAGCGCATCGGCTTCTCGCGTGGAAATCGCCGAGGTTGGCTCGTCCATGATGATAATTTCCGCCTGGGAGGCGACAGCCCTGGCGATTTCGACCATTTGCATTTCCGACACCGCCAGATTCCGCATCAGAGCTGCGGGCGGCAGATCCACGCCGAGAAGCTCGAGGAGTCGCTTGGCATCATCCAACTGTTTCCGCCGATTGACCCATCCCAATGCTCGAACTGCTGGGTCCCGGCCCATGAATATATTCTCGGCCACGGAAAGGTTCGGGAACGGCATCAGTTCCTGGTGGATCATGGCGATACCCGCCGCCATCGCGTCCTGGGCGCTGCGCAAGCGGCAAGGCCGGCCCTTCAGCAAGATTTCTCCGCCGTCCGATTTTTCCAACCCGGCGAGGATTCTCATAAGCGTGGACTTGCCGGCGCCGTTCTCTCCCGTCACCGCGTGGATCTCGCCCGCCCGCACATCCAACCCGACTTTGTCCAGCGCCTGCACTCCGGGAAATGCCTTGGACAGGTTCCGCACTTCAAGAACGATCGGAGATTCTGCTGGACCCGAAGTCATCATGTCCATTGGTGGAGGCGGCGTTTGACAATTGGCACGCGCGGATCGCCGTCAACTAGCGTCTTGCCCCGTTTAGGCCGATGCGAAACCCTACTGTTCCCCTATTATGAATACCACGGATCCAATACCCCAAAACTCATTTTCCCGCAGGGATTTCGTAAAGGCGGCTTCTCTGGCGGGAACGGCAATTACTACCGGCCTCGGCCTGAGCGCAGCCCCGGACGCTGCGCCTGAGTCGGGTGGGCCCTCCACGCCGGCAAAGCCTTTGATCGGTTTCCAGGCCGAGGTGCCGTACTTGATTCAATATGGCATCGAGCGATTTCTCGACGACGTCCAAACCCGCGCCAGCGTCAACGCGCTCTTCCTTCACGGCAATCTCTACAACGCCTCGTGGAGCGGCCTGGACAGGTCGTCCCATCCGACCGGCAAATTCGCGGCGGCCGATCCTCAATACTACCGCGATACTCAAATGCAGCCCCAAGGCCTGGCCAGGGGCGATTTCGATTTTCCCGGAGCGATGCACGCGATCATCGCGGCGAGCAAAAAGCGGGGGGTGAGGATTTTTCCGTGGGTGATCGAAGACAATCGCGAGAGGCTGCCGATCGAGGGAATGGATCGGCTTTATGAGGTCGATCTCCACGGGCGGCGGACGGAAGGCCATCCGGGCGGACCCTGCTTGAACAACCCTTATTTCCGCAATCTGCTCGCAGGGGAAATCGAGGATTGGACCCGCACGTACGATATCGACGGGCTGCAGCGCGGTTCCGAACGGCAGGGGCCACTGAGCAACGCCCTGGGCGCATGGCACCACGGCTCGACCAGCGATCCGGGGCGGGTTTCCTGCTTCTGCGACTACTGCACTGCCAAGGCAAAAAAGCAGGGGATCGATACGGACCGGGTCAAGCAGGGCTTCCTGGCCCTCGAGCCCTACGTCAGAAACGGTCGCGCGGGCGTGCGGCCGGCAGACGGCTACTACGTGGAGTTTTTGAGAATCGTGCTGCGCTATCCCGAACTGTTGGCTTGGCAGACTTTCTGGTCGGACAGCATGCGGGAGACACAGCGGGAGGTTTACGCGAAGGTGAAATCGATCAAGCCGGACATCCCGGTCGGCTTCCATATCTGGCAGAACGCATCCTTCAATCCGATCTACCGGGCGGAGCAGGATTACAAGAGCTACCTCGAATATTCCGATTATTTGAAGCCGGTGGTCTACGACAATCCCGCGGCGGAGCGCATGGCGTCATACATCTATAGCGTTACGCAGAACATCTATGGCGACCTGAGCCGGCAGCAGGCGCTCGATTTCGAATACCGCGTCATGGGTTTCGCGGAAAAGTCCTATGATGAAATCATCTCCGGCTCCGAATCCGCGTACGAGCAGCAGCTCCGCCGATTGCCCATTAACGACACTCCCACTCCGGAACACCAGTTCGCCCGGTTTTCAAGCGACTATGTTTTTCGGGAAACCAAGCGCGCGGTGGATGCGGTTGCCGGTACCCGGACGCAAATTTGGCCGGGGTTGGGTATCGATGTCGTGCAAAAAAACAGCACGCCTGAAAGCGTGAGAGAGGCGGTCCGCGCAATATTCAGGGGTGGCGGCACCGGAATGATCATTAGCACGAGTCATGCGGCCATGCGGCCGGAAGATCTCAGCGCCGCCGGGGCGGCGCTGCGCGAACTCAAATTGGCCTGAACCGCCTCGTTCCCCGGTTCACGCCGAAGGCGAATTCCATTTCATCCATGAAGTCGATTTCCCAAATCGTCGGCCTCAAGGCGGTCAGCGGCAAAATCAAACCGCTCGTAGAAGGCGCGCTGGCCGACAGCGGTGGATTGCTGCGCCTGGCTCCCTGCTGGGTGCCGCGCTCGTTCCTCCACCCGGGCAGGAGGCTCAAGCTCCACCCGGATGATCTTTACGCTTTCGGCCTGAACCGCGGCGGAATCGATGAGCGCTGGTTCGCCTCGACGACACCCGCCGCAAACGACAATCGCACGCCGGACGAGGGCCTGAGCTATGTCGTTGCGGGCGGAAAGCGTTTCACTCTCCAGCAAGCGGTGGCCGAATGCGGCGAGGTCCTCATCGGCAAATCGATCTGGGGAAAATACAAGCGGTGGCCTGTTTATTCGAAATTCTTCGACAACATGGGGCCGATCCCGCACCACCTCCATCAATCCCAGGCCCAAGCCCAGCTCGTCGGCCAGGAGGGAAAGCCGGAATCCTACTATTTCCCTCCCCAGCACAACAACGTCGGCAATAACTTTCCGTACACGTTCATGGGCCTGGAGCCCGGAACGACCAAGGCGCAGGTTCGGAAATGCCTTGAGGACTGGAATCGCGGCGACAACGGGATCCTCGATCTGTCGCGCGCCTATAAGCTGAAGCCGGGCACCGGCTGGCTGATCCCCCCGAGCGTTCTCCATGCGCCCGGCTCCCTATGCACCTACGAACCGCAATGGGGATCGGATGTATTCGGCATGTACCAATCCCTGGTGGAAGGGCGCGAGATCCCTTGGGACCTCCTGGTTAAGGACATGCCAAGGGACAGGCACCACGACATGGATTTCATCGTGGACCAGATTGACTGGGAGGAGAATCTCGATCCCAACTTCAAGGATCACCATTACCTGGAACCGGTGCCGGTCGCCGACACGCGCAGCGAAGGTTATGTCGATCGATGGATCGTCTACGGCCGGATCAAGGGCGGGCAGTACTTCACCGCCAAGGAGCTGACCGTCGAACCGTGCAAAAAGTGCACCGTAAAGGACAACGGCGCCTACGGTCTGATCACTGTGCAGGGCAAGGGCCGCATGAACAAGCTGACGCTCGATTGCCCGAAGCTCATTCGCTTTACCGAACTGACGGAAGACGAGGTGTTTTGCACCGAATCCGCCGCTCGCGCCGGCGTCGTGTTCGAGAACACGAGCGAGGTCGAGCCGCTGGTGGTCCTGCGCTACTTCGGTCCGGAAGTGAACCCGGACGCGCCGGAAATCGGAGCCCACCGCAACCGGGCGTTCTGAAGTTGGCTGTCCCCAATCCCAAATAGGCTGTCCCCAAAAGTTGGCTGTCCCCATTCGCAAGGAGGCTGTCCCTTTTATCATGAAACCTCTCAATATTGGAATTATCGGCTATGGCTTCATGGGCCGAGCGCACTCGAATGCGTTCCGGCAGGTGAACGCGTTCTTTCCGCTGCGACACCGTCCGGTGCTGAAAGCGGCATGCGGCCGCGATGTCGCAAAGTTGAAGGCGTTTGCGGACAACTGGGGCTATGCTTCGGTCGAGACCGACTGGAAAAAGCTGATCGAGCGCTCCGACATCGATCTGATCGACATTGCCGCCCCGAACAACGTCCATGCCGAGATCGCCATCGCCGCCGCAAAGGCCGGCAAGATGATCCTTTGCGAAAAACCCCTGGCGATGAACGCCAGGGAGGCTGAGAAGATGACGCTGGCAGTCGAGGCGGCGAAGGTGCCGAACATGGTTTGGTACAACTATCGTCGCGTCCCCGCCGTCACCCTGGCAAAACAGCTCATCGACGAAGGCAAACTCGGCCGGATTTTCCACTACCGAGCCAAATTCCTCCAGGACTGGACCATCAGCACGGATGTACCCATGGGTGGAGCCAGCACTTGGCGGCTCGATATCAAGGCCGCCGGAAGCGGGGTCACCGGCGACATGCTCACCCATTGCATCGATACTGCCCTCTGGCTGAATGGCGGCATCGACAAGGTGACCGCGATGACCGAAACCTTCGTGAAAGAGCGCAAGAACGCGGAAACCGGAAAGATGCAGAAGGTCGAGATCGACGACGCGAGCGTATTCCTGGCCCGTTTCAAAAATGGGTCGCTCGCGACCTTCGAGGCGACCCGATACGCGCGGGGTCACAAGGCGCAATACACCTTTGAGATCAACGGCGAATACGCGTCCATCTTCTGGAACCTCGACGACCTGCACCGATTGGTATGGTTCGATCACCGCGAAGCGAGCAACCTCCGCGGATGGCGCTCGATTCACGTGAGCGGCGGAGATCATCCCTACATGAAGAACTGGTGGGTGCCGGGCCTGCAGATCGGCTACGAACACTCCTTCACCCACCAAATATATGACTTTATCAAAGGGATTGAGGACAAAAAGCCCGCCGCCCCGACGTTCCGCGACGGCCTCGCCACCGATCTTGTCGCCGACGCGGTCCTCAAGTCGGCCCGAAACGGCGGTTGGGAACAGGTCAAGGCCTCCGCGCGCTAACGGGGCGGGACCTTGCCATACACAAAAATCGGCTCTGAATTCGTGACAGTGTTTGTGAAATGGAGTACCTAGCAACGTTCTCAGTCACCAGACGTCATTCGTCCGATCGCCCGGCCACCCACCATGTCAGCCATCAATAGGCTGTTTATCCTCCTGCCAGCACTTGCGTTGGCCAGCGCCCTTCATGCCGCGCCGGCGGACGATGTGCAGAAGCAGATTCTCGCCGGCAATTATGCGGATGCGATCCAACAGGCTCAAAATGCATTGCGGGTGTCGCCGGCGGACGAAAGTCTGCAAATTCTGCTGGTGCGGGGCCTCTTGACGGTGGGACGCTATGCCGATGCGAACGCAGCGGTGGCTAACGCCCTGGTGAAGATTCCCCAAAGCATCCGCTTGCGATGGATTGGGCGCGAAGCGGCACTGGCGAACGGCCAACGGGACGTAGCCGCTAGGATGGCCAACGAGATCCGGCAGTATGTCGCAAGCCGCTCGTACATGTATCGCGATCCGGCCGACCTTGTGGTATTCGGCGATGTTGCCCTGCTTCTGGGCGCGGATCCCAAGGACGTGATGGACAAGGTCCTGGCCACGGCTCAGGACCTCAATCCGGCCCTGCGCGACGTCTATTTGGCAAAAGGGGATCTGGCCCTTGAGAAAAACGACTTCGATCTCGCAGCCAAGGCCTACCAAGCCGGTTTGAAGCAGTTTCCGGATGACCCCGATTTTCATTGCGGGCTGGCGAAGGCCTATGCCAGCGGAGACCGGGCCTCCATGCTCACCGAGGTGGATGCCGCGCTAAAGCTCAATCCCAAGCACGTGCCTAGCCTGCTGCTAGCTGCGGATAATGCCATCGACGCGGAGGACTACGAAAGCGCCGACAAGGTCCTGGATGAGGTGCTGGCGGTGAATCCCTGGCAGCCCGAAGCCTGGGCTTACAAAGCGGTGCTCGCCCATTTGCAAAACGAGTCCGCGACGGAAAAAGTGAGGCGC
>Ga0182024_10003591_pt1 | contig 36699 bp, 36 predicted proteins | sample P32metaG_FD_120480 | JGI IMG/M metagenome (GOLD analysis project Ga0182024, IMG submission 120480) | Permafrost microbial communities from Stordalen Mire, Sweden - P3-2 metaG (Illumina Assembly) | ecosystem: Environmental > Terrestrial > Soil > Wetlands > Permafrost | place: Sweden: Stordalen...
ATGACGACTACTCCCGTCGTAACCGATTTGACGGGAGCGCCTCCGCGAGACCGAGTTGGTCTTGCAGAGTGCTCCTAATGAATGGCTCAGCACCCCCTCGTTTGCGAGCCGCCTTTGATTTCTCTTCGGCCAAGCATAGTCAAATTCGACTTAGCCCGCCCAAAGCCGTTCTTGGCGTCAAATATTCCCCATCGGGCTCCCCGTAGTTTAAGAGCAGAATAGACAAAAGCAACACAAATCGTTCACCCGTTCTGAAAACCGGACAGACGGAAACCCCTAAATCCAAGTCGAGCAGGTCCGATTAAGAAGAACGATATCCGCTTGCTGATGTGACCCTCATTGGAAGCAACAATACTGCTTAGAACCGCGTCCAGCGAAGAAAGTTTTGTTTTGGTGCACGATTTTGTGCAGATGGTGCTGTAAGTCGTGTGTTGCCTAGTCGCGGGCGTGGCACTCGGCCCCAGCGAGCCAACCCGCCTCCTAGATTGCGCTGGGGTAACCCAAGTGATTGGTAGCCGAGGACATTGTGTCTTCCGAAAGCACGATGTGCTCGTTTCAACTGGCTCCGGTAAATCGACCATGAGCGTGCGCAAATCTAAGCACGAAAAAAGATTTGTCGCGCTAAGACTGGCGCGGGTTTACCTTTCACCATCATTTGGCTCAGATGTGGGATTGACTTCAGTTCCTAAAGCTGCCACCTCCGTAACCCGCATGTTCGAGAGGGTAAGTACATGGCGCACGCGGTACAAGCACCTCCCCCAACACTCGTCGAACCCGTAACCGAGGTTCTCCATGACGTCGAGATCACAGATCCTTATCGGTGGCTTGAAGATCAGGACTCACCACGCACAAGGAAATGGCTCGAAGAGCAGGCTGCATACACGCACGCATATTTTGCTACGATTCCGGATCGACAATGGATCAGAACTCGGGTCGGAGAACTGTTGGCTCTCAAGGAGGTCCTCTCCGAACCATGGAACATCGGCGACCGTTACTTTTTCCTTAAGCGCCAGGAAGACGGGGAACAGCCTGTCATAGTCATGCAGGATGGCCTGTTTGGGCCGGAAACTGTTCTGGTTGACCCAGGCCAACGTGGCAGCGGGAACTCGATCGCTGCTTCTATCACCACGATCTCTGCGGATGGTCGCTTCCTTGCCTACTCGATACGCCGGGGCGGTACGGATCACTCGTCTCTTGAAATCCTCGACATCGAGCGCAGGGTAGTGCTGCGGGATCGCCTCCCAGAGGGTTTCTGCACCGGATTCGTCTTTGCGTCCGACGGCTCCGGTTTCTACTACTCCCATCGTGAACTGCACGATCCCCATCCCAACTATCGGGCCGTTTTTTGGCATCGGTTTGGCACAGAGCGATCACAAGATCGGGAGACGTTCTTTGTCGGAGAGGAGCCCAGCCTCTTCGTCGGAATTCTCAGCTCTCCCGAAGCCGACCTCTTGGCCTATGCCGTTTTTTTCATGGGCAAGATACCCCGGACCTCTGTTTATCTGCACCCGATGTCATCCAAACCGTCTGAGGCAACGCTCGTAGCCGACGAAATCGAAGGCTGCTTTGTACCGTTTTTCGTCCGTGATCGATTGATGGCTTACACGGACTTCGCAGCGCCGAATTTTCGGATCGTTCAGATCGACCCCGCGAACCCCGGTCCCTCGCATTGGCACGACATTGTGCCAGAGTCCGATAGGTGTATTCAGCAGTTTACCGGTGCGGGCGACAAAGTGTTTGTTACTCGGATTAATCGTTTCTCCACGGAACTTGAGGTCTTTGATTTCGACGGTACTCAGAAGGAGACTGCGGCGTTTCCAGCCTGTGGAACCATCGATTTGCTCAATCGGACAGACGCGACGGCGAAGTTGTTCTACAACTACACGTCGATTTCCAGACCCGCTGCGATGTATTGCTACGACGCGCGCCAAGAAGAGGTTGTTGCTTTGGGTCAAGTGAATTGTCCGATCGACGATTCTACAATTGCAGTCGAAGAGACTACATACACCTCCACAGACGGGACGCCAGTTCCACTCTTTCTTGCTGCCCGCAAGGATCTCCTATGTTCTGGTCCTCTCCCCACGTTTCTGACGGGCTACGGTGGCTTCGGGAATTGCGTGACTCCTCGATTCACCGCATTTGGCACTTTTCTCATAGAGCAGGGATTTCTACTTGCCGTTCCGGCTCTGCGTGGAGGCTCCGAACTGGGGGAGCAGTGGCATCGAGCCGGTAAGCGCGAAAAGCGCCAGAACTCGTTCAATGATTTTGCGGCGGCAGCCGAGTACCTCATTCGCGAACAGCGTTCTATATCTTCTCGCATCGCTATCGGCGGTGGGTCTAACGCTGGCCTACTCGTTGGTGCTGCCATTACTCAACGCCCGAACCTGTTCTGCGCTGCCATCTGTCTTGGCCCATTGCTCGATATGACGAGATACCACTTGTTCGACTTTGCCGCCGGATGGGCCGACGAATACGGGGCACCAGAAGATCCGGAGGACTTTCGATCCCTAGTGGCCTACTCGCCTTATCACCATGTCGTGGATAGGGTCGCCTATCCCGCGGTGCTACTTATCTCGGGCGACGCAGACACTCGATGCAACCCGATGCACGCTCGCAAAATGACGGCGCGCCTGCAGGCCGCAACTGGTTCCGCCCGCCCCGTTCTGCTCGAATACAAAACCGCGTGGGGGCACACGCCGGTGCAGCCTTTTTCGACAAAGATCGAAGCCTTAACTGACAGACTCGCGTTTATCTGCCACGAGCTTGGAGTTCCTGTGCAACCTGGAAGGTCCTTATGATTCTTTTTTTCCAGGCGTTGTCTATGCTCCTGGCCTACGACATTTTGAGCGGTCTTTGCGGTTTTCGGACTGTCTACGCAGTGGTGAGGGGCTGGAAGATCAAGAACAAGAATGAGGGACCGGACATCATCGATCGGGTATGCATAGCGGTCAACTACGCTTGCGTTTGGTACCCAAAGCCTGCCCTTTGCCTGCAACGATCGTTCGTCACCACCAGTTTGCTTAGGAAGCACGGCATCGCGTCACAAATGGTGTTGGGCGCGCAGAAATTGCCCTTCCATGCCCACGCCTGGGTCGAAGTCGATGGGCAAGCGATCAACGAACGCTCTAACGTTCAAGCGACCTATGCCGTTTGGGATCGTTGCTAAGCGAGGAGGCTGCCATGAGTGTGCAAGCAGGCATTTGGAATTTCGATGGTAGACGCGTCGAGACCGGACTGATTGAGGAGTTCAGCAGATCCCTGAAACAAAATGGTCCCGATGGCGAGTTTCTTCATCTTGACGGATCCCTTGCTCTCCTATATCGCCCCTTCCACACAACAGCCGAATCACGACGAGAGACGCAGCCATACGTCTCGCGTCGGGGATTCGTTCTCACATGGGACGGGCGTCTCGATAATCGGGGCAAGCTTATCTCCGATCTTCACTGTGATGTCGAGTCCGAACCGACCGATGTCTCTATCATCGCTGCTGCATTTGACCGATGGGAAACCGGCTGCTTCCCGAGGATTATCGGTGACTGGGCTGTGAGTGTCTGGCAGCCGCAATATCGCGAACTTCTGTTTGCCGTAGACTACATGGCAATCCGGCACATTTTTTATTACCTGCAACAGGATCGGGTCCTGTGGTCAACGGACCTCGCGCCTTTAGTGCTATTGACCGGCGATAAGTTCCACATCGACGACGACTATATTGCGGGCTACCTCGCCCAGGATCCCGATGCCCATCTGACACCGTATCGCGAGATTCGGGAATCTCCGCCAGGACACTTCGTGCGGGTTCGAAATGGAAATGCCTCCAGTATGCGCTACTGGAGGTTCAGTCCGAGATCACGGATTCGTTACAAGACTGACCAAGAGTACGAAGAACACTTCCGCCTTGTCTTTGGCCAATCTGTGCGCCGCAGATTGCGCTCCGATTCTCCGATTCTTGCCGAGCTTAGCGGCGGTCTGGATTCCTCCTCAATCGTTTGCATGGCAGATGAGATCCTGACAAAAGAACAAGGGCTAGCGCCTCGTCTTGACACAATCTCATTTTTTGACAAGACCGAGCCGAATGGAGATGACTGTGTTTACTTCCCGAAGATCGAAGAAAAACGCGGAAGAGTTGGGGCCCACATTGACGCCAGCACGTTAGGAAGCTCCCAGGTGTTGCTTGAATCCTCTGAGTTTTGTGCCTTGCCTGGCTCTCTCGCGATTGGGCGACAGCTCAAAGCCGATCGTGCAGAAATCGTGCGAAGGGGCGGTTCCAGAGCCGTACTCTCCGGCGTTGGCGGCGACGAATTCATGGGGGGCATTCCAGATCCCACTGCTCATCTTGCTGATCTCTTAATCCAATTCAGGTTGATCAAGCTAGCTAAACAGCTCACTGCATGGAGCCTGGTCAAGCGGCGGCCGTGGTTTCACCTTCTGGGACAAGCATTCCTAAGCCTACTACCGGCAATTCTGGGCCAGTATTGCGACAAGAGCGCCAAAAACGAAGCGTGGATTGAAAAGGACTTCGCGCGGCGCACAAGGATTGGCGTTCGACTCTTAGGGGTCGAAGAGCACTTCGGCCTCTGGCTGCCGACTCGCCGCCACTACGCCGGCGGAGTAGTGCTAATGGCTAATAAGCTCGCCAAATGGGTGACGTCGGCGGTGACACCTGAGGAAGGCCGGTTTCCGTATCTCGATCAGGACTTGGTGGAATTTGTCCTTTCCATACCGGCTACTCAGCTTCTTCGTCCGGGAGAAAGGCGATCTCTGATGCGGCGCGCGCTACGCGGCATCGTGCCCCAAGAAATATTGTCTCGGCGTACAAAGCAACTTGGTGCGCGCACACCGATAGTTGCGATGGGCAACATCCTAGAGGAATTGCAAATGGCGTTCGATTCAGCACTCAGCTGGAGGCTGGGATATGTAAATGGAGCACAATTCATCACAGCTGTCCGCGCAGCCAGGATTGGCAAGGAAACGCCGATTGTGCCGATGCTGAAAACCATCTCTCTGGAATTCTGGCTGCGTGACTTGGCTTCGCGGGGTTTGTTCGATAGCACAGCCATCTCACGACGACCCACTTCATGAGACAGTGCGGTGACATCGGTCGATACACCGCAAAAAGACCTTCCATCATTCTCGCTAGCAGACTGCTGGAATATCCAAAGAAAGGAGGATAAAACGATGACGTACAGCAAACCGACAGTGGAAACACTGGGTGATGCAGCCGATGTCGTTCAGGTTCTGTCAAAACCGAACCGAACGATTAATGATAGCGCACTGACCGGCACTTCCCACCCGGCCTATGATTTGGACGAGTAAACCGCCCGAGCGAACATCTGACGGCACAGTCGTATGTCGCTCGATTTCAGAGTCCCTGCCGTGTTCTACGGGAATCGACAGGGACTCGTTTTTCGATTGGTTATTTTGCAATTGCGCAACGAATGTCTGATTTTGGGCTTTCACTGTTGCCTTTCATCTTAGACTTCGGGTCTGGAAATCGGACGAACTACGCGGTTCGATAACTGCTGTTGGCATCTCTTGTCTGATGCTACGGCCGGGCTCCTTTTCGGATTCCTCCTCAGGTTCCGGATCAGCAAATAGCTGCTGGTCAGTCGGAGCGAGTTCGACAGCTGCAAAACTCATTGCGAAATGACTCGCGCGAATATTTTCGCCTGGACAACGACCAGATTGGCGAGGCGGCTGGGAGGCAACTTGGGGTTCGAGATGCGAAACCAGACCGTCCTTCTATCGCTGATACCACCAGGTGGCAGACCGTCACTCGGGATCAGGCTGGTCAGATCCCATACCGTGCCGACGCCCCGTTCATTATTGTCGGAATTCTCCACTTCAACCGCTCCAAAATCAGAGCGCAGATCGGTAATCTTCAGCAATACCGGGCCTCTAAATCTTGTCTGCGCGCCGCTCCTGTTGACGATAGCCATATCCACGAATACGGCGCCCGTAGCCTCGTCGTAGAATTCGTTAGCAAGATCGAAGGTCACATGGGACGATATATCCTGCAATCCGGATGACGACGGCGGCGTTTGGTGCGGGTCTTCCCCTATACTTACCGACGCCGTCCAAATCTGGCCCCCTCCGTTAACGTTCTCCATCCACACTGGATGAAAGACTCCGTCTGGAGTTGTAGCCATCGATGTTCTCCAAACATATCCCAGACTGCCTCGCAGGCTAAAAGTAGTTGTTGAGGAGTGCGACGTGTTCTCCACATCGATGTCATCGCCGGGATATGCCTCTACGTAATAATTCAGAAACCGTCCGTTCAAAGAACCACCGTTGGGACATTCAGAGAGGGGCACGCCTGGCGAAAAAGACATCCCGCCGTCAGTTGAAGCTGAAAAATGCCAGCACGTAAGTTCCTTCTCCGTCCAAGCCAGACCAATGACTCCTCTTCGGTTAACTGCCATGGTAAAGATGAAGCTTCCTGTAGAGTCTGGCTTCGTTGGAAAGCCGTTCGGAATATTTACCGGCACAGGAGCGGACCATGTCTTCGCATTGTCCGATGAACTGGACATGAGGACTCGACAACTTCCAGAGCTGGCGTCCGCGCCCATCACGTAAATCCGTCCGCGCGAGGGTGAGGCGCTGTTGTCAATCGCCATCGCTGGGTATGAAAGACATTTGGGTGACGCAACTACTCGCATGACTTGAGTCAGACGGAATGGATTTGTGCCATCAGGGTTCGTTGTTAGTACTTCGATAGGACTGGGGAGATCGAAACCCATAGCCGTTCCGAAAAGAGCGATCGCGGAGCCGTCGCTTAATACTCTGGCGCTGATCGGGAGCTTTGCGAACACTCCCACAGTGGTGGCTGATGTCCTAAATTCATCGACGTTGGCGCTTCTATCTGGAGAAAACACTGGATAAGCGCCTGCCTCAATGCGTTCAACGCGTTCCGTTTTCACATCCTGAAAGGCATTATAGAAAACATAGACAGCTCCCCGGCGTCGTCCGACCGTGTTATCAACAGCTACAGCATTGTGGTCTGTCCATTTATCCCAGACTACAGGCGGGCTCCAAGTACGACCATCATCTTTCGAGCTATAAACGTGGGTTTGCCCGAGATCGTGGCGAGTCAAGCCATCAATAAGCCTAGATGCGTCGGCGATGAAGTAAGCGCGCCCGTCTGGCCCAAAGGTGCACGATTCTTCGCTCACCCAGCCGCTCGATGAGTCAGCAACTTTGAGCTGCCAACTCCTGCCTCCATCGAAGGAAGCGTAGAGGAAACCAGAGAGAGAGTTCGCTTGAGGAGACCACTTGTCGCCGCAAGCGAGCAGATGATGCCAGTCGTTTGAGTCCGCCTCGATAACTATCCAATTGTTCCAGTCGCTGGCCGCAGGACTGATTGGCACTCTGGCGCTGACATGAATCTCCTGCGCTCGGACATACCCGTTCGGTACCCAACCCAGGGCCGCTATCCAAACTGCGCACCAATGTAGAGTGAATCGGTTGCCGTGCAATGGCACATACGGTCGCTTGCGCAAGGCGTTACGACATAGAAGGACAAGAGATAGAGCCGGTAGCAAATATTTTCCAAGCGTCATGGCGTGTTGAACTGGGTCATCGTTTCGCAGAAGAGTTCGCGGTGTGCGCGAGCTCCTAAAACATGAGCTTCAGAGCGAACTGGATGGAGCGCGGTCCACCCATCTGATAGAGGGGATTAAACGCACCTCCGCCAAGATTCCCGTTGTTAAGACCCTGCGCCAGAGTCTGGGTCGCCAGCCCGAAGTATGGCGGAAGAGGCGTTGCAAACATGCCGCTGGGCTGGCCAAAGTTCGGATGGTTTAGGACGTTGAACATCTCCGCCCGGAACTGCAATTTTAGCGATTCATGAATCGGAAAATCGCGATGGACCGCGAAATCCCACTGCGCCATGCCGAACCCTCTCAGAAGATTTCTCGACACGTTCCCTTGCCGAAGAGGATCGCCCGTGCTGGGATTGATCGGAGGGTTCGTGAACGCAGCGGGGTTAAAGGCCTTTCCTCCTGGATATTGCGATCCGTAGAGATAGATCGGTTGTCCCGGAACCAGATCCGGACGTATGTCGGCAAAGATGCCACCATTAAAAAAGAAAAAGTTCTGATCAGAAATATCAACGGGGGGAGTACTTCGAGCCTGAATGATATTCTCCGTGGACCAGCCGCTCAGAATTGCATTTGCCAGATCGCTACCGCTCAGTGATGGAACGGTGTACGTTAGGCCAGCAGAAGCCGCGTTACGTATATCAAAGTCTGAAGGGCCTCGGTTCGCGTTTGGACTCCCCGGAACGCCCCCATTGGATGCCAGAATGTTTGAACCAGCCGAACCCGTGTCAATCGAGTGGGACCAGGTATAGGAGGCGAGCGCTTGAAGTCCACGAGACAATCGCCGCTGGAGTTGAATCTGGAGGGCGTTGTAACTGGAGACTGCTGTGTTATCTATGAAAATACCTGGAAACAAAACAGGGTTGGTCGGTGGCGCGATGACTTCGTTGGTCTGCACGAGGCGTCTGCCAGTAGCGCCGACATATGAGGCGGAGAGGGTTTGCTGCCTACCCAATGTCTGCTCAAACGCAACGTTCCACTCCAGCGTATAAGGTAGCTTAAGTCGGGGGTTGAACGCATATAAACTTGAGAGGGTTCCTGTAGGCAGGATCGCAGGTGGAACAGTTTCTATAGGCCCGAAGGGAAATGTGCCGACAGGGTAGCTCGTGGCTCCAAAAGGCGGGTCTCCCACTCCAAGTATTGTTCCGGTCTCCGAACTCACGAGGTCATAAAAGACGCCAACTCCACCGCGTATCACGGTGCCCCAATCTTGATTCTCAGAGAGCTGGTAAGCTGCGCCCAGCCGAGGGGCGAAATTTCCGTATGTCGTCTTGAATGGAGGCGTTCCAGGGGGTGCTATAGCTAACTGAGAAAAGTTAGTCAGATTATAGCCCGTGACCGCCGGGATAGATGGTCCGTTGAGGGACGATGGCGCAAAATCCACATCCCATCGGAGGCCATAGGTCAGGTTCATGCGGGGGTTCACATGCCACGTGTCTTGAACAAAGGCGCCTAAATTGCGGAATAAGAGCGTTACTTGATCGGAGGAGCTTACAGTCCCAAACTCACTATTTCCAGATTCCGCAGACGGCATATCCGCGAAGAAAGTGCTCTGCTGATATGCTGCGGGGGCATACCGAGGCGAGAGGCGCCGATAATCCACGCCGAGCTTTATGCTGTGCGATCCCTTCTGTACCGAAAGACTGTCAACGAGATTGATTTGCCGTTGGACGTTTTCAGCTTGCTGCCCGACAGTCAATTCACTATTGGTCCCAAGAGAATTCACAAAGAGCTCGAAAGAGCCATTCTGACCGCTGAAGCCGCTTGGAAATGGAAGGACCGGAAGCGGAATGGCTCCTGCGAAGTTGTCCAAAAGCCAATCACCAGCAGCATGCACGCTGCTGTAATTGCATCGCAAATCATTGAGAAATGTTGGAGATGCGGACCACGTAGCGCCTGCTGTCGCCGTCTGTGTAGTCATGCGGAGTGTCTGAAGAACGCTGAGCGCATCGTTCAGTCCACCCCCTCGCTGGACGATCTGTGATGGGGAATAATCGTAGCGCCCGAACAGGTTGATCTTATCGGCCAGTTTGTGATCAATCCGAAGACTATAGGCATCGAGAGTAGAAGGGTCGGAGTAACTGGCGTTAAACTGGGCGGAGCCAGTTGTCCCTGCCGGTGGACAACCGGGATCATTCGCTGGGTCACACAAGATTTCTGGGCCATTCGGCCGGGGATATGCGTTTAGATATGGTTGCATCGGGGGTGCTGCCGTCGCGCGCACATTTCCCGCCACTTCACAGCTGGAGTCACAAGGAACAAAACTGAGTGACGTTTCTGGTAGACGTAGCCGAAGTCCTTCGTAGGAAAAGAAAAAGAACGTCCTGTTCGTTAGAATCGGGCCGCTGAACGTCCCCCCCAAGTCGTTTTGTCGCTCTTTAGCTTTCGGGAGCGCAGGGGTGTTCGTGTACCCATTAAACCAATCGTTTGCGTCCAAGACATCATTCCGCAAATAGTCAAATAATGCTCCGTGAAAAGCATTTGTCCCTGAACGCGTAACGATGGAGATCTGTGCACCCGGTGTGCGACCGAATTCCGGAGCGAATGTGGAGGTCTGGATTCGGAATTCCTGCATCGCATCCACAGAAACGAGACTGTTTGTGCCACCTGAAGCGCTAAAGGATCCAAGCGTGCCCCCCATGCCATTCCCAGGACTCGAACTTGAACTCATGCCAATGCCGATGTTGGCGCTTACTCCGTCGACCATCCAATAATTCGAAGCCGCCCGCTGTCCGTTCACACTAAACTGCCCACTATCTTCGGAGTTGCTTGGAACAGCGACGACGCCGGGCGTGAGCTGGATTAACGTCTGAAAGCTCCGTCCATTCATCGGGAGGTTTTCCGCGAAATTTCGGTCGACCACTGTGCTAACTGTTCCGTCCGTCGTGTTCACGTTACTGGCGTCCGCCGTTACCGTCATCGATTCAGAAATTGAGCCGACGACCAACTTGAAATTCTGTTCGAGATGATCCTGGACGTTCACCGTGAGCCCAGTGATATCGACCACTTTGAAGCCCGGGGCTCTTACTTCCATCCTGTAGCGCCCCGGTCTAACGCTCGGAAACATGTACAAGCCCGCATTGCTTGTGGTCGCGATAGTGCTCGTATCACGATCGATGTCTACAAGCTTTACCTGGGCACCCGTTATGTTCAGTCCGGACGGATCCGCTACCTGACCGGAAACTGTGGCAGTTTCGGATTGTGCCCAGGTAAAGTTGGCGACGAGGGAGAACAGCAACCATACAAGGCAATACTTCGCTGGAACTCCGCGATTGGGACGGGACATTGATTCGCGATCCTCTACAAAGGTATGCAGATTCGGGATGACTTTTTGCCCTCGTGGGCCCCTCGAGGCAGCATTTCATGGATCAACGAGTGGTCTCGACAACGAGTAGCCGTCCTTCATACGGCGACCGTTCCCGGCGTGAGCCACGATGCGAGGTGGGCTTGAGAATTGACCCCTAAGGAAGGACAGTCCGATCAGACCCTTGTCTCGTCGAGCCAGGAACGAAGACTCCTCCCCAGCCGGCTGGGAACTGGTTGTAGGAAGAGCATTGCCACTCAGGCAAAGCTTGAATGTCGGTATGACGAATCACCCTGATATTCTTTGAATGCATTCATGGCTAGCGAAACCCATGCCGAAACCGATGAAGTATTCATCAGCTATAGCTGGGATAGCGAAGAGCACGTCCGCACAGTCCTTGATCTGTCCAACCGATTGCGTTCAGAAGGCGTGGACTGCGTCCTTGATCAGTACGAAGAATCGCCGCCCGAGGGATGGCCGAGATGGATGGATCGCAAGATCAGGGATGCGAAATTTGTTTTGATGATATGCACGGAAAACTACTACAAACGGGTGATGGGCGATGCAGCTGCGGGCCAGGGACTTGGCGTTCGCTGGGAAGGCGCCTTGATTTATCAATACATTTACAATGCCGGCGCCCGGAATACGAAGTTTGTTCCCGTCCTGCTTCGGAGGGAAGACCAAGCGTTCATTCCGACTCCGCTGCAGGGAGCCACACATTATGTCGTGAACACTGTGGACGGGTATGACAAACTGTACGCCCGCCTCATAAACCGCGCCCGAACCGAAAAACCAAAGCTCGGCCCGCCGCGCCCACTTCCCAAGAAGGACGTCAAGACCAACTTTTCCGTGTTCTTGTCAACGCCGATTGACCCCGCACTGTGGGATGAAGCGAAATGGAGAGGGATTTTCGTTCGCGTCTATGAGAGCGGTCCGCCCGACCTGGGTCTAGCCTTCTTAGACGAAACCGCTGCTAGAAAGATATTCGAACAGTGGCACCGGCGATACGGAGATCGGGACCGGTTTGAAGAGTTGCGCATTTCGATCATCGAGGGCGACATCCGAGGTGAGCAGCCCGGATACTCGGCCCATGTTGGCATCGACCTCGAAAACACCGTGAAGCGATATCGTGAAGCGGGCCTAACGGTAAACTCGGCTCGTGATGGCTTTCTGACCCTCAGCCGAATTCATCGTATGAATCCCTCACCAGGTTCAAAGAACCTAGAAATGTTCAAGCAGGCGTATAGACATTTCAAGGCATACACACTGATTCCTGGCGTGCTGAAGCGGGATCAATCCGGCGTACTTCCCATACGTGACCTGGGGATCTACAAGAGCACCGTTCATTTTCGTCACGTGGAAGACATAGGCCCGAACGACGAAGATTCGATCGTCCTAGGTTCGGGTAGTATCAAACGGCCTCTGACCGAGTTCGGCAAGAGGCGACGCGGAAGGAAACAGAAGAAAAGCTGATCTCTTTGTGATCACCAGCGAAGCCGGTCAGCACCTCCGCAGAACTTCATTCTCAATCGGAAGCAGTCTCAATATTTCGGGCGCTGTAATCCGGGTAGCGCTTGGCAATGCATCCCTCAAAAGCCTCGGATATGCTCAAATATGTGCCGCTGTACGCCAGACCCGGAGCGCTAGGCCGCGGCGGCGCTAATCCTCGGTAGAAAACGCCGACGTTTCTACCGTCCTCCACAACCGCAAACTCGGTGGTCGATATCCGATGTAGTTCCAATCGAATGTCCGCCGTCCCTTCCTTGCTGAGCAACGCTCGAACTCGCTTCGCGTCATCCGGCAATTCCATAGATCACCCTTGCTTTGAACCGTTTCGATTCACTTCAAAAATGTACCTGATGCCGTCAGGGGTTGAGAGAGTGTAATCTGCTCCGCAAAATCCGGAACCTTCAGAACACTCTTCAGACTCTCGTGCAAGTTTCGAGACTTCAGACTGTCAATGATCCGCGCCCACGCCTGATCGAGATAGCGAGCGAGTTCGTCTTCCAACGCCTTCAAGAGAACTTGAGCTGAGATGAGGTTCTCCGCATCCAGGGTTTCAACCGCTCTCCAGGAAAAGCGGAACCTGTTCTTCCATGCGTCGAACCCCTTGGGATCGTCGGGTAGCCTGGGAAGCAAGGTTTCTCCATCCTTCTCTCCGCGTCCCAGTACGGGATTGTGGATCAGCAAATTGCGATAAACATCAATCTTCCGGAAGATGAGTGGAAATGCGTTCGGAAGCTGACGTGGAAGATAGTTCACCGCGGCGCCACTAACAGCACGTAAGGCATCATAGAAGTCGCTGACATTCTCGCAGCAAGTCTGGAGCTGAGAGATGGCGTCTTCCGGATGGGTGGGCTTTCCAGGTTCAAGTTTGGTCTGTTCGATCCGGCGCTCGGCGGCTCTCGACAGATGGTAGAACACCGAGTAGTGGCACACGGCGACCTTTTCCCATTCCGGTGGAATATCGTTGCGAACGCGAATCCAGGATGTATCGTCGGGTACTGGCAAACCGCGTGCTCTGTTCGTCAATGGGACCACGTACCGCCGCCAGAAGATCTCATAATTGCCGAACCGATCACGTACGAGTAGCCAGCGCTCGCGTTCGTGGCGGTCACCGTGGTTCAGAAGGTTGAAACTTTCGAGTTTTTCATTGCCGCTCATACGAACTCCTTCTCGCAGCCGTTCGTGGGCGCAACAGATGATGATTCACAACAACGCACAAAGATGCTTATGCGGCCGTCGCAATAGGGCCGGAGGAATACCCTGTCGCAGTTTTGTAGATACCCTTCTTCGCCAGTTCGTGAGCGACCAGAATTTCGATGCGCCGCTTCGTATCGCCTTTCGTAATTGTATGCAGAATGGCTTCGAGGGCGAGTGCACGACGGAAGGCTTCGACCGAGTCCATCAGAGCGTACGGAGCAGACCTCGGATCCTTGCCAGAAGACGCTTTGCGAATTCCTTCTTGGCTTTCATCTCTTTCCAGAAACGGACTCGCTGCTCATCCAGCAAAGGGACACACTGTTCCAGGTAGCTGTATCCGAAGGCGTCGGCTTTCAACTTGAAACTCACCAGGCCCTGAAATAAGCGAACGTAGTACCTGTCCCACCGGTCGGTCGGCTCGCACAGGCTGTGCGCTCGTTCCAATTCCGTAATCGAAGTCCTCAACGTGAACTGCTGCAACTCTCTGTTCGCCTTGCCGGCACAGGGCAGGGCGAGCGCTCTGTTCGCCATTGCCAATCCCGAGATCATCGGCGTCGCGATCAGACGGTCGAGCTTTTCCGCAGTCTTGTCCGTGACATGCAGCACTACAGCAAGCATTGGGCCGGCCATGTGCTTCAGCATTAGCCCCAACGACTCGGACGCTATGGCCTGCAGGACATGCGATGCCGCGCTGCCTTTGAGCGCCTCCTTAACCCACTCCGTGGTTGCGGTGGCGATCACATCTGGAGTAAGCGCAGAGATACAATGGCGGAATTCTGCGCTGCCGAAAAGCTTGCGCGGAGAAGATGTCCCGGCCCTGAGCAACTCGCAAAAAGCCAGGTTCGAACTAAGGTCGTTCAAAGATTTCGGGTCCATAATCCCGACGATAGCACAGGAGCCGTTCCAAGGGTTGCACACGATTTTCCAAGAGTTTGTCCCGCTGCGAACCACATTCGTTGCAGCAAAAGCAACAACATGCGATGCTCAGGAAGGAGATTAACGATGGAACTCAAACTCAGCATTCCGGATCTTAAGTGCGGGAGTCTGATCGTCAGATTCCTCCGGAGCGGCAAGATTCTCGTAGTGCCGGAGGGTGCCGGGTTCCATTTCACGCTGCATCCGGGGCGCGCCTCGGGCAATGTCGACGTTCACAAGACAAACGAACGCGTCTCGCAGGAAGATGCCGCGAAATACGAAACGCTGGGCACGGTTCCTCGGGAAATCATTCTGGAGAAGATCCGTCAACTCGGGCCGAATCATATCCTGGAGTTGCTGACACTGCTTCGCCCAATTCGTATCGGATGGATCGGGCGGAGGCGCCTCGGCGTGGTAGGTTTCCCCACAGAATCCGAATTGAGCAAAGTTTCCGCGCTGAGGCTGACCTCAGAAGCCGCGGACAGCACAGACCTCCTGACGTGCTGGATGCGTACACCGGAATTCTTGGACGAGATTCCGGAACTTCCGAATGAAGCATTTCTGTTATTCGATTCCAGGCGGTTATCTTCCCCGCTGTTTGGATTGCTTTTCAAATTGAGGCTTCCGGGAGGCGACATGCAGTTACGGTGGATCAAGTGTCGAGACCTTTTGCGGTGGGCGGTGAGAATCCAGTCGCAGTTCCTGGCCGTTTTCGGTGCGGAACGCTTTCCGGACTTGCCGTTTTGGACATCTACCGCTCGCTAAGGGAAGATTCGGCCCGGCATGAACCTCTGCCAATGAGCTTAGGGATGATTGGGTCTGTCACCCAGGAAGGCAAAGAGGATTCTCTTGCCGGCGGGCTCTTTTACTGCTTTTCGCGACGATTCCACGGTAACGAAAACAGAGTTGATTTGCGCCAAAATACCGGGGTCGTCGAAAGTGAGCACCCAGCGGCCGTCTTTGGCGTCATCATTGTGAAACACCCCAAGACTGCTGATGGGTTTCTCGGCGCCCAGCCGTTCGCCCCAGACGTAGAACGAGACTTTCGCGTCCACTTTTCGCGGATCAGCAAGGTCGTAGGCATAGAAGATCAGCGACTTCCCTTCGGTGTAGAAAATTCTTCCGAAGGCCCGCTGATTCTTCCCGTCGCCGTCGCGGTCGTGGACATCGATGATGTGGAGATTGCGCGCTACTACTAGGTCGCGAACGTCGCTTCCTCTTGCTGCGAGCGCTTCCTGCTGATCGAGAGCCGCTTGCTCATCTGCAAGCTTGTTCCGTAGTTCGCGCAACTCGGCTTCCTCTACTGCGACCACTGCATCATTCGAGCTCTTGTCGGACTTCGACTTCGCTAGGTCTGCTTCGAGCCCGGTGAGCCGGATCTCCAATTGCGCCTTCTCAGCCCGAATATTGGCGTTGTCTTCTTCCTGGCTGGCAAGTCGCGAAGTCAGCGCACTATTCGCCTGACCGATCGAATCAAGCTGGGTACGCTGCTTCTGGATCGTGGCCTCCATGGAGGTGATCTCCGACCGCAGCGAGACAAGCTCCTGCCGCAACCGGACGTCCTGATTGGGAGGACTTTGAGTGGAAGAATCGGCCGTTGTCGTTTGGATCGGTGACGCAACAGACTGCTGAGGGCTAGCCATGAAACGAGGAGACTTCTGTTTGCCGACGACCAAGAGTCCGGCGACCAGCGCGACCGCCACGATGGCGCAGGCTGCCACCGAGACCGTATTGCGCGGCGGTTTGGGCGCGCTCAGAGACTTCTCTCGGCTCATTTCGATTCCTTCAGACCGAGCCCGTGCGACAAATCGTTGGGTCATTCCGGAGGGGATCTCGCAGTGCAACCGCTTGGCAGCAACCTGGGATAGTACTTGAGCGCTGATCTGCGTGAAATCGTAGGCGGCGCTGCGGCAGCTAGGACAGTCTTCGAGATGAGATCTGAGATCGGCTAGCTCATCCGATGAGGCCTGCCCGCTGGCGGCCAGAGCGCATAGCTCCTCGTATTGTTCATGGGTATTCAACGAGGATTCCCTTCGGGTTCACTTTACGCTCGGTGACTATCTCTCGGGAAGGGCTGGATTCCAGCAAGACTTTCCGTAACTTTGCCAATCCACGATACAGATTGTGGCGGACGGAAGATGCCGTGTCGCCAGTTCTGCTGGCAATCTCTTCGGCCGTCAGACCATCGAAATACGTGAGCTCAATCACTCGGCGCTGGTGTGATTCGAGCGTTGCGAGTACTTGTTCCACCAAGCAAACCACTTCCTGAGGAGGCAAACACAGCAAATGGCCAGGGCTGTAAAACAATTCGGCTGGTGCGAGTTCGTTCAGTTCGTCTCGGCTGTAAAAGCGGTTGGATTCAAGATGCTGCCGGCGGTTGATGCTGCGGTGGTAGGCGTACTGAAGAAGCCATGTTTTAAAGGATCCTCGATCAGGATTGAACTGGTTTACCGCTTTGAAGACATCCAGGAAGACTCTCTGAACTGTCTCCTCTGCTTCCCCATCGTCGCGGAGGATGGCGCGGGCAATTCGGAAAACTAGAGGGCTGTGCCTTTCGAACAATACGGCCAGCGCATCGTTGCAACCGATGCGCAAGGCGGCCATTAGGTCTTCATCCGTGAGGCTTCGAAGGCGAGAGGGGGACAGGAACGCTGCTGCCAGTTCTTCATCGGATAAAGGCATAGGGTCCGCCTCAGTGTGTGCCTGCATTCTGTATCGGTCTTCAGCTTCAAATGATGGGTTTTCCCCGTTGGTTTTTATCCATCACTCCATCACACTTAAATCTCAATGCCGCGCTACCGGCAAATTCAACCTAAATCAGGACCAGAAAAGGCCTTTGGAATTGTTTTGCGTGAAATCCGACGTTCGGCAGGGCTCTCCCAATTGGATGTTTACGTCAAGTTCGGCATCGATAGAACCCAACTGAGCGCTATTGAACGCGGTGTACAAAGTCCAACCCTAAGAACAATCGATCGGCTTTCGCGAGCCTTCCGTGTGAGTCCGACCGAGATGATGCGCCGGATGGAAAAGTCTCGTTTCTACCCTCGTCGCGGTTCCGCGTAGGTGCTGACGCACTATTCCACAGGAAATCCGCTCGCTTATATGTGTATTACGTATGGTTTGCCCTGTCAAGCATATCCGTTATGACCTTTTACCGAACCATCCACGCTAGTACGTTGGCTGTGCAATGAGCCGTGATTTGGGCGTATTGTTTCGCAAGCGACTCGCAAGTCTTCGCGAGGCACAAGGGCTTACCCAGGCGACGCTATCGGAAATGATCGGCGCCGGTCCCCAGTATGTGGGACATGTTGAGACCGGGCGCATCAAGACCCCGCCATGGGAAAGAATGAACAAGCTGGCCAGGGCTCTGAACGTGTCCATTAGCGATCTCTTGTTCTTCGAGGGTATCGACGACAACGCAGAAGTGTTGCGCTCCAAGATCCAACGGCTTGCCCAAACGAACGACGTGGGGCGACTACGCATGTACTACCGCCTCATGCTTGTCTCCCGCGAGTAATGGTTTTCCTCCCACCCAGATCGAGCACACAAGCTGCGGATTCCGCTTGTCAAATCGGTGGCGACGGGTGTCCGACAGTAACTCGTGCCTTCATCGGAACGATTGGTATCAGAAGTAGCCTTAAATTAAGACTGGGCGCTGATAAAATGTGTGCCCTATGGCAACCGCTGCAGATCCGCTTGCGCAGATTCCCGTCCTCTACCACTTCACCGACAAGAGCAATGTCCCGACGATCAGGCAGCTTGGCGGGCTCTTCTCAACGGCATTGTTAAAAGAGATGGGACATGCATTCTGTGCGGGAGGAGACGAAGATAGCCTCGCCCTTGATATGCGGTGCGGAATGGATAAGTTTGTTCATCTGTGCTTCGTTACGGGACACCCGATGGCGTTTCGAGTAAAAGAGCGCAAGCCAGATGCGGAGTTAATTTATTTGCAAATTGATCGAGCTATTCTTCGTCAGCCGGATATTATGTTTGCAACCGGAGTGGGGTATGCGAATAATGCAGAAACGGTGACTCTGGCTGAGGCGGTGGAGCGCAACTTGATCAATTTCAGGGCGCTGTATGCTTGGACCGACTGGAGAGACCCCGAGGCGCAAGCGAAACGACGCGCGGCAGAGTTGTGTGAGATTCTCGTACCGAACTACGTAGCGACTGCATTCATCAGGAATCTTCCCAATGGTTGAACGCCCGATATTCGTTGCCAAACCCGCGAGTCGTGAGTTGGTAGATGAAGTGTTTCTGCATACGATCTGGCGTCCCGGCTTCGCAGCTGCTGAAAAAAAGGAGAACATCAAGTTACTTCATGAAGCGGCAGAAAAGGCTGGCTATCTTAATGTTCTGGAAGTCTCAACGAAGTCAGCCAACAAACGCGGCAGGCATTTGAGTGCCTTTCATCTGAAAGTAAAGACCACACACAAGGTTTCGGTTCCTTTAGAGTGCGCATTCCAAGGCAGCAAGGTTTTTGAGCATGGGGGCCCTTTCGTAGATTTATTTAACGCGGAGCCACGCGACGCAAAGAAAGACCGCCGATTAAAAGAGTCGGGACAGCTTGTCGCTTTCCGATTCGAAGGTATCGATTGGCCGCTGGAGCCCAAAACGACGTTCTACGACTGGCTTTACCTCACATCAATCTATCCGCATCGAGAGTGGGCAGTGAAACTTTATGGCTATGGGGGCTTCAGCGATATAGAGTTCGATCCGACACGCTCGATCAACTGCCAGGCTAGATCGGTCGCCCTCTTTCTTAGCCTGATGAAACGTGGTCAGCTGGATGACGCCATGAAATCGTCTTCCGATTTCATAAACATCCTCCGTGATTCAGATTATCGGCCTCGTTTACGGGTGGAAGAAGCCCCGCCGACCTTGCTTTCTGCCTGACATAATAATAAAAGGAACAATTTCCCATTAATTTCGCTAGAATGTGCGGCTATGCGCGCCCGCGACCCGCTCGTTCGCGTCCCGTGTCTTTATCATTTCACGGATATTCGAAACATTCCGCATATTCGCAAACACAGAGGGATCCTGTGCACGGCGAGCCTTAGAGAAAAGAGATATGAATTCGTTGCCGGTGGCAACGACTGGAGTCGTGAACAGGATCAGCGTTTTGGCATGGATCGCTATGTACACCTTTGCTGGACAGACGGGCATCCCATGGAATGGCATATCAGACAACGGGATGCAGACATTCGGATTATCTATCTTCAGATTGATCGGTCTATCCTTTATGAGCCCGGAGTTCTTTTCACGCCGGGAGTAGCAAATGCTGTTGGCATGACATCCCACTCCATCGCGGAAGCCGTTAAAGGTGAAATGATCGATTTCGAAGCGTTGTATGAAAATATAGGTTCGCTGAAGGAAGCCGGCCCGCAAGCCAGAAGACAAAAGGCAGAAAGGGCAGAAATTCTGGTTCCCGAAAGAGTCTCAATCAAGTTCATAAACAATTTGCCCAATGGCTGAGCGCCCCATCTTTGTTTCAACACCCGCAAGCAAGCAGCTTGTTGAAGAGCTGTTTCTTCAATTGAAATGGCACCCTGGTTTTGCTGCAGTTCAAAAGGAAAAGAACATCAGGGCACTTCATGAGGCGGCCGCTAGAGCCGGGCACGCAAATGTTCTAGAGGTGTCGACCAAATCAGACAATCCGCGCGGGCAGGAACTCAGTGCTTTCAATTTGAAAGTGAGAAACGAGAGGCTAGGAGAAGTCCCTCTTGAATGCGTTTTTCAAGGAAGCAAAGTATTCGAGCGTGGAGGACCTTTTGTTGATCTGTATTCCATGGACGTCCGTGCTGCGAGAAAAGATCCACGCCTGAAGGAATCAGGGAAGCTGGTGGCCTTCGAGTTCGATGGGAGCCGGTGGCCGCTTGAACCCAAAACAGTTTTTTACGACTGGCTTTATGTGAGCTGCATTTATCCAAGCCGGGACCGAGCGCAAGAGTTGCTTCAATATGGTGGATTTAGCGATATCGAATTCAACCCCTTTCGCTCAATCAATTGTCAGGCGCGTTCTATCGCATTGTTCTTGAGCCTGATGCAAAGGGGCGAATTGGGTGAGGCAGTGAAATCGACGTCCGATTTTCTAAGGGTAATTCGGAATTCTGATTATCGTCCAGATCTTAGGATGGAACGGCCCGTTTCCAACCCGCGCTTCGCTTAGATGTTTGCTTGCGTCTCCATGGAAGTCTTTTCGAGTCACATGACGCACAGTAGGGGACCTAGTCGGAATGCTACAATCGGCCGCTCGAAATGCCTGAGTAGCTCGGCTAGCAGTCTCGCCTGAGCCAACAGTCTGTAATGGTTCTGGTCGACCATCGCTCATGGCGACGAGACTTCAATCGCACGGGTTCAGGCTTTTAGCTGTTCTAAGCGCCGATCGATAGGCATTCGTCGATGTCACTCAATATTGACCATTCTTAGCTGGACCTGTTATCGGCATGGCCGAGCAAATTCAAGACCCGGGACTCGGCAGACTGCAACACCTGCATGCGCGTGGCTTTCGGTGGAAATTCGCTTCGGCGAAGCGGCGGAAATTCATCGAAAGTTCGCCCATTGAGCTCACGTCCAGCCTGCTTCTTGCGCACACCGCCCCACTGCTTAAAAAAGAATGGAACACCTTTCTGATTGCACTGTTCCATTAGGGAATTGACCCACTCCGGCTCCATGAACCTCGCCCCAGGTCCGCTTTCTCCCCCGACGATGACCCATTGAATGCCATCGAGATCTATTTCCCCAAGATCCTCAAGCAGAGGTTCGACCGAAAGAAACCTGACCGCAGCCGGTGTGTTGCGCAAATCATCAATTCGGGGTACTCCGTACTTGCGGTTCTCCACGCTGGTCCCCCACCAAATATGGGGACTCGCGGCAACATCCCGCAGGCTAGAGGCTAGCAGTTCCCGCATTCGTGATGATCGCTTCGTCAGGACTTGATAAATGTGCCAAGGTGACCGTCTCATGACCTCAGCGACGGCCAATATATAGTTGACTGGTACGTCGGCGTGAAACAAATCGCTCATCGAGTTTACGAATACCATCTTCGGAGTTGGCCACCGAAGCGGTTCTAAAATCTTGTGTGGAACCAATCGCAGGTCGAAACCCTGTTCATACGGATGCCCGGGCACGCCTCGGAAGCGCTCGGCAAAGGTTTCAGCGTAACAATGAGCGCAACCTGGGCTGATCTTCGTGCAGCCACGCACGGGATTCCACGTCGCATCCGTCCATTCGATTTTGGAAAGCTCCGCCATATGTTAGTCATATTCAGGATAGCACTAATTTATTTATTGCAAATATTTAGGTTGAACCGTACCCTTATCCCACCGTGCCACAACACACAAGAGGAGACAAGGTCCGAATCAAGCGGGGCGAGTTTACCGGGGAACGCGGTATTCTCGTTCGTGAACACTCGGACAAGTGGACTGTTTCGCTGACCCAACGAGACGGTGCGATTTTGATCTCGGCTGAGGATCTAACCAATTATTCCTTAGCAGCTCGTCGAGCCTGGCGCAGTATGCCGTACCGAAAGGTCGGGAGGCCTATGGGCAGCAAGGTGTCCGACAGAGTTTCGGTGATTTTTCGGATCGATCGAGTGCTTTGGAATGAGTTCCTGAACGCCGAGCAGTCTGGATTAGTTGCAGATCGAACGTATGCGATTAATGAGTCCTTGCGCAATATTCTCGAATCTTCGCAGCGCATGCACACAAAGGCTTCATGAAACAGAAGATCACATCCGAACAGCACGCATTGATCGATCAATTGTTAGAAAAAGGGGAAGATCGGCACACGATCGCCCAGAGGGCATCCGTAACTCCAGGACAGGTGTCCGCTATCGCGGCGCATCGCACCATGCGCAAGTCTGTTCGACCTGCCGGCTTGCACGAAACGAGCGCTGCTGCCGGGAATGCATCAGAATCGCCTGAGTCGGGCAAAGATTCTCAAGAAAGCCCATTAGGTCCAGCAGTCGCGGTACCGCTGGGAATGGACCAGGACACCGGCAGGCCCGTAATCTGGGACCCTCACGCATCCAGCAATCCTCACGTGCTAATTGTTGGCGAGAGTGGGTCTGGAAAAACATACACTGCTTCGCGCCTCGTCATCGAACTGGCGCATGTACGCCTTCCCTCAATCGTCTTTGACTACGGCCAAGGTTTCTCTCTTGAGCATGCGCCGCGCGCTTTCCGAGATGATATTCGGACTGTCGAACTACAGCTTGGCCGCGATGGAATCGCAATCAACCCGCTGCAGATATTCCCGGTTGATACGCACGGCCCAGCAACCGTCGCTCAGCGAGTAGCCGACACGTTTATCCGTGTTTACCCGCGATTAGGCGTCCAACAACATGCACTGTTGCGGCGCGCCGTACTGGAGTTACTTGCCGAGGCAGGTATCTCCGTTGAGGATCCGCGGACGTGGACCCTTCCGCCGCCATCATTCCGTGATCTGGAGCAAAAGCTCGCGGAATACACTCACGCCGACGACGCGGCGACCCGCAGAGCAGCATCGTCAGCCGGACCGCACGTCTCCACATTGTTTTTCTTCAATACCTTTCGCAAGACTGGTCACGCGCTTAGTTGGTCGGACCTGCTCACCCACCGTAACGAAGTGTGGATTCTGCAACTTGGTGGCCTCGAAGCATCTGTCGAGAGAGCTGTAACTGAGTTTTTGCTTTGGAGCTTGATTCGATACTTCGAAGTGTTGGGGCCAGGCACGTTGCGCTGTTTCGTCGTTTTGGACGAAGCGCACAAACTCGCATTTGGTCCTGGATCACCGGTCGAAAAGATTCTGCGAGAAGGCCGTAAGTTTGGTTTGGGCGTGATCCTGGCCTCTCAGCAGCCAGAGGATTTTAGTGCAGTGGCGTTTACAAACACGGCAACAAAAGTTGTTTTTCAGATTGCCGACCAGTCCGGAAACGTGTCACGTCAATTGCATCGAAAAGTTAAGAATGGCCATTCATACGACTACATTGCCAAGACCCTGGGGACACTTCCCCGGGGGTCTGCATACGTGATGATGGCGAACGCCGGCCGCGTGACAAGACTTTTCAGCTTCGAAGAACGAAAAGCTTGGTCGGACTTAGAGAAGTTTCCGACAAATCAAAAGGACGCGAAATGACCGCTAAACCAGATTGGAACGACCTCAAACACACGGACAAGCTAAGAATTTTACGGGAGACTACGGTTGATCAAATCGTCGCGGACTATCGATTTGGCGATCTTGACGACAGCATGTTTCGAGCGCGGATCGCACGCGAACTTGTATTGTGGCAACCCCATCAGTCCGAAGGATCGGGACAACGGGCTGGCGCTCCACCGAACAAGGAGGTCGTTCTCGGGGCATGGCGAGACTTAGATCGGTCCGAGGCGTTACTTGAGCTGATCGACAACAGCATTGATGCTTGGAACAGACGACGGAAGCAATACCCTGACAAATCGGCTCCCGAGCTCAACATTTATATCGACATCGATTCCGATACGGGCCAGTTGACCTACGAGGACAACGCCGGTGGTGTGTCAGTTCATAAACTCGTCAATCTTGTGGTGCCGGGCCACAGCGATACCGATGCGCTTGCTTTTAGCATCGGCAGCTACAAGACAGGAGGAAAGAAAGCCATCTTCCGACTTGCCACAGCAGTCAACGTGACTACCCGGTTTTGGAATCCCGCCGAAACCGGTGATACCGCGGTCGCGGTCCATCTTGATGAGCATTGGTTGAACGATGTGGATGAGTATGAGTTTCCGTACTTCGAGCTAAAGGACTTCGGGGGTCTCCAGCGCGGCCAGACGAGATATGTTATGCAGCTCCGAGCCGAGCCGATTGGCGCAACCTGGTACGGCAATCCCCGTGAATTCGAAAAAATATCGCGCGATATCCAAAATACCTACGGGCTCTTGATGGTTCGAAACGGTGACATAAATATTTACTTCCCGAAGCGTGGCAAGAAAATTACGCCTGCCCTCAATACTCGTTATGATTTTTCTGGCGCAAGTGACACAAAAGTCGACATTCGCCCGCAACGAGTTGAGTTTGAGACAGAGCTTGAGTATCAGGGTCTTAAGCACAAACTGACCATTGAGGTTCTCATCGGGTGCCGTGTAACAACAGCCACACGTGATGAGGTTGGTCCTGGTTTCGATCTGTATGGGAATAATCGCCTCTTCAAACCCAGAGATGAACGGCTTTTTTACGAACAACTACCGAAGGGGCAGGCGGGCAGTTTAGCTCGTGGCTGGGTAAATATTCTTGGGCCAAACGTCTTTATTCCGTGGGACACGCACAAGCGTCATCTGAATTATGATCGCGAAGTAATCGATCTCATCCGAACTCACCCCGCAATCAAGAACCTCTTCGAGAACTGGAGCGAGGCATTTCAGCAAATCAGCCGGCTCGGCAGCGGTGAAATTACCAAAACGATCAATGTCCCGCATAAGGTGGTTAACGAGGCTACCCGGGAGCTCTCCTTTGGCCATTCAGACCGGATTGCGATCGATGCTGTAAAAAAGCGCGGCCCAAAATTGCCCGAAACTATTTTCAAACCCCTATTGGAAAAGACAAAGAAAACCAAAAAAGACATCGGGATTACCTTAAGCATGGTTGTCACGATCGATGAAGCCCGAAGACTTGCGGCGTTGTTTCAGATTCATGGATCCTTGGATACGGCCCAAACGAAAAGGGCACTCAGTGACAAGGCAAAAGAATCCTTGATCGCCCTCTTGAGTGCCAAGCGAGCGAAGAGAGCATAGACGATGCCACCAGTCTCCGGGCGCCTAGAGTATGGACCGAAGAAATATGCGGCACTGCACCTCCTTTTGTGCCGCTGGATCCGACTATATGGGCAAGTGGACACCAACTACTGCTATATCACTCTCGGTGGTACGGAGCTAAAGGACATCGAGAGTCTCCGTTTTGTTGATCGCAAACTGACCAGCAATGTCTGGTCTTACGAGACGGACCACAATAGATACAACCTAGCGCGATCGCGAGCGGATGAGTTGGCAGCAAGTGGAATTGCAATCGATCTGCAATACGCGACAGTCTTTTCTCACCGCCGAGCTTCTGACTTCCCGCATATCTTTTTTGTGGATCTTGAAGGCATCTGCGCTTGGGGTGATTACGACAGGTGTTTCGCAGAGATGTTCCAAAACGCGGTGATCCGCGAGGGCGACTGCTTATTAATCACCAGCCATCTCGGGCATCGACCGGGCCTAGACAAGATTCGTGAACATTTCAGTGGCGAACTCGCGGTTCTTGGGATCGATGAAAATGACCAGAACATCGTGCGGAACGTGTTTCGCCGCGCCCATCCTACTATGACGCTGTTCAAGGCTTTGTCGCTGAATGGGATCCAATCGGAGCTCGCGCTGCACTGTTTTGGGGCTGTAAAGTATCGGGATAGAGCCCCGATGGGAATCTACGGCTATGCGGTCTCTGCTGGGACGACTGAGTTAGCGGCGTTCGTCGGCGATAGCAATACCATGTACTTTGATATTGCCTGCGGCCAGGCCTGTCCTGCCAATTCCTTCTGATGGCGTTCGCTATCGCACTGTGGCTCTCATAAAATAGTCTCAAGATCCAAATTTCGATAGTACTCGATCAATGAGTTGCTTGGCAGCCGACTTACTGCCTGAATATTCATAAATTAAGGAACACACGCGCGTAACAATTGCTTTTTCCGTGCGATTCATACCCACTAACGCTTTATGCTGATTGTTATGGTCGATGTTTCCAAAACGCCGTTGATAACGATGCAGAGCTTTCAATATCCGCTGTTTATCCCCAGATTCAAGTATCGAATGCACCCCAAGCTTCTCGATGCGCTCCAACACTTTCGATGTATCCCGCTCAACTCTCTTGCGATCGACCTGGCTGATTGCTCCTTGAGATATCACGGAGAAGTTGTGAGCAACTTGATCTGACAAGATTACGAATTGACGAAGGACATTCCTGCGAATCGAACTTTGACGGCACCGGCGGCTTAGGTCCTGGGCAATTGGACGAAGCTGACCCAATAAGTTGTTGAAGTGGGTGTTCTGTTCAAAATGATCTCGGCGACCATTGGGCAAGATACGGTCATCTAGCACGTGAAACTCGCCGACGACCCAAGAATTAAAACGAACCTCGGTGAACAATTCGTCCAGCACGTCCGATTCACCGACCTGCATGTTACCGCTACGTAATCGCAAACCTTTGATCGATGCTGAAGTGTCGATGGCGCCAAAGTATCCGTGGTCCAATACCCAGCCCTTGGCCGCCAGTTCGCCGTCATTCCCTTTGACTTCGAAAGATCGTACATCAACAAAACAATCCGTTATCCCTTTTCGAGCGTCGAAGGTTTCTCGATGGGGACGGAATATAGGCTGATCTTCATTATTCAAGTAAATGTGGATGTTACCCATGCTTACGCCGTCGCGCAACATCTCTCCGATCTGTTTGGCAAACCTGAAAGAAGGTGAGAATGGCACAGGCGCCACCTGACACAGGTAATCGCGGATTGCTTCCAAATTCACCAGACGGTCATCGCCATGCCGCACGATTCCCGAAAGCTCGACCTCGAAGAAGTGACCGCGAACGTCGTTCGCAGCGGAACGGTGGACCCTGACCACCTGTTTAATTAATTCTTCGACATCTCCCCGAGAACTCGGATCGCGCAAAATAGACTTCAGTCGCTTGCAGTCCCACCTCATCTCATTGATCTCGCGCTCGCCGTCAGCCTTAGAGCGGAATATCAATTCCTGACAGTACCCGAGACCGGCCAGGCGTCCCACACCGCGGAACCCCCGCGCCTTTGTCCCGCGTTTGCGACTCGCACCAAGAGCAACAAGCGTTCCTGTGAACACTGACTTCGAGACGCCAGTCCCGTTGTCACGAATCCGAACGATTCGTCCGTCAGGATCAATCTTTATCTCGACTTTGCCCATTTCTCGGGGACTCAGCAATCCGAGTGCGCCTGCTTCTTCAATCGAATCGGCCGCGTTCTGAACATATTCCCTATAAATGGAAAGCGGATTAACATACATGGAGCTGCTTAAAAGCTCCAGAACGTCCTTGCCGACGATTGGACGTTCAGCAATGCTTTGCCAGTCACTTTTGATCGCAATAAGAAGAGGTTGACTCGCGCTCACTGAGCAACTCCTGCAGTGGTGAATGATTTGTTCCTGACTTGGGAGATCGGTTCGTTCAAGCCTGCATCCTCCACACGTTCGTCGTCGGGAACCCCGGACGTATCCGAATGAGCGACGGTCTTCTGTTTGGCCCAAATCTCGGCTTCTCGCTCCTTCGATAGAGGCGTGTAATACGGAAGGATGCGCTTAATCTGAGAATCCGCCGTCCTCCCGCTCAAGTTCTTGATATAGCGAGGATCACAGGAGGACAACAGTCGCAATAGTTCACTGCGCTGCGAGTGACTGAGCTTCCCAAAAGCTCGAAGGTACTCTTCAAACTCAGCATGACCTCCCAACCGGTCGTACCACTCTCGATTGAAGATGTAATGCTGCGGGCGCAGCAACAATGCCTCGAAAGCATCCACGGAATTCCCAAAAGCTCGCTTAAAGAAAGTCGGAGCACCACTAACGACACCATGAGTCGCTTGCAGTATCAATTGAAGCGACCGCAACTGATATCGCGACCAGTGCTCTCCTATGTGTGATCTGTCTGGCAAGTCGGTGGGCTGAAAGCGCATGGGAAACGACCAGATACGAATGCCAAGTTCCACGTTCAACTTGACATTCAGTGCCATGCGTTCATAAAGATCGGCCGGCGTATCGTGGAAGTTGTAAAGCATGTAATTCGACAGTTCTGTCAATCCAAAGTGACATGCCATTCGAACGGAGGTCTCGTACGGCTTTTTCAAGCCCAGGTGGTCGAACGCGATGCGCAATGGCTTAATGCATACGGACGAGAGTTCTCTCAGGAAAACCTCCTCCTTGCAGAGGATGCGCGCGTCCACTCCCTGATTGAAGTCTACTCTACGTTGCACGGGGGTCCTTCCTCGTTTAAGCTTCGCCCCGCTCTGAAAGCCCAAGTCTCTGATTTCCGCAATGATTTCCTTGAAACGCGCCGAGGCTACGACGTTGTTGTCCATCAGAACGAGGTCCTTCTTCTCGCCGTAAAAGCTCCGAACCTGAGTTACGAGTGAAGTCAATGGCTGAACGTCGCGTTGATCTCCCTCCAGTTTCGGTACGCCGCAGAAACTACACTTCCTGATGCAGCCACGCGATGCGTAACCGAAATAAGCATCACTCACGGGATATCGATACGAGATTTGGTCGAGAATGCTGTAGTCGGGAACATGATCCTCAATCGGCATTCCAGTCCGGTCTTCTGCGTAGAGCTCTTCGGAAAAATCATCTAATTGCAGAGAAACGGCAGGTGCGGCGCCCAGAAGTCCTTTGATGAAGCGAATTCCGCACCATCGTTCTTCGTTTACGAATCGCTCGTGCATGAGGGACGCAGCAATGCCTCCGACGAAGATCTTGTCCGTCTGACCGCCGGCAACATCCTTAGCGAAGTCGATACTTCGTGAGATTTTGTCAAATTCAAAGGAAAATAGGGTGGTGATGTAAATCCGGTCCCAGGCCTGAGTTAGGACAGACCGGTCTTCGCCTTTGACGAAGCGGACGTTATCTTTCTTCCCACGCGGCCCGTGGTACTGGGCGAGCTTCATCAACCCGAGGGGAGGGTATTTGTTCTTATATCCCGGCTCAATCAACAGGATGTTCTTGTTAGCCATCCTTAACGCCGTCGTGCCCGCATATTTGCAATCTCCTTATCGCGCCCGCGACTGTCAGGTCGGACGCGCACTATACCTGGGAATCGCAATTCCCTGTTGATCGCGTTCGAAGAGAACCAACGCTCCAGAATCAGCATCATCCGTCTACACCAGCCCGTGCGAAAGCTGCCCGCATATTCTATTTTTGGATGGCCGGAATGCGCTTCGAGAACCCATTTTACCTGCGTACTGGCGCAAGTACGCACAAGATTCTGCTTTTGGCGCACTACTCCTAACGGCAAACTGTGTTCGGTCTGGCTTGGCCTTGACCGGCCTCGCCTCGATATTCTCTGAGTCTACCCGTCTGCGCAGCGTTTGTCGATCCGCTTCCCTCCGTTGGGGTGAGTCTCGGGTAGGTCCGCGAGAGCCGCGAGGTTGGAGACTGTGCAATTTTCTGCTTTTAATGCCGTCAATCTTGGTATTGACCTTCTTGGGACAATAAGGTGAAATCAGCGATTCGCGAGCTGCGGGGCAAACTATGCTTGCCAATGAGGTGGGACGCCATGGCAGACGAGCGAGACGGTGAAAATAATCCCCAAAGTTCAGAGAAAACTCCGGTAGACGAATTCATGCTGTCTGAATATCAGACGATTGCATCGGCTCATTTCGACCTACACAACGGGTTGCGCCAGAATTTCCGTTTTTATTTGGGGCTCGTGGCGGTGCCGTTTACTGTTTTTGCCGTTTACAAAGACGTCAGTCTGGACCTCTTTCGCCTGCCCACGGTATTGCTCTCCCTGTTTGCCGTCGTGCCATTTCTGGGTCTGCTCATATTCCTGTCGATGATCAACACGAGATTCGATATCATCCTCTACACTAGGACAGTGAACGCAGTGAGAGCATACTTCACCATGAGAGCTGAGCGCGTCGGGCCCAAAGACCTGAAGAAATACCTGAAACTTCCGACCGACAAGAACAAACCTCCATATTTCGAAGGTTTCTTGCGCGCCTATACTTGGCTGTTTGTCACGATCAGCTTCACGAACGCTGCGTACGCGCTTATTCTGTTGGAGAATCTTCAAAATAAGGGTAGGCTGCCGTTTTGGGGCCCTTGGCCGTTAGCGACTTCGTTCTTTGCGTTGCATCTCGTCCTTTATTGGCTGTTCAGTTGGATTCGCAAAAAAAAGGAAATCCCGGGAGTTGGCAATGAAGCCTAAAGGCGAGCCAGTCGTGGGGTGTGATTTGGACGGTGTTATCGGAGATATCGTCCAACAGTTGGTGCGTTTCTCCCGTATCCAGCATCGGATACGTTTGACCAGAAAACATATCGTGTCAGAGAACATCGAAACCTGCGCCCCAATCCGGCGAGAGCAGTTGCATCGACTGTTCGAGAACCGTGAGTTCTTTCGCAGCCTTCCGGTAGTTTCAGGCGCCCGCAAATCGCTCTTGACGCTGCAGGCTACCGGTTGCGCGATTCACATTGTAACAGACAGGTTTTGGTATCCCGAGATACACGAAGACACGACGAATTGGCTGCTCCGCCATCGGATTCCTTTCGATTCCGTGGTCTTCGCGCGAAAAGCGGAAAAACAGGACGTGGCACGCAGACTGAAAATCGACTGCTTTATTGAGGATCAGCTTTCAAATGCACGACTTCTGTCGCCGTTATGCCATGTCCTGCTGCTGGATCGTCCGTACAATCAAGGTGAGACTTCCGAACATGTGACTAGAGTTAACGACCTGCAGCAGGCCGTATCAGCTGTTGCGGAGCTAGCGAGCAGTTCGAGCAGTCGCAGAAGAGATATGCTCGCGTCATTGCGTTGTCCGGCATGACTTGCGATTCCTGGATGGGATTGATCCTGGAATATTGGGATGTTCCAGGGTCTAGACTTTCCGCAGATCTCTGATCCAGACTTTCGCCTAGAGGTTGTTTAGCAGATTTATCACGCGTTGATGGCATCGGCGAGATCAAGCCGGCACAAGTTTCAGTACTCCTCGCTGGGAGCTCCGCTTCCGAACCAATTTATTGACATCGGCAACTGGGACGGCCAGGGATTCTTCTTGCCGACGGAGAACAATGTTGTCCATTCTTTTACAGATCTGGAGATTGGTTTCCGATAGCGCTGGATTGTCGTAGGTGAGATAGAACACGAAACAGATCATTCCGGTCTTTTTCAGGCCGTATGGAAAATACAGTGCTTTGCCCAGGCATTGCGCATCATAAAAATGTTCACCACCCAGCCGTATTACCGCACAAGGAATGACAGCGGCCAGAGTTTGGGGATAGGTGCCGGCTGGATCTCGTGTCAGATTAAACAACGGCTCAGTGTGGCCAAATCGAGTCGCCAGGTCGAAGGCGATTTTCTGCACGAACGTTTTTCCGTGATCTGAGTCAACGTCGGCAGTAGCAGCGAACGCAAGAAGGAGCACGAAAGACTCAGTGTGCTCCCGTTGAGCATCCATAATATTGCTAATGAGCTCAAACTTGTGCGGAACATAGCGAGCCCTGGGTAGCTGAAATGCGCCGTTTGTGAAGTCGAGATTAATGACGTTGTGAGGAAAATATCGACGCTCGTCCTTTGCTTTCGACAAATCGAAAGCTTCCCCGGTCTTCACTTGGAATCCGAGACCATATTTTGCCTGCAACGCGCGCGCAGCATCGTCACTTCGTTCCCAGACCCTAATGTTATCTAATTTGAACGCGCCATCTTGCGTAAAAAAGTCGATGTCGTATCCTTCGGGACCGGCAAACGTCAAATATTTGAGCTCCTGATTAGACCTCGCCTTGAAGTCCTCTATCGCCGGCAGCCAAAAAAACTGCCGCACCCATTGTTTCTGTGGCGAGTTAAAAAGCAGTCGGCTCATCCGATAACTAATCCTTGTGACGAGCCTCGAGCAAATCAGTCACGATTTTGAAAATCTCCTCAAGCATTCTGTCAACATCGCCTGCGGAGCGCTCCTTCCCAATCCCGATGGCAACAAGAAAGGCCTCTACAATCTCCTTTTCGTTTGCCTTTAGCTTCTTGAATATCTTGTGCCCAGTATTCAGTACTACCTTGCCTTGACGTTTGTCCAGGAGGAAAGGGGGCTTGTTCCCAAGTTCCTCCAACTCCAGTTTGACGCCTTTTCTGAGCTCTGATCGACTCAGATACTGCGAGACTTTAGCTTCTACCTGGTCGTGGAAGGTTTCAGCTTGCTTCTGCTTTTCGATCTTTGACCGAGCACGCGACCGTGACGTAGCCCCACCAAAGGAATCTTTCACCGTCGCATGCACGAGGTCGCGAAAGCGCCGATAGATTGGATCTGTCTCGCGAAAGCGGTCGCGATCGATCAGTAATGCCTCCTCTAGACCTTTGTAGACATAAATTTCGCCGGTGGTCAGTCCTAATCGGGGTCCTACATGCTTCTGGTACTTCATCCAATTGAGATCGTACGAGCCTATCCCGACGTTGTTCATCCGGATGAGGCTACCCCGCAAATCAGACGGCATGATTGCGGTCGCTTGGCTGAAGACGTATCCCCGAAACTCGAGGTCGCTGTCGGAATAATCAATCGGATAAACTTCGTAGTCAGTGCCGCGTTTGTATTGTCGAGTGTATTTGATGTCTGCGGAAGGCAGTACCACAGGCTTTAGAAGCTGTTCATTGTTGATCGAAACCTTGAAATTCGCTTTCTCCAATTCGCGCTTTATGGCGACGACCGGCGCCACATTCTCGATGAATGGCCCGTCCTTCAGATATGCGACCGGGCTGACCATTGCTAGTTCCCACTTTAACTGCTCTAGCCCACTCAGTTCGCTGACGCTGCTGATGTACTCCTCGGTTGTGACGCCTTTAATTTCCAAGAACTCTTTGATATCAGGGGTCAAGTTTCGGAGACTAATGAACGTGTAGTGAGTGTCGGTCGATTCATTGCTCCATTTGTTCAGCGTGTAAACATAGTGGCTATCGAGATCCTCTTGTTGCTTTGTCTTCTCGATGACCTTTGAAATGTCGAGAATCGCCTCGACTCGCTCCGTGCTTTTCTCTTGCGTCGTCAAGACACGCACTTCACGGCAAATAGGGATCACCGAAAGAGCTCCGATTCCCTTGTGCCCGATAAGCCGTCGACCGTTGCGGGTAATGCCGCGTGACGAACTGGAGCCGCCGATCCTTAGAAAGCGCTCCCGGATGTCTTTTTCGGACATGCCGGTTCCGTCGTCAAGAATAGTAATTTCACTCAGGTCGGATGCAATCTTGATCTGGACGTCATGTGCACCCGCGTCCCAGGCATTGCTGAGCAATTCCTTCAACGCACGGCTATAACTGACATACGTCCCGGTACTCAACTCGTTGAGAATATTGAGTGCCGGAGAACGTGGCTTCTCAATCGTGGTCGTAGCCGTGTTTGCTTCTGGATCAGTCATATGTCCTCAAGTCGCCTATGATACAACCAAGAGGACAGAATCACAGTTGCCGGCGGTTCGGCTGTTAGTCAGTCCATTCGGGTTGATCCTTTTTCTTCGTTACACCACCAATGTGTGGCTTGGATATTGTCTGGATGGTCGTCTCTCCACGCTCCTCCCATTCCTTTAGGATCTCTGTGTGTGATTTAAAGCATAAAGTTGCCGTTTGGCAGAATTATGATTTAAATGGTGTGGTTTCGGCAGACCTGCGTGACTGCTGGCCGTGTTCGCTTAGTTTGAGCGCGAGAATCAGCGGGGGCATCTTGCAAGAGGGTATTCGCTCATGAGCAACCCATCCACGGAATACCACAAGATCTGGATTGAGCAGTGCGCCGCGACCGAAGACATCCGCGAGCGGTTCGGGACAAACAACGCGTTGGACTATTTGATCGGGGAAAAGCTCTTCACTTTCGTGATGGCATCGGAGCAGGACTCCGAGTTCGCCGCGCAGTTGCCGGCGTTCGTCGCCGCTATCCAGCGGCTGTTCTCCGCCGAGGAGATTCGCGCATATCTCGACCACCTGGAGCGCGCGAAGTTTCTGGCTCCACCCGGGCCCGAGATCGAGGGCGGAGACGAAGAAGAACCTTGGCCGGCAAACCCCGTGTTGGGCGCAGCGGAGCTATTGAGGTTTTCGCGCATCCGGCAACTGCTACAGTCCTGCTAAACGCTCCGCGAGAAAGCCGTGGCCAAGCCCAAGCGAAACCGCCTCCGCGAGGAACGAATCCACAATGAAGTCATCGTCGACGCCTATGGGCCGGAAGAGCAGGCTCTCGGCTGGTATTACTACCTAGAGAACAAAATCAGTTTCCCTCTCTCGGCTCGCTGCATCGCAGCCAAGATGGTGTCGCCGCTCCGCAAGGGAGAAACCGTCGAAGTCCTCCGCCTGGCGCCCGAAGATGCGTGCGCCGGCGACATGCTGGTGTTGATTCGATGGCGCGGCCGCAGTGTAGCGGTTCCCCTCTCCCAACTGGTTGCTATCGATGCGGATGAATCGACCATCGAGGCCATCGGCGACTGGCACTACTGGCTAGCCCAGGGCTACTGTTTCTGAGTCAGGCAGCCCCGTTGGGGATTACGCATGTGGGCGGCATCGAAGACGCATATGGACAAACATCAGTCGAAATCGCAACCCACCTGGGCCGGAGTCAAAGCCAAGCTTGCCGCTTTTGACCGGGCAGCATTGCTGGAGTTGATTCACCATCTCTACGCCGCACACAAAGATAACCAGGCGTTCCTTCATGCCCGTTTTGGTTTGGGCCAGGATGTGCTGGAGCCATACAAGAAAACCATCGATCGCTGGCTTTGGCCCGATGTGTTTCGGAACCAGGACACGTCCGTCTCAAGAGCCAAGCAGGCCATCTCCGATTACAAAAAGGCAGTGGGTGACCCCGAGGGACTCACCGAGCTGATGGTTTTCTATTGCGAGCAGGCCGCCGGGTTCTGTCGCGACATCTGCCAACAGGACGAAGGATATTTCGATGCGCTGGTGCGCATGTTCGAACAAGCCCTCACGTCTGCAAATACGCTACCTGCCAACGGCCGGGATGGCCTGATCGCCCGGTTAGACCGTGTGCGGGAAATCAGTCATGCGTTTGGCTACGGCGTCGGCGATGACATGGACTTCCTCCTCACGAAGTACACGCGGCGCTCCGGCTGATGGGTTCGCGAACTCCCTCACGATCTACGCCGGAGCCGTCCGAAAGCACACCTTGAATCGTGGCGATCGATAGTCCCACTAGCCGTTGATTTCTACCTTAGTATGCCGAGTGCCTTATGCGCCTCACGAACTGCGAAGGTAATTGTCTTCCAGTCACGACGAGATTTTTCAGGAAGGCGCTCAAGGATTCTTTCTACTGAAGGGTACAAACCCCGGCTATGAAGTTCAGCAGCAATGTGGGGAATGCCACGCAGCAACAGTTCATGTCGATTCACTGCCTCCGCTGAGACGTGCCGGCGGTGCTGCTCCACGATCATTCGTGCCACGCCCGGGAAATGCTTGTTCATGAACGGCACCGTAATACCGAGGCGCCTACAGATAGCGCGCAGAGACGGTACCGGAATTTCTCCGAGCGCCACAATCGCTTCCTTTTCCAGATCGGCTACGTACTTCGCAACGGAGTCCTTGTATCGTGACAGTAGCTGATCGCACAGAGTGGACTCATGCCTCCGTAGAACTGCTGTGTGCGGATAGCCGAGACGGCGGCTCAAGTCCGTTAGGGTCGGAGTTGGCTGTTCGGCGAGAGCATTTCTTAAGACCCAGCGCATCCTTTCCAGACGGTCCTGCTTCGCCTCAGCGATCTTCTTGGTAATTGCGGTGCACAGCTCTGGAAAGTCTCGTTGGATGTATTTATCGTTCGGGCGTCCAAGGCTTGCGGCGATCTGATGAACTGATATCGATTCAGTCGAATTGAGAGACCGCTCCAGGAGTTCCTTGGCTCGAAACGCACTGGCCCTGGGTACTCCAAGCTTCTTCCACCGATGCCTGCCGCCCAACTGGCGATATCGGGCAGTGATTTTATAGCAGAGTGTCCGGTCGGCTTTGTAAAGGCTGTCGGTAGTTGTGTAGCCCAATCTGCGTGCGATATCTATCACGCTGAACAGCACGGCTGCATCAATCGCTGTCAGAAGGGCTCGCCGAATTTCGCTTCGTTGCCGGGATCGGGAAGCACGGTGCTTTCTACAGAGGGAAACAGCTTGCTTTGCAGCGGCGATGTCCGTTGACGTGGGTCCCGCTAAAGTGAAAAAACTCGAAAGCGGAACATTTAAGTATCGGGAGATTCGCAGTAGGTTTTCGAGCCTAGGAACTGCCGCACCAGCGAGCCAACTATGCAGCATCGGACCAGGGCACCGAGTGTAGTCAGTGAAAGCTAGGACATTTCCGCCAGCGACTTCTTCAAGGTACACAGTGAGGGTTCGGCGAAGCGACTCCCGAGCAGCGACGGCGTCGACCAGAGGAAGCAGTGGCAGCAAACTTCCTACCTCGGTGCAGGTCCAGGTCTGGTTTTCTTCGGCTGGCGGCGGCTGGTCA
>Ga0182024_10003592_pt1 | contig 36696 bp, 30 predicted proteins | sample P32metaG_FD_120480 | JGI IMG/M metagenome (GOLD analysis project Ga0182024, IMG submission 120480) | Permafrost microbial communities from Stordalen Mire, Sweden - P3-2 metaG (Illumina Assembly) | ecosystem: Environmental > Terrestrial > Soil > Wetlands > Permafrost | place: Sweden: Stordalen...
CCTGCCGCGCACCATTATTGCTAGCGCGCGCATGGCCTTTCACAGAGCGAGGAAACCCGGTCATTTTGCGCTGTCCCGAGAACAGCACCTCGACAATACATCATGGCTGATTGCCCGGTACGCAGTCGACGCCGATATAGCTAAGGAACCGATAATACCGCTGGGCTGTCACGCAAAAAGACGGCGCCCGGTGGGGCGCCGTCTTCAATTGAGTTGTCGCGTTCAGTGCGCGGTAAGGCCGGAGGCATCCTCCTCCACCACCGGCTCGGGGACGTCGACGGGTTTCGCCGCCGCCTCCTCCCAGACGATGGGTTCCGGCTTGCGGGTAAGCGCGCGCGCCAGCACCTCGTCCATGCGCGACACCGGGATGATATCGAGCCCGCTCTTGATGCTGTCATTGATCTCGACAAGATCCTTGGCGTTCTCTTCCGGAATGAGCACGGTCTTGATGCCGCCGCGGTGTGCGGCGAGCAGCTTTTCCTTCAAGCCGCCGATCGGCAGCACGCGGCCGCGCAGCGTGATTTCCCCGGTCATCGCCACATCGCGGTGCACCGGGATGCCGGTCATCACCGAAACGATCGCGGTTACCATGGCGACGCCTGCGGACGGGCCGTCCTTCGGCGTGGCGCCTTCCGGCACGTGCACGTGGATGTCGCGTTTATCGAACCACGGCGGCTCGATGCCGAAGGCCACCGCGCGCATGCGGACGTAGGAGGCCGCCGCCGAGATCGATTCCTTCATGACGTCGCGCAGATTGCCGGTAACGGTCATCTTGCCCTTGCCGGGCATCATGGCCGATTCAATCGTGAGCAACTCGCCGCCGACATCGGTCCAGGCCAGACCGGTGACGACGCCGACCTGATCCTCGTCCTCGACTTCGCCATAGCGGTACTTCGGCACGCCGAGATAATCCGGCAGATTTTTGCCGGTAACGGCGACCGACGCTCGCTTCGAGATTGTGAGCTCCTTGACCGCCTTGCGGATCAGCGTCGACAATTCGCGTTCGAGATTGCGCACGCCCGCTTCACGGGTGTAACGGCGAATGATCGTGAGCAAGGCCTCGTCGTCGACCGACCACTCTTTCGGTTCGAGACCGTGCTTGACGACCGCGTGCGGAATGAGGTGCTTGCGCGCGATCTCGACCTTCTCGTCCTCGGTGTAACCGGCGATGCGGATGATCTCCATGCGATCCATCAGCGGCGGCGGAATGTTGAGCGTGTTCGCCGTGGTGATGAACATCACGTTGGAGAGATCGTAGTCGACCTCGAGATAATGATCGTTGAAGGCGTGGTTCTGTTCCGGATCCAGCACTTCGAGCAGCGCCGACGACGGATCGCCGCGGAAATCGGCGCCCATCTTGTCGACCTCGTCGAGCAGGAACAGCGGATTCGAGGTCTTGGCCTTGCGCATCGACTGGATGACCTTGCCCGGCATCGAGCCGATATAGGTCCGCCGATGGCCGCGAATCTCGGCCTCATCGCGCACGCCGCCGAGCGACACGCGCACGAACTCGCGCCCGGTCGCTTTCGCGATCGACTTGCCGAGCGACGTCTTGCCGACGCCGGGCGGGCCAACGAGGCACAGGATCGGTCCGGTCAGCTTATTGGCACGCTGCTGCACGGCGAGATACTCGACGATGCGCTCCTTGACCTTTTCCAGGCCGAAATGGTCGGCGTCGAGGATTTGCTCGGCGAGCGTGAGATCCTTCTTGATCTTCGACTTCTTGTTCCACGGGATCGAGAGCAGCCAATCGAGATAGTTGCGCACGACGGTAGCTTCCGCCGACATCGGCGACATCTGCCGCAGCTTCTTGATCTCGTGCTGGGCCTTCTCACGCGCCTCTTTCGAGAGCTTGGTGCGCTTGATCTTCTCTTCGAGCTCGGCGAGTTCGTCCTTGCCGTCTTCGTCGCCCAGTTCCTTCTGGATCGCCTTCATCTGCTCGTTGAGATAATATTCGCGCTGCGTCTTCTCCATTTGACGCTTCACCCGCGTACGGATGCGCTTCTCGACCTGCAGGACGGAGATCTCGCTCTCCATCAGCCCGAGCACCTTCTCCAGCCGTTCGGTGACGACCGGCGTCTCCAGGATCAGCTGCTTGTCGGGAATCTTCACCGCAAGGTGCGAAGCGACCGTGTCGGCGAGCTTGGCATAGTCCTCGATCTGCTGGACCACGCCGACCACTTCCGGCGACACTTTCTTGTTGAGCTTCACATAGCCTTCGAATTCATTGACGACCGAACGCGCCAGTGCCTCGGCCTCGACCTGATCGCCCGACGAATCCGCGATCACCTCGGCTTCCGCCTCGAAATATTCCTCGCGATCGGTATAGCGCTTGACCTGGGCGCGCGCGGCGCCTTCCACCAGCACCTTCACTGTGCCGTCGGGCAGCTTCAAAAGCTGCAGCACGCTGGCGAGCGTGCCGACACCGAATATAGAATCGGTCGCGGGATCGTCGTCGGAGGCGTTTTTCTGCGTGGCGAGAAGGATGAACGTGTCCGAACGCATCACCTCCTCGAGCGCCTTGATGGACTTCTCGCGGCCGACGAAGAGCGGAACGATCATGTGCGGGAAAACCACTATGTCCCGCAAAGGTAGCACCGGATAGGCCCGGCTTTCACCGGCTGTCAGGAGCGGCTTCGGTTTGGCGGCGCTTGTCATGGCCCCTATTCCTTATTGTAGGCACGTCCGTCGAGACCCGCTGGATGCGCTGTGACGACGAACTGCGCACTATAGGTGGCGTCGCCTCGCGGGACTGTCAAGAAAGGCCGGTTTTTCGAGCAAATTTGCGCGCTGCGTGAGCGGAGCAAGTGACCGCGCACCGAATCGCGGATGTGGGATGCGCCCACCCGTCAGGCGCTCGCTCCGCCGGTCTCGCCGGCGCGATCGGAGCGATCGGCATAGATATAGAGTGGCCGCGCGCTGCCTTCGACGACCTCTCTCGAGATCACGACCTCTTCGACGCCTTCGAGGCTCGGCAGATCGAACATGGTGTCGAGCAGGATGCTCTCCATGATGGAACGCAGTCCGCGCGCGCCGGTCTTGCGGTCGATCGCTTTACGCGCGATGGCGGAAAGCGCCTCATCGGCGAGCGTGAGGTCCACCGTCTCCATTTCGAACATGCGCTGGTACTGCTTGACCAGCGCGTTCTTCGGCTCGGTCAAGATGCGCTTGAGCGAGGGCTCGTCGAGATCTTCCAAGGTCGCGACCACAGGAAGCCGGCCGACGAATTCGGGGATGAGTCCGTACTTCAACAAATCCTCTGGCTCGACCTCGCGGAAAATCTCGCCCTGCTTGCGATCCTCCGGCGCCGCCACCCGAGCGCCGAACCCGATCGAGGTGGAACGGCCGCGGGAGGAGATGATTTTTTCGAGGCCGGCGAAAGCGCCGCCGCACACGAACAAGATGTTCGTGGTGTCGACCTGGAGGAACTCCTGCTGCGGATGCTTGCGGCCGCCCTGCGGCGGAACGCTGGCGACGGTGCCTTCCATGATCTTCAAGAGCGCTTGCTGCACGCCCTCGCCCGACACGTCGCGGGTGATCGAGGGGTTATCGGACTTGCGCGAAATCTTGTCGATTTCGTCGATATAGACGATGCCGCGTTGCGCGCGCTCGACATTGTAATCGGCCGACTGCAGCAGCTTCAAAATGATATTCTCGACGTCCTCGCCGACATAGCCGGCCTCCGTCAGCGTGGTGGCGTCTGCCATCGTGAACGGCACATCGAGAATGCGCGCCAGCGTCTGAGCGAGCAGCGTCTTGCCGGAGCCGGTCGGGCCGATCAGCAGGATGTTCGACTTCGCCAGCTCGACGTCATTGTGCTTGGACTGATGATTGAGCCGCTTGTAGTGGTTATGGACCGCGACGGAGAGCACCTTCTTGGCGTGGTCCTGGCCGATCACGTAATCGTCGAGAACCTTACGGATCTCCCGCGGCGTCGGAATGCCGTCGCGCGATTTCACCAGCGAGGACTTATTCTCCTCGCGAATGATGTCCATGCACAGTTCGACGCATTCGTCGCAGATGAAGACGGTCGGGCCGGCGATGAGCTTGCGCACCTCGTGCTGGCTCTTGCCGCAGAACGAGCAATAGAGCGTGTTCTTCGAGTCGCCGCCGCCAACCTTGCTCATTCCATTCTCCGTCTTCGCCAGCGCAGCACCGCAACTCTATATCGTACGCGGCATTGCGCTAATATTCCGTAGCACCAGCAAGTCCCGCCACCGCCAAGTTCCGTACCTCAGCCGTCACACTGCCAATAGTCACCTCTACGACGCAAGCGGACATGCTAACGGCGTGCCAATCAAGAATCCATTAACGATAACGCGACTTTGTGCGGGTGTGTTTTCTGGATCACACGCCGAGAAACACTTGACAAGGGGAGCCCATCCCCCGCTTTGGACCGATGAATCGGCCCCTTTTGTGGCCACAGGGCGCACCCGACCTAACTCACCCCTTTGAGAATAGGCTCGGTCTTGAGGCCCGGTTCGTCCGGCCGTTTCTCGATCACCTTGTCGATAAGGCCGAAATCCTTGGCCATCTCGGACGTCAGGAACATATCGCGTTCCAGCGCATCCTCGATCTTCTTGAGCGGCTGGCCGGTGTGCTTGACGTAGATTTCGTTCAGCCGGCGCTTTAGGTTCAGGATTTCCTGGGCATGCAACATAATGTCGGTAGCCTGGCCTTGGAACCCACCGGACGGCTGATGCACCATGATCCGGGCATTAGGCAGCGCAAAGCGCAAATCCTTGGCGCCCGCCGCAAGCAGCAGCGAGCCCATCGAGGCCGCCTGCCCGGTGCACAACGTCGACACCGCGGGCCGAACGAACTGCATCGTGTCGTAGATCGCCAAGCCGGAAGTTACGACCCCGCCCGGCGAGTTGATGTACATCGAGATTTCTTTTTTCGGATTTTCGGCCTCGAGGAACAGGAGCTGGGCCACGATAAGCGAGGCCATGGTGTCTTCGATCGGACCGGTGATGAAGATGATCCGCTCCTTGAGCAGCCGCGAATAGATGTCATAGGCCCGTTCGCCGCGGTTGGTCTGTTCGACTACCATGGGAACAAGATGCTGCATGTAGAACTCTGCCGGGTCGCGCATGGATCACCTGAAAGTGGACGCCTGAGACGGGTCACCTCGATTTGGCGCACCGGGTCCGGCTCGCCTCCGCAGTACTACCTGCCGTCTAGTGTGGCTTGAGTCGGTCTGCTTGTCGAAGGCGGGCCGTCCACATCGTCTTACCGTTCAGGCAATGTGACTGGCTCGTCTAGACCGTTAGCGGACATAAGCTCAGAAATTGCACAGGCAAGACGCGCAAACGACGCGGAAACGGGCTTATTCCTCGTCTTCCTTGAACAATTCTTCCCGCGATACCTGCTTATCCGTTACCTCGACGAGTTCGAGGAGGAAATCGACAACCTTGTCCTCGAATATCGGCGCACGTAAAGCCGCGAGCGCGCCCGGATTGTTGCGATAATAGTCCCAAACCCGCTGTTCCTGGCCGGGGACCATTCTGGCTTGTGCGACGACGGCTTGGCTCAACTGCTCGTCGGTGACTTTGATATTGTTTTTCTCGCCTATTTCCGCAAGCACCAGACCGAGCCGCACTCGGCGTTCGGCGATAGCGCGATAGTCCGCCCGGGCCTTCTCCTCGGTCGTTCCTTCGTCCTCGAAAGTGCGGCCTTGCTGCTTGAGGTCGTTCTCGATCGTCTGCCAGACGTTGTTGAACTCTTCCTCCGCTAGCGTCGGCGGCGGCTCGAACTTGTGGTGGGCGTCAAGCTGATCGAGCAGCGCGCGCTTGATCTTCTGCCGCGACGCCGAGGCGTGCTCGCGCTCGATCCGCTCGCGCAGGGCGTCGCGCAGCTTGGCGAGCGATTCCAGCCCGAGCGTCTTGGCGAAGGCGTCATCCAGGGTGATCTCGCCCGGCGTTTCCGCCGTCTTTGCCGTCACCGCGAAAGTGGCCTCTTTACCGGCGACGGTCGCTGCCGGGTAGTTTTCCGGAAATTTGACGTCGAAGGTCCGGCTCTCCCCGGCCCTCATGCCGATAAGGTGATCTTCAAAGCCTGGAATGAATTGGCCCGACCCAATCAGGATGGGAACGTCGTCGCCGGAGCCGCCTTCGAAGGTTTCCCCATTCATGGTGCCTTGGAACGACACCGTGACGCGGTCGCCCTTTTCCGCGCCTTCGCTCTTGGCGGCGAACGGCCGGTTCTGCTCGCCGATCGTCTGGAGCGCTTGATCGATCTCGGCGTCGGCGACTGGCGCGGTCAGCCGATCCAGCTTGATGGCTTTAAAATCCGCCAACGTGATCGGCGGCACAATCTCCATCTCGACCGTGTAAGCAAGGTCGGACTTGCCCTCGATCACGCCCTCGACGGCGCCTTCATCGGTCGGCAGCACCACTTTGGGCTCGGTGGCAAGCTTAAAGCCATGGTCGCTGACGATCTTGGTGTTGGCCTCGCGGACCGCGGCCTCAATGACCTCGGCCATGGCGGATTTGCCGTAAAGACGCTTGAGATGCGCCACGGGCACCTTGCCGGGCCGAAAACCACGCAGTTGCACGCGGCCCTTAAGGTCGTCGAGCCGTTCCTGGACCTTGGCTTCCAGGTCGGTTGCGGGCACGACAACGCGGTATTCCCGCTTGAGACCCGCGGCGGCAGTTTCAGTCACCTGCATCGGCACTACTCTTCAGCGGCGCGAGATCGAGCGCATCCCGGCCAAGTTTTTGAAAAACCGCCCAACTGGTGCGGGCGGAGGGGCTCGAACCCCCACGACTTTCGTCACGGGAACCTAAATCCCGCGCGTCTACCAATTCCGCCACGCCCGCGACGCGCAGGGCGGCCCGGTGGCGCGGCTTATATCATGCAAGGCGCGCCGGCTACTACAAAATTAGCCCGGGTGTCGTACCGGCCGAATTCGCGATTTCAGCCGAGGAGCGCCCGGTAAACGCGCGGCAGCATTTCCGGCAAATCCTCGGAAATAAGGCCAGGCCCGAACGCGCTGGCGGCCTCGCCATGGAACCATACCGCGGCCGAAGCGGCTTCGAAGGCAGGCATACCCTGAGCCACGAGCCCGGTCGCAATTCCGGTCAGAACATCGCCGGCCCCAGCGGTGGCGAGATAGGCCGGCGCGTTTGCGGCAATCGAGGCGCGGCCGTCGGCTGCCGCCACCACCGTATCGGCGCCCTTGAGCACAATGGTTGTGCCGGTAATCTCGGCCGCAAGGCGCGCGCGCTCGAGCTTGGAGCCCACTTTAGTTTGTGCGTCCAACACACCAAAATATCTGGAGAATTCTCCTTCATGCGGGGTCAGAATCGTCGCCTTTCCGGCGCGCGCCTTCAAAGCCTCAGCAAGTCCCTGGGGGGATTGCGCGAAGCTCGTCATTGCGTCGGCATCGAGCACCACGGCGCGGTCGCCGGAAAGCGCGGCGAGGACGAGTTCGCAAGTCCCCTCGTCGACGCCTATCCCGGGTCCGATCGCCAGCGCGTTGAGGCGACGGTCGGCAAGAAAGGCTGCGAGCCCGGAGGCGCCGTCGACCGGTCGCACCATCACGGCGAGGCTTGCCGCTGCGTTGACTGCCAGCGCCTCGCCTGGGCTGGCAATGGTCACCAAACCCGCCCCGGCGCGCAGCGCACCGCGCGCCGCGAGCCTTGCGGCGCCTGTCGACCAGGACGGCCCGGAAACAACCACCGCATGGCCGCGGTCGTATTTATGTCCGTCATGGCGCGGTACCGGAAAACTTTCCCGCCACAGCGCCGGCACGTTCTCAAAGGTCCGCGGCGCGATGCGCGCGAGAACCGTTGCGGGAATCCCAATGTCGACGACGGAAACGGTGCCGCAGTGCAGCCGGCCGGGCAGCAGCAGATGGCCGGGCTTTTTGCGGAAGAAGGTTAAAGTATGCGCGGCCTTGACCGCGACGCCCATAACGGCCCCCGACGATCCATTGATGCCGCTCGGCAGGTCGACGGAGATCACTGGGGCGGCGCCCGCGTTCATGGCCTCGATCATGGTGCGGGCGAGCCCCTCGACGGGGCGATCGAGGCCCGCGCCAAAGAGCGCATCGACGATAATATCGGCGCGATCGAGTCCGCCAGGCTCCGCCGGCGCGATTGACCTGCCCCAGCTTTTTGCCGCGAGCGCTGCGTCGCCCTTGAGGCGGCCTGCCTCCCCGACCAGCATCACGTCCAGTTTGTAGCCGCGGGCCGCAAGCAGCCGCGCCGCGACAAAGCCATCGCCGCCGTTATTGCCGGGCCCTGCCACCACCGTCACGGCGCTGCCGGGACCTCCGCAGGCGGCGACCGCTTCGGCCACCGCCGCGCCGGCGTTTTCCATAAGCGCGATGCCGGCGACGCCGCCGGAGATTGCCAGCCGGTCGGCTTGCGCCATTTCAGTGTTGGTGAGGAGTTCGATCATTCCGGGTGGCACACCATAGCGAATTGCTTCGTTTTGCGAATATCACTCGACTCTGACCTCGGCTCGTTCGATGGTTGACGTGATAATAGGCGGTATGCCTATTTAATCGGCGATGACCTATTCCGAGCTTGTACGGTTGCCGCCCGATCGCATCATAACAGTTTGAACTAACAAGCGTTTTTGAGCGCCGACAGCTTTGGCACGGGACCTGCTAACCACGGCTCGGTTCCGAAGATGATTTTGCTCATCAAGGGGCCGGGAGAAGAGACGCGATGAAAAAAATTGAGGCGATCATCAAGCCGTTCAAGCTCGACGAGGTGAAGGAGGCTCTCCAGGAAGTCGGTCTTCAAGGAATTACCGTCACCGAAGCCAAGGGCTTCGGGCGCCAGAAGGGCCATACGGAGCTCTATCGCGGCGCCGAATACGTTGTCGATTTTCTCCCCAAGGTGAAGATCGAGATTGTGCTCGGTGACGACATGGTTGAAAAAGCCATCGAGGCGATCCGTCGCGCCGCCCAGACCGGGCGGATCGGAGACGGAAAAATCTTTGTCTCAAATATCGAAGAAGCCATCCGGATCAGGACGGGGGAATCCGGAACAGACGCTATCTGAACTGCCGGTCCATCTGTTCTTGCCGGCCGGCCGCGGGCAGATTGAGCCAGTGCGACGCGACATCCATTAGCACCATCACGAAAGGTACGCCTACCATGACGACGCCAAAAAATGTCATGAAAATGATCAAGGACAGCGACGTAAAATACGCCGATTTCCGCTTTACCGATCCGCGCGGCAAGTGGCAGCACGTCACTTTCGACATTGGCATGATCGAGGAGGATACGTTCGCCGAAGGTCAGATGTTCGACGGCTCATCGATCGCGGGATGGAAGGCGATCAATGAATCCGACATGTGCCTGATGCCGGACCCAGCCTCCGCATGCATCGATCCGTTCTTCGCCGAGACCACAGTCGTCTTGGTCTGCGACGTACTCGAGCCCACCACTGGCGAGCCGTACAATCGCGATCCGCGCGGCATCGCCAAACGCGCCGAGGGCATGGTGAAGTCGATGAGCGTCGGCGACACGGTCTATTTCGGGCCGGAAGCCGAGTTCTTCGTGTTCGACGACGTCAAGTACAAGGCGGAGCCCTACAACACCGGCTTTAAGCTCGACTCGGTGGAATTCCCGACCAATTCCGACACCGAATACGAGGGCGGCAATCTCGGTCACCGGGTGTGGACCAAGAAGGGCTATTTCCCGGTGCCGCCGCAGGATTCGGTGCAGGACATGCGTTCGGAAATGCTCGCCGCAATGGCGCGCATGAACGTCAAGGTGGAAAAGCACCACCACGAAGTCGCGTCCGCCCAGCACGAGCTCGGCATGAAATTCTCGCCGCTGACGATGATGGCGGACCAGATGCAGATCTACAAATACTGCATCCAGCAGGTGGCGCAGGTTTACGGCAAGACCGCCACCTTCATGCCGAAGCCGATCTACGGCGACAACGGTTCTGGCATGCACTGCCATCAGTCGATCTGGAAGGGCGGCAAGCCGGTCTTCGCCGGCAACAAATATGCCGATCTGTCGGAAACCTGCCTGTCCTACATCGCCGGCATCATCAAGCACGCCAAGGCGATCAACGCTTTCACCAATCCGACGACGAATTCATACAAGCGCCTGGTGCCGGGCTTCGAGGCGCCGGTGCTGCTCGCCTATTCGGCGCGCAACCGTTCGGCGTCGTGCCGCATACCGTACACGACCAATCCCAAAGCCAAGCGCGTCGAGGTGCGTTTCCCCGATCCGCTCGCCAATCCCTATCTCGCTTTTGCGGCGATGCTGATGGCCGGCCTCGACGGCGTCAAGAACAAGCTCGATCCGGGCGAAGCCATCGACAAGGATCTCTACGATCTGCCGCCGAAGGAGCTGAAAAAAATCCCGACCGTTTCCGGATCGCTCCGCCAGGCGCTCGAAGAGCTCAACAAGGACCGCGGCTTCCTCAAGGCCGGGGGCGTGTTCGACGACGACTTCATCGACGCCTATGTCGATCTGAAGATGAACGAAGTCATTCGCTTCGAGCACACCCCGCACCCGGTCGAGTTCGAAATGTATTACTCGGCGTAAGCGTTGGTATCCTCCCCGCATTGCCTGTACGCGATGCAAACTTAAAGGGCGCTTCGGCGCCCTTTTCTTTTGCGCGGGATGTCTTGCCCCGGCGGGGTCAGCCACCTCACCGCACCAGGATCGGCACCGTGAGCGCAGAAACTGCAGGCATCGTTGCCAGCTTCATCTGCGCCCGGCTATCGAGCAGGCGCTCCGCGCCGCTCGAAACCATCATCTCGTCGGGCTCGACGCGATTGCGGCCATTCTCCTTGGCGCGATAAAGCACCGCGTCGGCGCGCGAGATCAGCACGTCGATCGACACGTCGGGCATACCGCAGGCGACTCCGATACTAACGGTCGCCGGGATTTGCGGGCTACCGGGCGCCACGGCGGCCCGTTCGAAGGCCGAACGCACGCGCTCGGCGGCAATGGACGCTTCGGCCAACGTGCCGGAGATGACGGCGACAAATTCCTCGCCGCCAATCCGGCCGACGACGTCTTCGGCGCGCAGGCTCGAGCGGGCCACTCTGGCGAACAGGCCCAACACCGCATCGCCGGACTTATGTCCAAACCGGTCGTTGATCGATTTGAAGCGATCGAGATCGAAGGCGAGCACGCTGACCGGCGCCTTGCTCGATTTGTTGCCCGCCATCAGCGCAGCGGCGGCCGTGAAGAAACCGCGCCGGTTGAGGAGCGCGGTCAGCGGATCGGTCTCCGCGGCCGCCTTGTAACGATTGACGGCGCGGTCCTTGGCCAGAACCAGCACGATGAAGGCCGCGCCGACCACATACAGCACCACTTCGATCGCAAAGACCGCAATCCAGCCCGTGGCGAGGCTGCGCACGCCCAAGCTCGCCAGCGCCACCGGAAACAGGAAGATGGCGCCGTGCAGCATCGGAACGAACAGCGCGGGCCAGCGCCGGATCAGCGATTTGCGGCGCTCACGCCACAGCTCGGCGGCGATCAGGAACGTATAGGTGGCGACGATCACCGAGCTCAGCATGATGCGAGCGGCCGGCGAATGCGGCATCACTGACGATATGGAGCTCGCGGCCCAGACGGTGGCGCCGAAGCACATCGCGCCCCAGCGCACCTGACGGCCGTGAAACAGCCGCGCCGCGCTCCAAATCATGCCGAGCGCGATAAGCAGCAGCACGTCGGCGATCCACGACGGCACCCAGGGCGAGAGGGCGTCGCCGAGTTGCCACAGCACCCCCGAAAATCCGCCGATAAGATACGCCAGTCCCCACCAGGCAAGGGCCTGGACGCGATCCTGCATCCAGGCAAACAGCAGGAAGAGACCGAGCAACGTGGTCACGCACGTTGCGATCACGAACAGGGTGCCGATGTCGAGCGAAGTCGAGGCTTCCGCAAGGCGGGCAAACATATTGGCGATGCTCCTCACGCGATAGGTACAATCACCTATCACGAATTTCGGAGCTGCGTTGAACGTTTGCCGATCAGGCTTTGCCGAACGTATCGGCTATCGCGCAGGTTTGCTCAAAAAAACTTTTGAAAATTGAAGCGTCCTTGTTGCAAGGTTTGCAACAGCTCGGGCGCGCTCAAAGTGCAGCCAGGAAAGACCCCTCACTGCAAGGCCTTCACGATGCGATACGCCAACGCCGGCCGGCGGATTGCGGCGCGCTCGCCGAACGATCCGGGCCGATGATCGGCACGATCGACGGCGTCCCGGTATTCACCTCGGCTTCAGCCGGAGCTTCCAGCTCGACGCGGTTGCGCCCCAATTCCTTGGCCCGGTAGAGCGCGCGGTCGACGATCGATAGTAATTCCGTGACGGTGACGCGCGGATCGCACCCGAGCGTCACGCCGACGCTCACGCTCGGCGACAGGCTTTCGTTGCCGAAGCGAGCCGCCACGGCGGCGAAATTGCGCCGCACCCGATCGGCAATCGCGTAAGCCTCGTCGAGGTCGCCGACCGGCAGGCAGCAGGCGGACTCCTCGCCGCCGATGCGGGCGAACAGGGTATCAACGCCGAGCGTCTGCGTTGCCGTGGCGGCGAAGTTCTGCAGCACGGTGTCGCCGATGGCGTGGCCGAACTGGTCGTTGATTTGCTTAAAATGATCGAGATCGAACAACAGCACGGCGAGCGGCTCATGGTCGGACTCTTGCCGAGTCAGCAGTCCGGCGGCGCGATCGAGAAAGGCGCGGCGGTTGGCCACCCCGCTCAACGGATCGACCAGCGAATTGATCTTATGTTTGAGCTCGGTGCGCTCTTTGGTCATGTTCAGCTGCAGGAACGCCAGGACGACAGTGAACAACAGCGTGCCGAACGCCAAGAGCGTAAACGACGGCGTGCTAAGAACGAAATCGCCGCGGAAGGTGGAACTCAGCAGGACCGCCGGCACCCGCACCAGCAAGATCGCCGCATGCGCGACCAGCACGATGACCGTCGGCCATCGCGACATCAACGGTTCGCCGCGGCCGCGCCAAAACTCCTGCGCCGCAAGCAGCGTGAGGAGCGCCAGCATCGTCGAGCCAAAAATGACCCTGGCGCCCACGCTGTCGGCGAAAACCGGGACCCGGCAGAATAGCAGCCAGACGAGCGGCGCGAGGAGGACGAGGAACGGCCGGATCGGGCGGCCGTCGAAAATGCGCGCGCCCGTCCAGGTCAGTCCGTAACCGAGCAGCACCAGGGCGTTGGCGAGATCGATGGTCACAAAAGCGGGCACCGTGCCCCGCGACGTCAACAGCGCAAAGCCGCTCGCATTGACGATATGGGCCGCCCCCCACCACATCGGAGCGCGAACGCTGCGGTTCTGCAGCCCGGCGAAGACCAGAAGCGCGCCAAGGAGCGCGGCTATGAATACGGTGACGACCGATAAAGTTTGCAGATCGATATGCATGCCGCCACCACCAGTGCTGGGCGGCAAGCTAATGGCCACGCCTTCCCTACGCGTTACTACGGGGTAAAAGCTCGCGAACAGGCTTGCCGGACGGTAAACCGCAGCCGGACGATTTTAGGGACCCTTCCCGCCGCTGCCTTTCGGCCATAAATTAAGGGCGAACCGTAGGAGTTGCCGATGACGCTGACTGCCGAGCTCGACACTGCCACCGATTTGGCTCCCGACACGATCGAGGCGACGCTCAACTACATCGTCGACGATGGAACCAAGGTCTTCACCATCGTCGCCAGTCCGGGCGGTAGCGACGCGCGCTCCGGCGGCACCCCCGATCCGCGCCGCGTCAAGATCCATAACGGGCGCCCACACGCCAAGGACTTCGTGCTGGATCGCAACGGCTTCCGTTTCGTGCGGCACGACACCAAGGTTGCCGATTTTTATGACGAGGCCGAAATCAAGCGCGTCTACTATCCGGAAATGGAAACGCTGATCAAAGCCGAGAGCGGCGCCAAGCGCGTCGTGGTGTTCGACCACACGCTGCGCACAGCCGACGATGAGCTGCGCGAGAGCAAGAAAATCCGCGAAGTGGTGCGCCGCGTGCATAACGACTACACCGAATGGTCGGCCCCGCAGCGCGTCCGCGATATTCTTCCCGACGAGGCGGAGGAATTACTCAAGCGCCGCTTCGCCGTCATCCAAGTGTGGCGGCCGATCCGCTTCCCGGTCGAGACCTACCCCCTCGCCATGGCGGACGCGCAAACTTTGTCGCCGAGCGACATGATCGTCTCGGAACGGCGCGCTCCCGGCCGCATCGGCCAGACCTACGCGATCAAATATAATCCGGCGCACCAATGGTACTGGTTTCCACTGATGCGGCGCGAGGAAGCTTACGTCTTCAAGGTGTTCGACTCGGCGAAAGACGGCCGCGCCCGCTGGACCGCACACACCGCGTTCGAAGATCCGACTTCGCCACCGCACGCGCGCCCGCGCGAGAGCATCGAGATCCGGACACTGGCGTTTTTCTGAGATGAGACCTGCAGGGTGGGTTGAGCGGAGCGAAACCCACCATGCGGCGTCTAAGTTTGTTGATGGGTTTCGCTTACGCTCAACCCATCCTACAAAACTTAGCGCTTCGAGAACTGGAAGCTTCTGCGCGCCTTGGCTTTGCCGTACTTCTTGCGCTCGACCACGCGCGAGTCACGGGTCAGGAAGCCGCCGCGCTTGAGCACGGGCCGCAAATCCGGTTCGTGCCGCATCAGCGCTTTGGACAGGCCGTGACGCACCGCGCCGGCCTGGCCGGACAGGCCGCCGCCGGACACCGTGCAGACCACGTCGTATTGGCCCTGGCGATTGGAGGCAACGAGCGGCTGCTGGATCATCATGCGCAGCACCGGCCGGGCGAAATAGGTCTCCACCGTGCGCGTATTGATGGTGATTTTGCCGGCGCCCATCTTGATCCAGACTCGGGCCACCGCGTCCTTGCGTTTGCCGGTGGCATAGGCGCGACCCTGCTTATCGAGCTTCTGGACGTATTTGGGCGGGGCCGGCTCGGCGGTAGGTTTCAGTGAAGAGAGTTCTTCCAGCGTCTGGATCGTCTCGGCCATTACGCGGTCCTCGTATTCTTGCGGTTCATGGCGGCAATATCGATTTTTTCCGGCTGTTGCGCCGCGTGCGGATGCTCGGCGTGCGGATAGACCCTTAAATTGCCCAGTTGGCGGCGGCCGAGCGGCCCGCGCGGCAGCATGCGTTCCACCGCTTTTTCGACGATCCGCTCCGGATAGCGGCCGGCCAGGATCGCCTTCGCGGTGCGCTCCTTGATGCCGCCGATATAGCCGGTGTGTTTGTAATAGATTTTCTGCTCGACCTTGCGTCCGGTCAGCACCGCCTTGGCGGCGTTAATGATGATGACATTGTCGCCGTCGTCGACGTGCGGGGTGAAGGTCGGCTTGTGTTTGCCGCGCAGCCGCAATGCCACGAGCGAAGCGAGCCGGCCGACAACGAGCCCCTCGGCGTCGATCATCACCCACTTCTTCTCGACTTCGGCGGGTTTGGCAGAAAAGGTTTTCATATCCGCGTCCGTTGCTGGCTACGGGATTCTTCCGCATCCGTTTGGGAGGTGCGGGTTTTTATCCGGCGAACAACCGCACGTCAATCACATAAAGCCATTATTTTCGCTATTTCTCAATCGCTTGGCTTAGAGGTATAATATTACCGTTAGGCGTCCTTGGCGGGTATCGAGTAGGTTGCGGTGACGTGGGCAACGAGGTCCTCATCGCCATCCGATCGAATGCCGACCTCGCCCACGGCGAGCCGCTTGCCGAGCTTGAACAAGCGCGCCTCCGCGATCAGGTCGCGTGCCGCCGGTCTCTTGAGGAAGTTGATGGTCAGGTTGGTCGTAACCGCGAGGGGCCGCCAGCCGATGGCGGAAAGGACGGCCAAATACATGGTGAAATCGGCAAGCGCCATCATGATCGGCCCGGAAACCGTGCCGCCCGGGCGCAGCGATTTCTCGTGGTGACTCCGGCGCACCCGGCACCCGCCGTGCCACAGCTCCTCAATTTCGTAATCGCCCACGGCATGGGAGGCTTCCGGGAATTCGGCGCGCAGGCGCGCGATCAGCTCCGCACGCGTCAATTTCGGCGCCGTCTTTTCTTTGCCGCCGGTCACGTTTACCTCCCCCGCACCCACGCTGTCGGATACAATGTCCCGAACAACGCCGCAAAACAGCAAAAATTCCCACCGCCCCGAACATCGGGATCGCCGCATGAACGCTCAACCTGCCACCGCAGCCACAGCCGCAGCCTCATCGCCGATCCTGCTGCGCGAGAATAACGGCGGCATCGCCATCCTGACGCTCAACCGGCCGCAAGCGCGCAACAGCCTGTCCGAGGCATTGCTTGAAGCGCTCGGCAATGCGCTCACCGCGATTGCGCATGATCGCACCGTGCGTGTCGTCGTGCTCGCCGCCAACGGACCAGCGTTCTCCGCCGGCCACGATCTCAAGGAGCTCAACGCGCACCGCCAAGACGCGGATCGCGGCCGCGGCTATTTCAAACACATTATGAGCCTATGCAGCGGGGTGATGCAGCAGATCGTGATGCTGCCGCAGCCGGTCATTGCCGCAGTCCAGGCCACGGCGACGGCGGCGGGTTGCCAACTGGTGGCGAGCTGCGACCTTGCCATCGCTTCGCAGGCCGCAAAGTTCGCGACCCCCGGCGTCAACATTGGGCTGTTCTGCTCAACGCCGATGGTGGCGCTGTCGCGCAACGTGTCGCGCAAACACGCGATGGAAATGCTGCTCACCGGCGATTTGATCTCGGCCGAGGATGCGGCGCGCATCGGGCTCGTCAATCACGTCGTCGCCGCCGGCTACGAACGGGCCGAGGCACTCAAGCTCGCCGAGAAAATCGCCGCCAAATCGACACTGACGGTCAAGATCGGCAAGGAAGCATTTTACCGGCAGGCCGAAATGCCGCTCGCCGAGGCCTACAAATATGCCTCGGAGGTGATGGTCGAGAACATGCTGGCGCGCGATGCTGAAGAAGGCATTTCAGCCTTCATCGAAAAGCGCGCGCCGAACTGGCAAGACCGTTGAACGCGGACCGCAAATGCCGGCGATGAATCACGACTCTTATCACGACAGCTGCATTCGCGGCATTCTCAACACCGTGAAGACAATCGCCATGGTCGGCGCTTCGGAGAAGGAAAATCGGCCGAGCTATTTCGCTTTCAAGTATCTGCTCGAGCGCGGCTATCACATGATCCCGGTCAATCCCGGACACGCCGGGCAGACGATGCTCCGTCAGCGTATTTATGCCCGGCTTGCCGATATCCCCGAGCCAATCGACATGGTCGATATTTTCCGCGGCTCGCAATATGCACCGGCAATTGTGCAAGAAGCGCTGGCGCTAAAACCGCAGCCGCAGGTGATCTGGATGCAGCTTGGCGTCCGCAATGACGAGGCGGCGGCGCTGGCGGAGGCAAACGGCCTCAAAGTCGTGATGAACCGCTGCCCCAAGATCGAATATGGCCGCTTATCGTCGGAGATTGCCTGGATGGGCGTCAACACCCGCACGCTGTCGTCCAGGAAAGCGACGATGGGCGGCGTCCAGCGCATGACGCTCGACCGGGCCAGCGCTCAGGGCGGCGCGACCGAGGCTGCCGATAAGGCCTCGCGCGAAGAAAACGGTGGTTGACCTCGATTTTGCCCTATCGAACTTTTTTACTACCTCGGACGTCTAATGCATTCGGGGCCGGCTGGGCGCCCGCTGGGGAAAGATCATGAAACTGTGCCTCGTAGTTTCGCTTGGATTGGTTTGCGTGATGCTCGCGCCGGCGAGCGTTAAGGCGGACGCGCAACAGGATCAAAGCGCATGCATGATGGACGCCCAGGCCTATTGCGGGCAGTTCATCCCCGACCGCGTGCGCGTCGCCCACTGCTTGATGGCCAATCGCAGCAAAATCACGCCGGCCTGCCGCGAGGCCATCAAGCACTTTCGCTAGACCTGCCCGCTCCAGCGATCCCACGTTTTGTCCTGACTTAAGCAGCCAGCCGCCAACCACGGAAGGTTCCGGCCCGATGGCCCGGAACCTTCCTTTCGTTCGCGCGTCTAATAAGTGACGCTTTTGATATTTCGGCAGCCTTTTCAGGAGGATGCTATGAAGACGCGCACCATGATTCTACTTGCGTCGCTTGCGGTCGCGCTCACGTCGGGACCGGTATTCGCGGAAGAGTCTGGTCAGCAGGCGTGCATGCAGGATGCCATGTCGGTCTGTGCGGCATATATTCCCGATCGCGAGCAGGTCGCGACATGCCTGATATCGAACCGCGCCCGCATCTCTCCGGCCTGCCGCAGCGCGCTCGATCATTACCATCCGCACACGGCGTCAGCGCGCTAGAGCCCGCGCGGCTCTTACGTTGAAGAAGACAATTTCGGCCCTCCGCATTCGGACGACAGCGTCCTTTCAGTCATCGACCTGTTAAGGCAATAGATTGCCTCGCCTTGACGCCCTCCGCCGGTCCTATAAACCGGGAACAAACGCCGGTTCCGCGGCCGAGAGGGACAGACGATGAGCGAACGCATCCCGGGCTTCTCCACGCTTGCCGTCCATGCCGGCGCGCAACCAGATCCGACCACCGGGGCGCGGGCCACGCCGATCTATCAGACCACGTCCTATGTGTTTGAGAGCGTCGACCACGCCGCCTCGCTGTTCGGGCTGCAAACCTTCGGCAACATCTATACACGCATCGGCAACCCGACGACGGCTGTGCTCGAAGAGCGCGTCGCTGCGCTCGAAGGCGGCACCGCGGGCCTTGCGGCGGCGTCCGGCCACGCCGCGCAAGTCTTGATTTTTCATTGCCTGATGCAGCCCGGCGACGAGTTCGTGGCGTCGAAAAAGCTCTACGGCGGCTCGATCAACCAGTTCAATCACGCGTTCAAGAATTTCGGCTGGAACGTGGTGTGGGCCGATCCCGATGATATCGGCTCGTTCGAGCGCGCCATCTCGCCGAAAACCAAGGCGATCTTCACCGAGTCGATTGCCAATCCGGGCGGCGTCATCACCGACATGGCGGCGGTTTCACAAATCGCCAAGCGCGCCGGCGTCCCCTATATCGTCGACAACACGCTGGCCACGCCCTATCTGTGCAAGCCATTCGAGCATGGCGCCGACATTGTCGTGCATTCGCTGACCAAATTTTTGGGCGGCCACGGCAATTCGATCGGCGGCATGATCGTCGACGGCGGCACTTTCAACTGGTCGCGCGAGCGGCGCTATCCGATGCTATGCGAACCGCGCCCGGAATATCACGGCATCGTGCTGCACGAGACCTTCGGCAATTTTGCCTTCGCCATCGCCTGCCGGGTGCTGGCGTTGCGCGACATCGGATCGGCGATCTCGCCGTTCAATTCCTTTCTCATTCTCACCGGCATCGAAACCTTGCCGCTGCGCATGCAGAAGCATTGCGACAATACGCTCGCGGTCGCGCAATGGCTCGCGGTGCATGCGAAAGTCGCGTGGGTCAGCTATCCGGGCCTGCCGGGCGACCGCTATTACAATCTGGCGCAGAATTATTGCCCGAAGGGTGCCGGCGCGGTTTTCACGTTCGGACTCAAGGGGGGCTATGACGCCGGCGTGAAGCTGGTGTCGAACGTGAATCTGTTCTCGCACCTCGCCAACATCGGCGACACGCGCTCGCTGATCATTCACCCGGCCTCGACGACGCATCGGCAACTAAGCGACACGCAGAAAGTCCAGGCCGGCGCCGGACCCGACGTGGTCCGGCTGTCGATCGGCATCGAGGACCAGAACGACATCATCGCCGATTTGGAGCAGGCGCTGGCGGACTAGTGTTTACGCGCGCACGGGCGCGGCGATGGCCTGAGGGACGCGCTCGGCGACCGATGCGGCGTGGATTGTCGCCACCGTCAGCACCACCATTGCCATGGCCTGGTGCATCAATGCGAGCGAGATCGGCACCACCATCAAAAGCGTGAAAATGCCGAGCGCCGCCTGCAGCGTCACAGCCGCGGCAAGACCAATGGCGCCGGCGACGACGGGTCCGGTTTTCACCGTGCGCGCCGTGTTGACGGCGTGAATGATCGCCACGAACCAGATCGCATAAGCCAGCATGCGGTGGTCGAACTGCACGGTGAGCGTGTTTTCAAAGAAATTGCGCCACAGCGGCACGTCAAAAAGCAGCCGCGACGCATCCGGTATCACGGCGCCGTCGATCGACGGCCAGGTATTGTAGACGTAGCCGGCGCGCAGCCCGGCGACCAAGGCGCCGAGATAAATCTGCCCAAGCACCATAACGAGCAGGCCGATGGCGGTGGCGCGAATTGCCCCGGGCGCCGGCGCAGACTCGTGGTCGTCCAGCCGCTGCGCGGTCCACAGGATCGCAATGTATATGAAGCAGGGCAGCACGAGATGCGTCGCAAGGCGATATTGCGAAACCTCGACGCGATGCACCAGGCCGGACGCTACCATCCACCAGCCGACCGCGCCTTGCAGTGCGCCGAGGCCGAACATCAGCCATAGCCGTGTCCGCAATCCGGGACCGATCCAGCCGCGCCAGAGGAACCACAACAGCGGCAACAGGAACACCACGCCGATGGTGCGACCGATGAGGCGGTGCGTCCATTCCCACCAATAGATCGTCTTGAACCCGTCGAGGCTCATGCCGCGATTGAGCTCGCGGTATTGCGGAATGGCCTGATATTTCTCGAACGCGGCCTGCCATTGCGTTTCGTTGAGCGGCGGCACCACGCCCATGACCGGCTGCCATTCGGTGATCGACAACCCGGATTCGGTGAGCCGTGTCGCACCGCCGACCAGCACCATGGCCAGCACCAGCGCGGCAACGGCATAGAGCCAGAGCCGGATCGCGCGCGTCTGGTATGAAACTCGACTTGCCATCTCGATCGTTTGACTTAGTCGCTTGTTGTGGGCGCTTGTCGTGAGCGCGCGGACCATATAGTGCTGCCCCCTACCCTCGCAACACGGTCGTCGTCTGGAACCGCGCCGCCATGCCCATTCGTCTGCGCAAATTTATCGGAACGGTTTTGCTTCTCGTCCTGGTGACCGTATGGGCGCTGGTGGCCATGGCGCTGGCGCAAGCTCCCACCATCCGCGACAGCACCGCGCTGTCGATTACCTATTATGTGGTCGCCGGTCTCGGCTGGGTCTTGCCGGCCATGCCGATCGTTGCGTGGATGAGCAGGACCTCGCGCTAAGCGGCGTCCAGCCGCCGGAATCCATTCCACATCGCCGTCGCCGCGCCGGACAACAGCACGCGCACATAACGGATGCGTTGATAGTCGCCGTTGAGTGAGATCCGCGGCAGCGCCGTCAAACGATGCGCATGGCCCGGGAACAACACCCCGGGGCGCGTCGTCACCGCGGTTTTGAAGCCGAGTTCGGCGGCGATCTCAAATTCACGCGCGCCGGCCGACGTGCGGTCGCCGTACGGATAGGACAAATGCTGCGGACGCACCGCGAGCGCCGCTTCGATCACCGAGCGGCTCAAATCCACCTCCGAGCGCACGTTGTCCTTGGTCAGCTTCGCCAGCATCGGATGGGTCACGGTATGCGCCCCGATGGTGACGAGCGGATCGGTCGCAAGCTCCGCGAGCTCGCGCCAGCTCATGCACAATTCGCTGCAGAACGCGGCGATGTCGATGTGATAGAAGGCGGCGAGATTGCGCACCACTTCGCGCAATTCGGCTTCCGTCGGCAAGCCGCGCAGCCACCAGTAAAGCTCGTCGAACAGCGCGCGCTTTTCCGCAACCGTGCGGCAGTCAAACTTGCGGTCCCGGCCGGCGATCACCAGACCGATGCGATCGTTGCGCGCGATCACTGCTTCGAGCACCAGCCACCACAATTCGCCGAGCCGATCCGGAAAGCTTGTCGGGATGTATATCGCGAAAGGCGCATCGGCTTCTTTGAGGATCGGATAGGCCCATTGCAGCGTGTCGCGATAACCATCGTCGAAGGTGAGGCACGCGAACCGTCGCGAAAAATCGCCGGTGATCATGCGGCGATGCATTTCGTCGAGACTGACCAGATCGAGGCCCGACCGGCGCAACGCCTTGATGACACGGCTGAGGAACCGCGGCGTCACTTCGAGCAGGCGATTGGGTTGAAACCGGTCCGGCCGCGGCGGACGGACGTGATGCAGTGTCAGGATCGCGCCAACGCCGCCGACAAACGGTCGCAGAGCGATGTGTGCGCCAGTAAAATAGAGCGACTCCAAGCCGCCGCGAATGATCGTGTGTTTTAGGCCGGCCACCGACGGTACCTCGTCGAAGCGTAGGGATGATCTTTCGCCAAGGCGTGAGCTCGGTCAACCGTCGGCAGCAAAACGGGCATTTACGCGGCCGCGGCGGTCTCGCCGGAAGTTCCGTAGCCGCCCACAAGGATCCGCACGTCGCCAAATCCGGCCGCCAGCAGGCGATCCCGCGCCGATGTCGTGGCGGCATTCGCCAGCATGTCGGTAATGAGCACGGCATTCGGAGCAATCTCGGAGATACGCTCGATCTCCGCCCCGGCGGCTTCGCCGGCGTCGATCACGACATGATCGTAGGCACGCGCCAAGGCGTTGAAACTCGTGACCATACCGGGCGCCGCGAGAACACCGACCCGATCGACCAGCCCCTGTCCTGCCGCGATCAAATGCAGGGGCGAGAATTTATCCTTGGTGATGATGCTGCCGAAGGTCGCCGCGCCGCAGGCGAGCTCGGCAAGCCCAGGGGCCGATGGTTCATTCGATATGCCTCGGATCGCAGTATCGCCGGAGGCGAGCCCGACGAGCACACCGCGGGAATCGTCGGCCAGTAGGCGTGCCAGCTTGATGGCCATCTGGCTGGTATTTATTCCCGGCAGGGCTCCGAACACGGCAAGCCGCTGGCCAGCAGCGCCGGCATGACGCAAGTTGTCGGCGACGCTCACGATCGAGCCGGCGGCGGAAATCCCGTTAGTTGCGGGCGGCCGCGGCGGCTCTTGTGCGACTGCCACCAATCTAGACGTCGGGACGTCGGACGTTCCGACAGTCGGCTCTTTTCGCCCGCGAGCGGGGCCGATGGGGGCTGCGAGGATCTCTTTGGTCACAATCAGGCCGGAACTGAGCATCAGCGTCGCGAACGTCGCAATCAGGATCGTGGGCATCTTCTTCGGATAGGACGGAACATTCGACGCAGTGGCGCGAGAAACCACGCGGGCGTCGGCAGGCGCCGAGTCGATCGTATCGTGCGATGTCGCCTCGCGATATTTGGCGAGGTATGATTCCAGTAAATCGCGCTGCGATTTGGCATCACGCTCGAGCGCGCGCAGCTGCACGTCGTCACCGTTGGTCGTCGCTGCTTGGTTCTTAAGCTGATCGAGGCTTGCGGTCAGCGTATCAAGCCGAGCGCCGGCGAGCTTGGAGTCGTTCTCGAATGAGCGTGCGATGGTTTCCGCCTCGGCTCTGATCTGAGTGTTGAGATCGGCGATCTGCGCCTTGAGTTCGATGATCCGCGGATGGTTATCGAGCAGCGTGGCCGATTGCTCGGCAAGCTGTGCGCGCAAGGTAACGCGCTGCTCGGCCAGCCGGCGGATGAGCTCGGAGTTGAGAATATCAGAGGATTCGATCGGTTGGCCGGAGCGCAGCATGTCTTTGATCATCTTGGCCTTGGCCTCGGCGTCGGCCTTTAGCGATCGCGCGGCAGCGAGCTGAGCATTGACGTCGCCAAGCGTCTGCGCCGACAGCGTGGTGTTGTTGTTGCCGACCAATAGATTGGACTTGGCGCGGAAAGATTCGACCTTGGCCTCGGCTTCCTCGACGTTTTTACGCATCGATTCTACTTGACCCGCGAGCCATTGCCCAGCTGATTTTGCCTGCTCTTCTTTGACTTGCCGCTGGTGCATGAGATAGCCGTCGGCGATGGCGTTCGCGACTTGCGCGGCAAGGGCGGGATCTTCGGATATAAAATCAATATCGATGATGCGCGATTTTTCAATCGGAAACACGCTCAGGCGATCGTAATAGGCCTGGAGCACCCGCTCCTCGTGGGTCATGTTCAGCGGGTCCTTGGCGACTCCGAAGAGGCCTAGCACAGCCCTGATCGGAGAAACCCCTGACAGCGTCGGATCGAATTCGGGACGCTCGTCGAGCTTGAGTTTCTTAATCACCTCGTGCGCAAGATCGCGCGACAACATGATCTGAGCTTGGCTGGTAACCGCCTCCTCGTCGATCGCCGGTACGTTCGTGAGCTTATCGGCATCGGGCCGCAGATAGGCGTTGTCTCGCTCCTCAAGATAGACGCGCGCTTCCGATGAGTAGCGGGGAGCGATGAGCTGAACTGCGACGAGCGCAAGAAGCCCGACCACAACGGTTGGGATCAAGACTTGCCGTTTCTTACGCCAGAGCGCGGTGCCCAGCGCCGGCAGATCGAGCTCGCCGTCGAACGGGCCTTTTGTGCGGAGCGACGGCGACGCCACACTCATTGCAAAACTCCTCACAACATACTTGCCGGCAGACCGCAGAGCCATGACCGATCACAAACTATTAAGGTTGCTATCCGGTTAAGGGCGCCATTCGATCCGAAATAGTGGTTAAGGCCGCACAGCACCCCGGATCGCGATCCGAATGTGAGAGTTTATTAACCTCCCGGGCCCCTCAATCGGCTTAACGTTTTGCCGTCAAGTTTAAGGACCGCACATGGGCGATCCGCGCCCGATTCAGACTTTCAGCCTGCCCTTCGCAAGCGCCCGTGCTTTGTCGCCGCGGTTGGGCGCGTTCGAGCCGACCAGCCTTAAGATCATGCATCTGCTGCGCGCGCCGCTCGGCGGATTGTTTCGTCACGTCGTGGATGTGGCGCGCGGCCAGATCGAACGCGGCCATCGCGTCGGCCTGATAGTTGACTCGACAACCGGCGGCGCACGTGCCGATACCGTCCTTGCCGAACTCGCGCCGCGGCTCGCGCTCGGGGTCGAGCGCGTCCCCATCGCGCGCGAGCTCAGTCCGCGCGACACCTATGCGCTATGGCGGATTTCGCGCCGCATCAGCAGGCTCGCGCCCGACGTGCTGCACGGCCACGGCGCCAAGGGCGCCGCCCTGGCGCGTCTCACGCCGGCCGCGCCGAACGCCATCCGCGCCTATACGCCACACGGCGGCTCGCTGATGTATTGTCCCGGCACGCTCAGCGGCGGCTTTTACCGATCGATCGAACGGATTCTCAATCCGCGCACCGATCTGTTTCTGTTCGAAAGCAGTTACATTGCCGAGCTTTATCGCAAGGTGGTCGCTCCGCCACGCGCGATGATTCGCGTTGTGCGCAACGGCATCACCGAGGCCGAATTTGCACCGGCGGTGCCGCGGGCCGACGCCACCGATATCGTCTGCGTGGGGGAACTGCGGCCGGTGAAGGCCATGGATGTGCTGATCGAGGCTTTGGCAATCCTTCAGCAATCCGGCCGCCGCGTGACCGCGACCATCGCCGGCGAAGGACCGGACGCTGCAAAGCTGCAGGCGCAAGCAAATCGGCTTGGGCTAGACGATCAAGTCCGCTTTATCGGTCATTGTCCGGCCTGCACCGCCTTCACCATGGGACGCATGCTGGTCATTCCCTCGCGCGCCGAGTCGCTTCCCTATGTGGTGTTGGAAGCGGCCGCCGCCGGACTGCCCATTATCGCCACTAACGTCGGCGGCAACCCGGAAATTTTTGGTCCGCAGGCGGCCAGGCTTATTCCGCCCGACGACATTGCGGCGCTCATCGGCGCCATCACCGCCGCGCTCGACGACCCGGCAGGGATGCAAGGCGGTGCGCAGGTCCTCAAGAACCGGGTCCGCGGCGAATTTTCGTTGACGACAATGGTCGAATGCAATCTTGCCGCCTATCGCGAAGCCATCGCGACGCGAAAACTTGCTCAATTCGCATAACCAATTTTTGAAGATTGTTCACTATGTGTCGGCAAAGTGCCGGCGCGGTCCCTGGGGGACAGCGTGATCGGGGAGAAGCTCAGCGGCTATGTCAGCTCCCGAACCAAGCACGATATTCGAGACCGCGGCTGCGGTGTCGTCGGTGGTTAAAGCGATGCCACGAGCGGGCACCAAAATCTCCGGGCCGCACGCGCTGTCGGCCGCCGCCCTGGCTGTCGCCGCCCAGCGATTCAAAGAGGCCTATTCGCCCATCGTTGTCGCCGGCATCGTCCGCGTGGTCGAGAGCGCGCTAGTGGCGGCGATCGGGTTTGCGCTGTATTTCTGGTCTGTCCCGCCGCTCGCCGATTCCGGCCGTTATTATATCGGCGCTATCGCCGGCATCTCGCTGCTCTCAATGTTGGCGTTCCAGGCGGCCGACATCTATCAGATCCAGGCCTTTCGCGGCCACGAAAAGCAATATATGCGGCTCGCATCGGCGTGGTCGGTGGTATTTCTGCTCACCATCGCCACCTCGTACTTCACCAAAGCCGGCGACCAATTTTCCCGGGTCTGGCTCGGCAGCTTTTATGCGGTTGGACTGGTTGCGCTCATCGGGTTTCGACGCGCCTTGTTTCTCCTGGTGCGCCGCTGGACGCGGCAAGGCCGCCTTGATCGCCGCACCGTCGTGGTCGGCGCGGGCAATAGCGGCGATGCGCTGATCGCGGCGCTCGTCGCGCAGCGTGATTCCGACGTGCGCGTCATCGGCACATTCGACGATCGCGGCGACGACCGCGCCGCGACGAACTTCAATGCCGTCCCCAAGCTCGGCAGCGTCGACGACCTCGTCGAGTTCGCCCGCCACACCCGCATCGATCTCGTCATTTTTTCGTTGCCGATCTCCGCGGAAAGCCGCATCCTGCAAATGCTGAAAAAATTGTGGGTGCTGCCGGTCGACATCCGGCTCGCCGCTCACAGCAACAAATTGCGGTTTCGGCCCCGTGCCTATTCCTATATCGGCCACGTCCCGGTGCTCGACATTTTCGATCGCCCGATCGCCGATTGGGACGTCGTGATGAAATGGCTGTTCGACAAGATCATCGGCTCGCTGGTGCTGATTTGCGTCGCTCCGATCATGCTTTTGATCGCGATCGCCATCAAACTCGACAGCAAGGGACCGGTCTTCTTCAAGCAGCGGCGTTACGGTTTCAACAACAAATTCGTCGAGATCTACAAGTTCCGCTCCATGTATGCCGAAGCAACCGACGCCAACGCCAACAGACTCGTGACCAAGGGCGATCCGCGCGTCACCCGCGTCGGTCGGTTCATCCGCAAGACCAGCCTCGATGAATTGCCACAGCTCATCAATGTGGTGTTCACCGGCAACATGTCGCTGGTCGGTCCGCGGCCTCACGCCATCCAGGCCAAGGCCGCCGAGCATCTTTACGACGAAGCGGTCGACGGTTATTTCGCACGGCACCGCGTCAAGCCGGGCATCACCGGCTGGGCCCAGATCAACGGCTGGCGGGGCGAAACCGACAGCCGCGAAAAGATCCTCCGCCGCGTCGAGCACGATCTTTATTACATCGAAAACTGGTCGATCCTGTTCGACCTTTACATCGTGCTGCGCACGCCGTTCGCGCTCATTCGCGGCGAGGGCGCGTATTGAGGATCATTGCAGCGCAAAGCCCAAAAGGCTCTCGCGGACGCCCTTATACTCGCAGTCGGAGCGTTTCGACACAAAGTGCGCGTTACTTTCGAATGTGCAGTTGTACAGTGGGTTCGTACCCGGTTGTTCGGAACTGAACGCATAGCCTGCCGTACGGCGTCGTTTGCTTCCTTCGGCGGCGCAACGGCCGGCCTCGGCAAGAAAACCAATGCCAGTCTCGTCGGAATAGCATTCGTCCAATTTCACGCCGGTATTTTGCGGCGGCGCCGCGGTCATGAGATATCCGAGATTGCCGTCATATGAATAGGAATGGCCCGGCGCCATGGTGGGCCCCGTCGTCGTCCATGTGCGGCCATCGGAATCGATCCATCGTGATAAAGCTGTCCGCACCTGCGGAGATTGCGGTTCCGCGGACGCGCGGATTCTCGCCTCCTGCACGACGAGGTATCGTTGACTGAAATCTTCGTCGGGCGGAACGTACATGTAGGTTAGAAAAAAGTGATCTGCGATATTGTTAAACCCCTGGCCGGCGACCATGCTCGGATAAGCGTAAAGCTCCGTGGGCGCCGGACGCTGCCAATTGTCCTCATCGTAAAGGATGAGGGGCTCTGCAACGGTGGCGAAATGCACTTTGTCCTCGGAAATGGAAAGGCGGAATGAAGCGCTCGGCGCGATAAGGAGGATCACGTTGCCTTCGGTCCAGTAAGCCGAACTCGTGCCCACATTTCCAATCAACCCAGCGCCGGCACCTCCCAGGCCGGGCGCGTTCCAGCCATGTCCGCTCCATTTCATCCACCGCCCGGGAACTGGATTTTCGATCGGAGCGCGCGCGACAATAGGCCTATTGTCGCGACGCCGCATACAGTAGGCGTACCAATATCCGTCGTGACCATCGACCGCGGTGCAATCTCCCTCGCTCGCGGGTCGAGCCATCTCTCCTTCCTCGTCGGTGATGATCGGCCCGAGGATGTCCCACGTCAGCCCATAGTCCCGCGATTGAGCAATCGAAATCCATTGATAAGCGCCCTTTGGATCGTTGCAGCGCGTTTCGTTGTGGATCAGGCCATAAAGAACGCCGAAACCTTGCATAGCCGTCGTGATCCATCGGCCGCAGTCGGACTGGCTCCCTGGCGGTCCCGGCTTGAGCACAGCCCGTGCCGGGCCGCTCAGCGCTACAGGCGTCGCGCCATCCACGGCCAAAGTCGTTCCGCCACCAATGAAACCGCGAAAGCTGCCGTCCGGCAGCTTGATGACACTGATCGGTGCGTCGGGTTCGTGATCCGACGGCCCACGCACGACGATCGGATGTTCTAATCGGACCGCGATGCATTGCAGGCATGGCGGCAGGCCGTCGCCCGCCAGCGCACTTCCAACGGCAGCATTGCTGACGATCGCGAGTGCTGCCGCCAGGCTTCTCCACCCGATGCTGCAATTTTCGGTCAATGCGGCCATTTATTGGAAATTGCGCCAAGACGCTTCGGTTTCAACCGCTGCCATTAACATCTGCGCAAGGTTCTTACCAAGGCGCCGCCCGATAACGCCGATTTTTGCTGAATATTTACCATGTTCGCGCAGCCTGCCGGCGTGCCGTGCGCAACGGCGATAAGGCTTGTTCTGACCATGTCGAGCAGCGATCAATGAGCGCCCTGGACCATGCCGGGACCCGGTTCGGATTGGCGCCGCCGCAGACGCCCGTCACCGCGATCGCCGACAAGCTCCTGCATGTCGTCCTTTATATCACCCTTCTGTCGAGCTTCTTCGTCATTGTTGAACCGGCGCCTTACGAATATCTCGTTGCGGTGCTCGGATTTGCGTGCGTACTTGCGCGCGTCTCGCTTCCTCGCTTGGTCTTGCCGCTTCTCGTTCTGCTACTTATTCGCGACCTAGGGGGCGCAATTGGGCTACTCAAGATTCTCGACTCCGGATGGATGAGACTCCAGGGGGACCCAACCGTTCATCCGGAGACCTTTGATTATCCCGATTCAATTCGTTTTCTTGCAACCTCGTTTTATCTGGGACTTTCCGGAGTCATGATTGCCTGCATAGTATCGCAAGACACGATACGTCGCCTTGCTACGATTCGCTCCGCCTATGTAACGGCTGCCTTGATCGCTTCGATCCTCGGCCTGGTGGGATATTTCGGTTTCAATTACAAGCTCTTTTCCCATTTTGATATTCTTACCGTGAATGATCGCGCGACAGGCGGCTTCAAGGGACCGAATGATTTGGGTAGCTTCCTGATCGCGCCACTCATGTGGCTCGTTCAAGGGTTTATTACAGACAGAATTCGGCTGCGAAATCTCATCGCCTGCACCATTATTTTCGTTGCGCTACTGTTGACCTTCTCACGCGGTGCCTGGGGCAGCAGCTTCCTCGGCATCGCTTTGTTGATTTATTTTCTATTCGTCACACAGAAGGATCGCCGCTCGCAAAACAGAATCATCTTATTCATCCTGGCCGGCGCAGCTTTTGTGATCGTTATTTTCATGCTGCTCGGTTCTTTCGACGTAGTACACCACATGTTCGCGGAGCGTACCCAGCTTCAGTCCTACGATATCAACGCCGACAACCGATCGCGTCTTAATCTGGAGGAAGACAGCTTTCGCGAGATGTTCAACCATCCGCTCGGCATGGGCCCGTGGGGCTTCGCACACGCCACCAACTGGGTGTCACACGACGTCTATCTCGGCACCATGTTGAACCACGGCTGGATCGGCGGTTTTGCCTATCTTACACTCATCGCGCTCACGTTGATTGTCGGCTTTCATAGTATATGGATACGCACGTCTTGGCAGCCGTTCCTGATCGCGACCTATGCTTCTTTTGTCGCAATGACGTTTGAAGGGGTCTGGGGTGACACCGACCATTGGCGGCATTTTTACGTACTGCTCGGACTCGTATGGGGATTGGCGGCGGCGGCTAAAAGAAACAGCTGGATGGCGAACCCCAGCATCTTTCGCGACGGGAACAATCCCTTAAGTCCGGGCCTGCCATTGTCGCCGCGAAACTTGGAAGCATCTCCGTGATATCAAACCTGTCACATCGTCCGCGGTCGATCGTCTTTCTCGGCACGGCGCATGACAATGGCGGCACGTCGATCCTCGCCGGTAATCTTGCGCGTGCCATGCGCGCCCGCGGCCACCACGTCGAAGAATGGTATCTGTTCGGGTCGGACGGCGATATGCCGGTCGGCACTCGGGTATTCGAGCCGGCAAAACGCTCGCGTTCGCCGCTCTTGTTGGCCGCGCTGTTTTTTCGGGTCGTTGCCGCGCTGCGGGAACGGAAGCCCGACGTATTGTTTGGATTGCAGCCGTACTCGAATCTGCTGGTCGGCGTGGCGGGCCGCATCGCCGGCATCCGCAATCGGATACCGACCTATCACGGTCCACGCACTTTCGTGACTCCTTCGCTGATGGCGCTCGACGACATCGTTCACTGGCTCGGGCTCTATAGGCAAATGATCGCCTGCGCCAACAATGTCGCCGCGACGTACCATCGGAACGACATGGCGGTGGTCGTCAACGGCCATGACGTTCCGAAGGTGTTTTCGCGCGCCGAAGCGCGCACGGCGCTCGGCCTGCCGCCCGATGCTGTCATCCTCGGCCAGATCGGCCGGTTGAGCCATCAGAAGAACCAGAGTTTCAGCCTCGATCTGCTCCAGCGCTTGCCGGAGGCGGTATTGGTTCTCCTTGGCATTGGTCCCGACGAAGCCTCTCTAAAATCGCAGATCCAGGCCGCGGGACTGACGCAACGGGTCCACATCGTTCCCGCGATCGCACACGGCCGGATCGGGCTGTTTTATTCGGCCATCGATCTGGCGCTGTTTCCGTCGCGCTACGAAGGATTGAGCCTTGCCGGCATCGAGGCGATCCATGCCGGGATGCCGGCGCTTTGCAGCGATATTCCGTCATTCCGCGAAATGTTCGCCGCCTCGCCGCTCCTGACCGCGCAGCTCCTGCTGCCGGAGGGCGATCACGCCGCCTGGATCGCGCACATCCGCGACATTCTGGCAAACCAAGAGCTGCGCAAAGGGATCGGCAGCGAACTGGCGCGTTTGTCGCCGGCTTACGGCTTCGAAGTGATGGCGGAGCAATATTTGCGCCTGATCGACCAATGGGACGCGCCGCCGCATCGACCGGTCCGCGCCGCCGTTCAGACCGGGCTTTAAGGCCTCATTCACGTCCGCTCGAGCCATGCCGGACGAGGCCGCCGGGAAGCGCCGCATTAGACGGCCTCAATTTACGATTTCGTTAGCACCAAACCGCTACAGTTTGCGGTGATTTCTCCTTGTTCGCCATAGGGATCAGCGATGCACGCGCCTTTGCAGCCATTGCCCCACTCCGCGCGTGTCGGAGCCGCCCCGGCTGCCCCTGAGCGCGACGACGCAGGCCGCAAGCCGCCGCGCCGCCATCCCCTGCGGCGGTTGTGGCAACGCTTGCCGCAGAGCACGCGGACCCAAATTTTGGGCCGCGTCAGCCGGATCGTTGCTCCGCTCCCCGACCGCGCGCCGCGCGGCGGGTTCCCCATCGCTATTGCCGGCCTGTTCTCAACCATGAGCGGCATCGGCGAAGGTGCGCGGCTCGCCTACGATTCGCTTGAGACCGCCGGCATGACGCCGGAGGCTTTCGATATCAGCGCCGCCTTCGGCCAAGCCGAGCTCGACGGTCCGGCGCGCCGGCCTATCGTTCCCGGATCCGGCGGAACGGTCGTTGTCCACCACAACGCGCCGTTTCTGCCGCATGCTTTGTGGGCGCTCGGGCGAGCGCGCGTCCGCGGCCGCCGTGTCATCGGCTATTGGGCTTGGGAATTTCCACGCATCCCGGACTCCTGGCTGCCGAGCCTTCGCTACCTGCACGAAGTCTGGGTGCCGAGCGAACTCACCCGCGTTGCGGTCGCCGCGGCCACCGACCTGCCTGTGCGCGTCGTACCACATCCGTTGCCGCCCGTTGCGCCCACGCCCAATATGCGCGCGCGTCTTGGCCTGCCGGAACATGCGCTGATCGTGCTCACGGCCTTCCACATGGGCTCGGCGTTCACGCGCAAGAACCCGCTGGCCGCCATCGCCGCGTTTCGCCGCGCCTTCGGCGACGCCCCCGACCGCCTGCTGGCGATCAAGCTGATCGACCACGGCGCCTCGCCCATCGCGCGCGATAAGTTGGAGCGCGCCATCGCCGGTGCGCCGAATATTCGCCTCATCAACGTCATGCTGCCGCCGGCGGACATGTCCGGCTTGATGGCCGCGGTCGATATCGTGCTGTCGCTCCACCGCTCGGAAGGTTTTGGCCTCGTTCCGGCCGAAGCAATGCAGCTCGGCAAGCCCGTGGTCGCGACGGCTGGTCCGGCAATATGGATTTCATGAACGAGCATAATTCGGCGCCGGTGTCCTTTGATCTGGTGCCGGTGCAGGATCCCTACGACGGCGCATTCATTGCCGACGGTCAGCTCTGGGCCGAGGCGAATGTCGAACATGCCGCCGATTGGCTGCGCCGGCTGGCTGCCGAGCCGGCGCTGCGCCAGCATCTCGGCGACGCCGCCCGTGCCGACATCGCGCGGCAACTTTCGCCGGAATCCTTCGCCCGCACCGTGGCCGAACTCATCACCGCGGGAGCGGCGGCGTGACCCGGACCGGCGGCCGATCTCGCCGCCGTTGCGGTTGTTTCACGCGCCGGCCGATTCCATGATTGCCAAGCGCCTGATCTCCTACCGCTACATGGTGCTACGCGCCTCGACGGCGGCTGGCACATTGGCCACGGGTCTGTTGCAGACGTTTGTGTTCGCCCGAGTACTCACGCCGGAGCGGTTCTCGCTGTTCATCTTTTTTGCAGCGCTTGGCTATTCGCTCTATCTGGCCGACGTCGGCATCGTGAAGGTGCTGTTCGTCAATCTGCGCGGCCGCTTCTTGAAAAAAAAGCCGTTGGGCGCGATTGCCGGCCAGGCCACCATGGTCTTCGTCTTGTATGTCGTGCTGGCGGCCATTGCCTCGGTCGTCTGCTTTTTCATTTTGGCCGGCCGCTTTCATTATTCGATGATCGACAGCGCGGAACTGACACTGTTTTTCGTGTTCAATGCCATCAATCTGCCGTGGGTGGCCTTGCGCTATTTCAGCATCGCCATCGACGAATATGTCTATTTCGAAATGCTGGAAGCCTCGCGCCGGGGCATCAATACGGTTGCGCTGCTGGCGTTCTTTCTCGGCCTGCCCGCCGTTATCTTTCTGTTGGCGATCAATGCCGGATGGATCGTCGCGATGTCCGCGGCCATCGCAAAGCTCCGGCAACGCGGAACATTTGTCGGCGATTTTCGCCGCAACTTCATCTGTTTTGTCGCGTTCCTGCGCGGCAACCGCAGCAAGCTTCTCAGCAGCGGCGTCTATGCGCTGAGCGAAACCTACATCTACAACTTTCCTTATTTCCTGGCGCCTTGGGCCTTTGGGCTCGGCGCGCCAACCATCATTCTCGATACCACGTTCAAGGTCTATCGCGTCGCCAACCAGTTCTACAGCGCGGCCTGCGACAGTCTCGTGCCCCGGCAGACCAGCGCGTTGGCCGAACGCGACGGTTCGGCCATGGTGCGCGCCACCTGGCTCGCCGCAGGCCTGTGCGCCATCCCGGCGGTGGCGGTCTGCGGGGTTCTGATTTTCGCCGCCGGCAGAATTTTCGCCATACTGCTCGGCCCTGCGGCCGTCATGCCGCCGGCGACCACGCCGATCATCATCATGCTGCTCCTCGGCAATCTGGCGCAGATGGTGTCGCACAGCGTCTTGGTGCATACCGGCTTCTTCAAGGAAGTGGCGCGTATTTCATTCGCCCTGGTCGCGGTCCTCACCGGCATCGCCGCGTTCGCCGTCTGGGCTCACTTCGACATCGTGGATTTCCTAAATGCCTATGCGGCAGCCTACACCTGCGGCGCGCTGGCGACGGTGGCCTTGATGATCCGCGGGCCGATCCGGCGCGCTCACGAAGTACCCGTCGCGCCCGCGGTGGCGTCACGATAGGTCACGGGCCTAATAGGAGCGAGACAGAGAGACGAACGTCAGACCATGCATGCCAATATCGGATCTCTCCCGGAGGACGCAGCGCCGACCGAACTGCCGCGCGAGCGGCTGATTTCGCTGCGCTACTCGCTCTTGCGGGCCGCCACCGCCGGCGCCGGCGTCGCCACGGGGCTGATCCAGACCTTCGTCTTCGCGCGCATTCTTTCCCCGGAGCGGTTTTCAATCTTCATCGTCGTCGCGGCAACCGGCTACACGCTGTGGCTCGCCGACCTCGGTCTTGGCAATATCGCCTTTGTCAATTTGCGCGGTTCCTACTTGGCGGGAACCAGGAACGAACAGGCCGCCCGGCAGGCAACGGCTGTCATTTTATTCTACGCGCTGCTGGCGGTCGCCGCGGCATCGATTTGCTTCATCGTGACGCTGGCGCTCCCCTCATCGACGCTTGCCGGCGCATTCGAGCTGGCGCTGTTCCTGCTCTTCATTGCACTTAATCTTGCGTGGTCGTCGCTGCGCAATATCAGCATCGCCGTCGACCTGTTCTTGTTCTACGAAAGGCTCGAGCTGGTCCGCCGCGCCGTCGTCATCGCGACCATTCTGGCCATGCTCGGCGGCCTGCCGCTTGCCGCCTTCCTGATCGGCTCTAATATTTTGTGGGGCGCGCTGTTTGCCATTGCGGCGGCCAAGCTCGCGCAACGTGGCGCTTTGGCGTCCCGCCTGCGGGGCGTGCCGCGCGAGTTCGTGACCTTTATGGTCGCGAACCGGCATTCGATCGCCCGCAGCGCCACCGGCGCTTTGAGCGGCGTCTTCAATGTGACTTTTCCCTATTACGTCGTGCCGCTCTGGTTCGGTCTCGGCGAGGCGCCGATCATCCTGGAAGTGACGTTCCGCATTTTTCGGGGCGCCTGTGTCATCTTCGCCGCCATCTGCGATCTTGCCATCGCCGGACAGACGCGCGCGCTGGCGGCGCGGGATGTCAACCGCCTGGTGCGCACGACGCTCTTGGTGGCGGGGCTGTGCTGCGTGCCGGCCGCGATTGCCTGTGCACTACTGATATTCGCGGGCGGCTCGCTGTTTGCGTTCCTGCTGCGAACGGCAGCGACTATTCCCCACGCCATCACGCCAATTCTGGTTGTGTTGCTCGTAGCCAGCATCCTGCAAATCGTCTCCGAGGCGTTGCTGCAATTCACCGGCTTCTTCCGCAGCCTGGCCTATAACGGCGCCGCCGTCGCCGTCGCGATGGTGGCCGCGACAGTGTTCGCATACGCGGCCGGCTTCGACCTGGTCGAGTTTCTTGCCCTCTACGCCGCAATTTACGCGGCGGGAGCGGTGGCTTTGACGATCGCGGCCGTGTATGGCCCGATCCGCGCCGCGGCGAGTGAGCCGGGAGACGGCCGGCCGTTCCATGGCATCCTCAGAGCAATCCGCAGCGCACCGCGATCGCCAGCAGCCACACCAGTCCGGTAAGACAGAGCGCGCAAAACACCGCCGCCGAGCCGAAATCCTTTATGCGACGGATGTCGTTGTGCTCCTCGCGCGTCACGTGATCGGAGAGTTTCTCGAGCCCGGTGTTGAGGAATTCGACGGCGAGAATGACCAGCACGGCGCCGATCATGGCCGCGAACCAGGCGGCGTTGGGGGCGAGAAAAAACGCCACCGGCACGGCGACCGCCAGCAGCACCAGTTCGTCGCGCAATGCGGGCTCGGTCGCAAAGCCGTCGCGAAGCCCGCGCAGCGAATTGAAGGTGGCGCTGAAAAGCCGCTTCAAGGGAGTTCCGGCGAATCGGGCAATCGGCAGGAAACTCTGCCGACTGTATGTTGCGGATTTGCGAATGGGGAGCGGATGTTGCGGGCCAAGTGATGTTGCGGGCTCAGTGACCGCCCCCTATAGTCCCCTCGATTTCGGAGCGTAGCGCAGCCCGGTTAGCGCACCAGTCTGGGGGACTGGGGGTCCCGAGTTCAAATCTCGGCGCTCCGACCAACAAAACCCCCTCAAACAAGGGCTTTCGGTAAGTCGCGGCAGCGAGCGGCGGCGCACGAAAACCGAACGAAATACGGCAAAAGTCTCGAACTAGCGACAAAAAGTCCCGGAAAAAGTCCCGGAGTTGGTTTGTGCGTTCGTGAGCCGTTCGCGTCGCGACTGGAGCACCGACCACCACCGCCCGATCCTGAAAATGGAAACCCCGGCGCCGTGGGGACGGCAACCGGGGCGGAAGTCCAAAAAGTTCTGCAAAAAACAAATCAAAGCTACCACAAGCCGAATGTCAACGCCGTCGCCGC
>Ga0182024_10003593_pt1 | contig 36694 bp, 30 predicted proteins | sample P32metaG_FD_120480 | JGI IMG/M metagenome (GOLD analysis project Ga0182024, IMG submission 120480) | Permafrost microbial communities from Stordalen Mire, Sweden - P3-2 metaG (Illumina Assembly) | ecosystem: Environmental > Terrestrial > Soil > Wetlands > Permafrost | place: Sweden: Stordalen...
CATCGTGAGCCTCGACTTCGCGGTGGGGATCGTGCCGGGCTGGCATACGACGATCATGCCGTTTTATTTCGTGGCGGCGGCGCTGCAATCGGGCTTTGCGATGGGATTGGTCCTGATCGTGCCGGTGCGCCATTTTTACGGGCTGAAGGACATCATGACGGGGCGGCATCTCGCCAACATGGCGAAGCTGATGCTGGTGATGAGCCTGATCGTCGGCCATGGCTATTTCACCGACACGTTCATGACGTGGTATAGCGGCGATCCCTACGACAAGTTCATCACCGTCGACAAGTTCACCGGCGCTTACGCGATTCGCGGCTGGCTGCTGATCGTCCTGGATGTCGGCGTCGTGCAGCTGATCTGGTTTCGCCGCGTGCGCGAATCGCCTATCGCGCTTTTCGTCATTGCGATCCTGGCGAACGTCGGGCTGTGGTTGGATCACTTAATCCTGGTGGTACAGAGCCTGCACATCGATTACCTGCCGTCGGAATGGCGGTATTATCGCGGCACGATCTGGGACTGGATGCTGCTGATCGGGAGCTTCGGGCTTTTCTTCACGTTGTTTTTCATCTTCATCCGCGTGTTCCCGATGATCGCGATGAGCGAGATGCGGGGGCTGGTGCACAAGAAGCCGGGCGAGGAAAAGGAGCAGGGCGCATGAGCGACGGCATCTACGGCGTGCTGGCGGAATTTCCCGGCCCGGACGAGTTGGTGCACGGTGCGGAGGAGTTGCGCCGTGCAGGCTACCGGCGCGTGGAAAGCTATTCGCCCTTCGCAGTGGAGGGGATCGACCATGCGCTACATTTCCGGCCGCTGGCAGTGCCGGCGATCTTTCTCATCTGCGGATTGCTGGGCGCGGCGGGCGGCTACCTGATGCAGTATTACGCGGCGGTGATCACCTACCCGCTTAACGTGGGCGGACGACCGCTGCACAGCTGGCCGTCGTTCATTCCCGTGACCTTTGAGATGGGCGTGCTGGGCGGCGTTCTCGGCGGCGTGCTGGGCATGGTGGTGCTGAACCGGCTGCCGCGTTACTCGCATCCGGTCTCGAACGTGGAGCGGTTTCGCGCGGCGTCGAGCAATGCGTTTTTTCTCTGTGTGGAATCGGGCGACGCGCTTTTCGATCCCGAGAAGACGACGGAATTCCTGCGGCGTTGCGGCGCAACGGCGGTGACGGAGGTGCCACGATGATCTGCGCGCTTTTATCGCGGGTGCGTGGCGCGGCGCTGGCAGGCGTTGTGGGGTCGATGACGCTCGGAATCGCCGCGTGCCACCGCGACATGTACGACCAGCCTAAGTTCCTGCCGAATTCGAAGACGATTTATTTTCCTGATGAGCCGTCCAATCGCGTGCCCCCGGCGCACACGGTTCCGCGCGGCGTGATTGACGATGGCTCGACCTTCTATACCGGCAAGACGGGCGCCGCGCTGGCGACGACGTTTCCCATGCCCGTGACGCCCGAGATGGTGGCGCGCGGTCGCGAGATGTTCGACATCGAGTGTACGCCGTGCCACGGGCGCGACGGCTATGGCGACGGGATCATCGTGCAGCGCGGTTTTCCGGCGCCGCCGTCCTATCACAGCGATCGTTTGCGGCAGGCGCCGGTGGGGCATTTCTTCGAGGTGATCACCAACGGTTATGGCGCGATGTATCCGTTCGGGTCGCGGATCAACCCGGCGGATCGCTGGGCGGTGATCGCCTATATCCGCGCGCTGCAATTCAGCCAAGACGCACCGGCGGCCGAACTGTCCGACACGGACCGCGCCGCCCTGGAGAAGAGTCAATGAGCGCGCTGCTGCTTTCTCCGCGTGCGGGCGTGAAATGCGGGTTGGCGGGCCTGGCGCTGCTGGTGTTGTGCGGCATCTACGGGTTCTTCGATCCGCGCCGTTTCTTCGAGGGTTACCTGACGGCGTACGTTTTCTGGACGCAGATCGCGCTGGGGAGCTTGGGGCTGCTCTTCATCCAATACCTGACCGGGGGGCGCTGGGGCATGACGGTGACTCGACTGCTGGAGGCCGGCGCGATGACGCTGCCACTGTGCGCCGTGCTTTTCCTGCCGCTGTTCGCGGGGATGCCGTGGCTTTTTCCGTGGCTGCATCCGCAGGGTGCGCGGCTGCAGCATCTCGTGGCGGAGAAGGCGCTTTATCTCAACGTGCCGTTCTTCGTCGTGCGGTTCCTGATTTATTTTGGCGTGCTGGCTGCATTCGCGCTGTGGTTCCGGCGGTTGAGTCTTTTACGCGATGATGGCTCCGCGCCCGCGCGCGCTTCGATGGGATTCTGGAGCGGCCCGTGCCTGATTGTCTTTGTCCTCTGCACGAATTTCATGACGGTGGACTGGATCATGGCACTGAAGCCGGAGTGGTACTCGAGCATGCTGACGGTGAACTTTGCCGCAGAGGAGGGCGTGGTGACGATGGCGTGGTGCATCGTGATCTTGCGCGCGCTGCAATCGGTCGAGCCGATCAAGAGCGCGTTGAACGTGAAGGTGGTGCATGACGTGGGCAACCTGCTGCTGGCGCTGACGCTTTTCTGGACCTACACGACGTTCGCCGAATACATCATCACGTGGACGGGCAACATTCCCAACGCGGTGTCGTGGTTCACCGACCGCAGCTCGCTGGGCTGGAAATGGTATGCGGTGTTCCTGGTCTTTGTGCATTTCGTGATTCCGCTGTTCTGCCTGATCCTCACGGCCGTTTCGAAGAACCTGGAGCGGCTGGCGCGCGTGGCCAGGTTGATGCTGCTGGCGCATCTGGCGCAGGTGGTCTGGTGGGTGCAGCCGGCGTTCGGTGCTCATGTGCATATCGCGTGGACGAGCTTGGTTTTGCTCGTGGCGCTGGGAGCGATCTGGCTGACGACGTTCGCGTGTAATCTACGGGGCGCACCGCTTCTTCCGGGTGACCTGCCGCCGGTACCGCAAGTCAGGACATCGTCCGGACAACCGCGCGAGGTGACGCCGTGAGGGTCCAAGGTCACATTCCGGCTTCATTGCCGCCCGGCGCGCGTGAAGGCGCCGATCTCGATGTACCGCTGATTACGCGCGTCGCGCTGATCATGGGAGGCACCCTCGTACTGCTGGTGCTGGCGACGATGGTGATTTTTTATCTCTACGAGAAACAATATCCGCATCGCACAAGCGAGGCGCAGCCCATCGTGACCTTTGTGGAGCTTCCGCCCGCGCCGCGCTTGCAGGCGACGCCCCGTCTTGATTGGCAGGCCGTGCGTGCGCAGGAGGATGCTCATCTGGAGGGCTACGCGTGGGTTGATCGCACGAAGGGAATCGCGCGGATTCCAATCGAGCGGGCGATGGCGCGCTGGGTGGAGTTGCAGAACTCGACCACAGGCCCACAGCCCGCAGAAGAGACCACCGCCGCTCCGACAACGCCCCCTGCCGCAAGCGCCACGGAACTGCAGATGCGCCAGGACAAGGCGAAGGAGGCCGCACATGCGCCTTAAGTTGCTTTGCTTCGCCCTCCTCATCGCGGGCGCGCTTGAGGCCGTGCGCGGGGATTCCTCGACGCCGATTAACATCGCGCGTGGCGTGCGTTTTGATCAGAACTTGGGCGCGCAGGTGCCACTCAATTTGCCGTTTGTTTCCGACAAGGGCGCGGCGGTGCATCTCGGCGATTATTTTCACGGCCAGCCGGTGCTGCTGGTGCTCGATTATTATCGGTGCCCGAACCTGTGCGGCATCGTGCTCAACAGTTTGGTCGAGTCGCTGAAGGACCTGACGTGGAACGCGGGCGAAAAGTATCAGGTCGTCGTCGTGAGCATCGACCCATCCGACACGCCACGGCTTTCCGAGCAGAAGAAGCTCGGCTACGTCGACCACTACGAACGGCCCGGCACGGCGGACGGCTGGCATTTCCTGACCGGTTCGCCGGCAGCGATCAAGACGCTGGCCGACACGGTCGGTTTTCATTTCGTTTACGATCCGGCCGACCAACAGTACGTGCATCCGAGCGGCATGATCGTGCTGACCCCGGAGGGAAAGACCTCGCGCTATTTCTTCGGCATCGAATTTCCGCCCGCGCAAATCCGCGACGCGATCACCATGGCCGACGCGTCGAAGGTCAGTTCGCCGGTATACGATTTTCTGCTCCTCTGCTGCCGCTACAACCCGCTGCAGGGAAAATACGGCGCGCTGATTTTTAATCTCATGCGTATCGCGGGCGTGTTGACCGTGCTGGCCGTGGCGGGCTACGTCGTACACTCGATCGCGACGGAACCAGGACGGCGCGGCGCAACGCCAGGAGGCCGCTCATGAGTTTCCAGCCGCTGCCCTACGAAGACTCTACCTACGCCGCGCCGGTGGACACGATCTTCGTGCTGCTGACGACGCTGTGCAGCGTGATCACGCTGGCGATTTTCGCGGTCATCATCTTTTTCTGCATCCGTTATCGGCGCGGATCGAGTGCCGACCGCACGCCCGGCCCGCCGAAAAAGGAGCAGAAGATTATGGAATATTCCTGGACGATTATTCCGCTCGTGCTGTTCCTTTTTCTCTTCGTCTGGGCGGCCGACGTTTACTACAACATGTTCAGCCCGCCCGCGGACGGCATTCCGATCTACGTCATCGGCAAGCAGTGGATGTGGAAGATGGAGCATCCGGAAGGCGAGCGGGAGATCGACCAGCTCCACATTCCCGTCGACCGGCAGATCATCCTGACGCTGACCTCGCAGGACGTGATTCATGACTTCGACGTCCCGGCGTTTCGCATCAAGCACGACGTGCTGCCGGGCCGCTACGTGCGCATGTGGTTCAAGGCGACGAAGGTGGGCACGTACTATCTTTTCTGCGGCCAGTATTGCGGCGCGCTGCACTCGCAGATGATCGGCCAGATCATCGTCATGACGGCAGCCGACTACGCCAAATGGCTCGACGAGGCGGGCGCGACGACGTCCGGCAGCCTCGCGGGCGAGGGCTCGCGTTACTTCCACGAACTCGGCTGCAGCGGCTGCCACGAGAACAGCAAAGTCGTGCAGGCGCCCTCGCTGGCGGGTATTTACGGTGAGCCGGTGCCGCTGGAATCGGGGCAGATGGTGACGGCGGATGACGATTATCTTCGCGATTCAATTCTCCTGCCGGGAAAGCAAATCGCGCGCGGCTTCCAGAACATCATGCCCTCGTACCAGGGGCTTGTGAGCGAGGAACAGATCGTCGCGCTGATCGCCTACATTCGTTCGGAACGCAACACGCCCGCGCCGACCGCCGGGAGCACGCCATGACCACGCAACCCGTCCACACGCTGCCGCCGAAGAATTATCTCAACGCGAAGGAGACGGTGGCGTCGTGGTTCTTCACGCACGATCACAAGCGCATCGCGCTGCTCTACCTCGCCTCGATCACGTTCTTCTTTTTCATCGGCGGCATCGCCGCGATGTTGATGCGGCTCGAGCTGATTCATCCGCGCGGCTATCTCTTCACCTCCGACACCTACAACAAGCTTTTCACCATGCACGGGGTGATCATGGTGTGGTTCTTCCTCATCCCGGCGATCCCGAACGTGCTGGGGAATTTCCTGCTGCCGCTGATGATCGGCGCGAAGGACCTGGCCTTCCCGCGACTCAATCTCATCAGCTGGTATGTCTTCATGTTCGGCGGGTTGTTTGCTGTGGCCTCGATTTTATTCGGCGGCGTGGACACCGGCTGGACCTTCTACACGCCTTACAGCAGCACCTATTCGAACGGCTGGGTCATTGCGATGGCCGTGGGCATTTTCATCAACGGCTTCTCGTCGATTTTCACGGGACTCAACTTCATCGTCACGACGCACAAGCTGCGCGCACCGGGCATGACCTGGTTCCGGCTGCCGCTCTTCGTCTGGACGCTCTACTCCACGAGCCTGATCTTCGTCCTGGCGACGCCCGTGCTGGCCATCACGCTTTTCCTCGTGGCGCTGGAACGCCTTTTCGGCGTGGGAATTTTCGATCCACACCTGGGCGGCGATCCGCTGCTCTTCCAGCATCTCTTCTGGTTCTACTCGCACCCGGCGGTCTACATCATGGTGCTGCCGGCCATGGGTGTGGTGAGTGAGCTGATGGCGGCCTTCGCGCGCAAGCGGATCTTCGGCTACAACTTCATCGTCTATGCGAGCCTCGGCATCGCGTTCCTGGGCTTTCTCGTCTGGGGCCACCACATGTTCGTGAGCGGCGAGTCGATTTATGCGGGGATGATTTTTTCGCTGCTGAGTTTCTTCGTCGCCGTGCCGTCGGCGATCAAGGTCTTCAACTGGACGGCCACGCTTTACAAGGGAACGATCACGTTCGACACCCCGCTGCTGTACGCGCTCGGCTTCGTCGCGCTCTTCACCATCGGCGGCATGACCGGCCTGATGCTGGCGTCGCTGGCCGTCGATGTGCACGTCACGCAGACCTATTTCGTCGTGGCGCATTTCCACTACATCATGGTGGGCGGCGCGGTGATGGCGTACTTAGGCGGCATGCATTACTGGTTTCCGAAGATCACGGGCCGGATGTATCCCGAAACGCTGGCGCGCTGGTCGGCGGTGATTCTCTTCGTCGGTTTCAACATGACGTTCTTCCCGCAATTCATCCTCGGCTACATGGGCATGCCGCGGCGCTACCACGTCTATCCCGAGGAATTCCAGATGCTCAACGTCATCTCGACGCTCGGGACGCCGCTGCTGGGTATCGGTTACATGCTGCCGCTGGGTTATCTCGGCTGGGCGTCGTTCTTTGGTCGCATCGCGGGGCCGAATCCGTGGCGCGCGCCGGGACTGGAATGGCAGACCTCGTCGCCGCCGCCGGAGCATAATTTCAGCGCCATCCCGGTCGTGACGACCGGACCCTACGCCTACGACCTGCTGCCTGACGGCAGCAAATCATTCACGGAGAGCGACGATGGCGGATAACGTTTCCACAAGCCCGGAAGTGCTCAACTTTCCTTTCGAGGAACCGGCCCATCAGCGCGAGACCGCGCTTTTCGGCATGTGGGTTTTCCTCGTGACCGAGGTGCTTTTCTTCGGCGGCATGTTCACCGCCTACCTGGTCTATCGCTACAGCCATCTGCAGGCTTTCCTGGAGGCGGGGCGGCACCAGGAGTGGTATCTCGGCGCGCTCAACACCGCCGTGCTGATGACGAGCGGCTTCACGATGGCGCTGGCCGTGCAGGCGGCGCGGCGCGGCGATCGCACCTGGTTGCTGCGACTCTTCACGATGACATGGCTGCTGGGCGCGGCGTTCCTCGCCATTGAAGGCTACGAGTATCACACGAAATTCGTGGAGCATCTCGTGCCCGGAAATGGCTTCGCGTTTACTGGCAGCGACCCGGCGGCGGCGCAATTATTCTTCGTCCTCTACTTCACGATGACCGGCATGCACATGTTCCACATGTTCATCGGGCTGATGCTGATTCTTTTTTTCGGCCTGTGGACGGCGGGCTCGACCCGGCCGATGCACAAACCCAATTGCTTCGAGGTGCTGGGGCTTTATTGGGCGTTCGTGGATATCGTCTGGCTCTTTCTCTATCCGCTTTTCTACCTGGTCAATCCGTCATGAATAAGTCGACGATCGAGCACTTGAAAATTCTCGCCAGTCTTTTCCTGTTGCTGGCGCTGACCACGGCGGTGGCGTTCGTGCCGCTCGGTTCGTGGAACTGGATTCCGAACCTGGTGCTTTCGGTTTTGATGACCGGGCTGATCATTTTGTTTTTCATGCGCGTGCGCTACAGTGCGCCACTGATCTGGCTAACGTCGGTCGCGGGCTTCGTCTGGCTGAGCCTGCTGCTCTTCCTGATCATCCTGGATTATATTTCGCGGCCGTGGCCGCAGTGATCGCGCCGGCTAACCGACCCAGATCAGCCGGGTCTGGATGGCGTCGGGCTGCAGGCGCGTGAGGCGGCTTAGCGCGACAGCGTAGGCGTCGAGCTGGGGCTGATAAAATTGGCGGTGCGTTTCGCGTTCTTCCTCGGTCTCGATACGGTCGGTCTTGAAATCGAGAATGGCGGCCCGAACCGGTGTGCCGTGTGCGTCGAGTCCGAGCACGACGCGGTCGAAGGAGCCGTTCATTAATTCGCGGTCGAGCACGACGGAGAAGCGGCGCTCGCGCCAAAGATCGAGGTGTTTCACGCCGTCGGATTTCCATTCGTTCAACCAGGTCGCGCGATCGAAAGCGGCATGCAGGGTATCGCATGCCGCGCGCAAGCGGGCGTGCAGGCGGGGAGCCTCGCGCTTGCAGATGGCGGGATTGGCCTCGCTGGGCGGGATGGAGCGCAGCCAGTCGTCGAGCGCGGGAATCGTGTCGCTCCATTCCACGCGGGAGAAGAGCGCGTGCACGGCCGTGCCGCGCTCGAGCGCCTGCGCGTTTTGCGGCGCCAGGAGCTGGCCCAGGGAAACGCGGCCCGCGCCTTCTTTGCCGGATGGCGTGATCGCGTCGAGTCGCTCGGGGACGGTGGCGAGGCCGGGCGTGGGGTACTCCGCTCCTGATTGCCACACGGCCGGGTCATCGGGCATGGCGGATGTTTCTTCGCTCACGCGCGCCTTGCCGCCCTCGCACGTCTCGATCACGTGCTCGCCGGGTTCGTAGGCGTCCCACGCCTCGCACAAGATGCGCTCCACGCTTGGTGTCGCCTTTTCTGCGTGGGGGATGATGACATCGAGATAGGACTTGGCGCGGGTGAGGCCGACGTAGAGCACGCTTAATTCCTCCTCGAAGCGGAGGCGTTCATGGCTCTCGTGCATCTCCCGCATGCCGAGCACCTCGGCGTGCTCACGGCTGGGCAGCAGCTGCACATCGGGCGGCTTGCCCGGCTCACCCATGGTGACGATGAAGCGCGGACCGTCGCTTCCGCCGCGTCCAGTGCGCAGATCAGCGAGAATCACCGCGTCGAACTCGAGACCCTTGGAGCCGTGGATGGTCATGATGCGCACGCGCGAGGAAATCGGATTGTCGAGCCGCTGCGTGCGAACGCGCGCGACGAAGCGCGACAGGCTGCCCGTACCCGTGGCGGCATGGCGCGCGAGTTCCACCAACTGCTCACAGCGGACCTGATCGTGCGCGGTGCAGATGCGGAGGAACTCGGCGTGGCGGATCCACGTGGAAATCATTTCGGCCAATCCGCCGCGCATGATCGCGATGCGGATGCGTCGGACGGCTGGATCATTTGTCGTCAGCTCACCCAAGCCGAAGGCCGCCAGCATGCCGCTGCGCCGAACGTGCTCGGCGGCGAGCGTGTGGCCGGGATGATCGAGCCATGTGAGCAGGGAGAGGATCAATTCGACCGCGGCGCTGTCGGTGACCGGGCTGCCGCCCTCCCCGCTGGCCTCGATGCCGCGCTGGCGCAGCGCCGCGATCAGCGTGGGAATCCAGTGACGGCGCCGGCAGAGCACGGCGATCTCGCGTTGTTTATCCTCGCGCACGTGCTGCTCGACGGCGGCGAGGATGGCTTCCTCCTCACCGGGAATTTGCTCGTCGTCGGACTCGTCTTCCTGATCGGGGACGCCGGTAATGATGAGCCGCACGCGACCCGGCAACTCGCGGTTCGCGCCTGCGGCCACATGAGGCATGAAGCCTTCGGTGAAGGAGAGCGCGGCGTTTTGCGCCACTGCGGCTCGCTCTGCGTCGCGACCCTTGTAGCTTGCCGGGTCGAGACATTCCATGTCGGGCATGTGCTCGAAAACACAGTTGACCGCGCGCAAGACCGCCGGGCTGGAACGATAATTCGTATCGAGGCTTTCCGCGGTAAGCGGCGGCTTGAAAAAGCCGGGCAGCTGCTTGAGCAACCGCCGGTCGGCTCCGCGCCAGCCGTAGATCGATTGCTTCACGTCGCCGACCGCGAAGAAGAGCCGGCCATTGGCGACGATTTCCTCGATCAGCGGCCAGAGAAAACGGAACTGGCCGAGGGACGTGTCCTGGAATTCATCGAGGAGAAGATGACTCACCTGCCCGTCGAGGCGGAAGTAGAGATCGTTCGTGTCGAGATGCGGCGGCAGGACGCGCGCGGCCGCTTCAATCTCCGGGAAACGATAGGCCGCGGCCGCGAAGGCGACGAACCGCCGCACGTCGTGGTAGCGCCGCGCCAGCGCCGCGAGCGCGGGCAAGCGGCCTTGGTGCAACCGGCGTAAATCGTCCGTGGCGCGTTGCGCCATCGGGCCGAGCAGTGCGCGGAGCGTCGCAGGAATGGCGATGCCGCGATGCTTCGAGTCTTCCTGGCCGGAACGGAAAATGAGCGTGTTTTCGATCAGGCTGATCCAGCTCGCTTCGCCTGCAAAGAGGCTTCGCGTTCGCGCAAGATCGTTTTGCCAATTCAGGTTCGGCATGCCCTGTTTCGTTACCGGCATGTCGGCGAAGGCCTCGAGTTCACGGAGAATTTGTGCGGTCTCGTCCGCGGTGAGGCGCAACGGTTCGGCGAGATCGGGATCGTCCTCGACAATGAGGGCGTCGAGGAGCGCGAATCGATTTTCCTCCAGCAGGCCGGCCAGCGCGGAACGCACGCGCGAGCCGGGCTTGAACTGCGCGTAGCGGCGCCATTGCGCGCGCGACAATTCCATGTCGGGTCCGCGCAGCATCCGGTCGGCTGCCGCCAGCGCCAGTTCATCGGCCTGCGTTTCGTCGGCCACCGTCCACGTGTTGGGAAATGCGAGGTCCGTGCCGAGCACCCGCACGACGCGGGTGAAGAGGCCGTCGAGCGTGCCGACCTGCAATTGCGGCAGCGCGGCGCAGAGCGTGCCGAGCAGCGCGGCGAGTTCATCGTGGCCCAAGTCGGGACGCCCGATTTCCTGCACGAGCTTCTTCCGTTTCGGCTCGAAGACGACCGCCTCCGCGAGACGGCGAAAGACCCGCTCCAGGATTTCTGATGCCGCCGCGCGCGTGAAGGTCGTGGCCAAGACCTGCTCGGGTCGCGGCGGACGGCCTTCATTGGCCGGCAGCAAAAGCGCGCGCAGATACTCCACCGCGAGGCGGTAGGTCTTTCCGCTGCCGGCCGAGGCGTTGATGACGACGGCGGGCATGCTTATTCCTGTTCACCCGCGACGGGTGCGAGTTCGGCGTCCACGCCGCTGATGCCCACCTGTCCGCACAAGGCCAGCAGGGCCGGGTCGGCGTAGGCCGCGCGTAACGGGGGATTCTCCTCGAATTCGCCGCGCAGGATACTTGCCGCCACCTCCGCCGCCTTGGTCCAGCCTTCCCCGACACGGTCGGCGGGAAACGGTTGCGAGAGCCCCGCCATTTTCTCGTCCTCGGGAAGCTGGAAATAAACCAGCTCGCAATTAGCGGGCGTGAGTTCGACCTTCCATTTCTCGCGGGCGTAGGGCGCGGCGAGCTTGAGATAGAGTGGCAGTTGCAGGTCGCGCCATTCCTTCCGCCGGAAGTGGACCTGCTCGGGGTCGCGCTTTCGGCCGGACGTTTTGTAATCGAGGATGCGCCAGCGTTCGCCCGTCACGTCGCAGTCGATGCGGTCGATCTTTCCCGTCACGGCCAGCAGGCCCGCATTTCCCGCCGCCGCGATTTCGCAGTTCATTTGCTGCGCGCCTTCGACATAACGGATGGTCCAGCCTTCGCGTCGCACGCGTGCCTGCACGGGCGCGAAACCACGCAGGCGGCGCGCGATTTCCTCCAGCTGAACTTCGACCGCGGGCTGCATCCATTTGCCGAACCGGGCGTGGACGAGCTGGTCGAATTCGGTCATGACGAACGTTTCGATTTCCTTCACATCGGCTGAGTCGCGCAACGAGGTTTCCGCCCCGAAGCGGGCCAGCACCTCGTGGATCAGGCCGCCGATATCGCCAGGCTCGAGTTCGAGCGGCGCATCGCCTTCGTTCCTGAGCTTCAGCACGCGCAGGAAGAAAAACTGGCGCGGACTTTCGAGGTAATCGCGAAACGCGGTGACGGAGATCGGAGGCAGTGCCGGAACCGCGCCAATCGTCGCGGCGCGAAAGCCGGGGCCGTCGCGCAACGGGGGAAGCGGCTCGGCCTCGCGGCGTCCGGCGAGATGCCACATCCGACGCGCAAGCGCCTCGCCCGACAGGCCGTTGAGAAGCAACCGGCTGGGACGCACTGGATTTTCCTCCGCGTCAAAGCGCGGAGCGATGAGCGCCACGCGCCCGCGACCCTGGTCCCGGCTGGCCAGGATGGCCGCCAGCGCGTAGCTGTCGCGCGCCATGCGGGCGTCGTTGTCGCCGAGGCGCAGCACCTGACGCAGTGAGCCGGGCAGGAACGGATCCGACAGGATCGATTCGGGCACCGCGCCCTCGTGGAATGAGGTGACGATGATCGCGGGCGCGTCGTCCTCCATCAGCTCGAGCCAGCCGACGAGTTCCACCGCGTTGCGATCGGGCGGCTCGGGCACACCTTCCACGCCAAGGAATTGAACGAGGCTGTGCAGAAAGTCAGCCGGGCGCAGCCGGGCGGGCCACGGCATGCGACCGTCCGCCGTGGCGTCGAGCGCGTCGCGCAGCGCGGTCATCGCGTGCACGGCCACGCGGCCGTCGGGGCTGAGCGCGCTTTCCTCATGCGCGCCGTAGACGCGCTGCAGGAAAGCGCGCGTCCAGGCCGCGGCGTCCTGTGCGGAAATTTCCGCGGGATCGAGGTCGATCCAACCGTCCAGGATTTCCGCGATGTCGCAGACGGTGGCCGAGACTTTCTCCACGTCGTCCGGATCGAACCGGGCGGGCAGATGCTCGTTGCCGAAACGATCGAGTGCCGACCATTTGACCGCGTCGAGTTGCGGCGCGTCGGGATGACGGACCAGCGCGGCGACGGCGTCGTAGGCGGGCGGCTCGGACTTCTCGCGATCGAGATAGGCGGCCACACGCTGCAGCAACTGGAAAGATGGCGCCTCGGCGGCCAGCCGGCCCTGCGCCCGGCGCGTCGCGGTGTCGCGCGTCTCCAGCGCCTCGCGCAGGCGCGGAAGAGAAGTCGCGGCGGGCGCGGCCACGGTGATCCGGCCCGGTTCAACGCCCTCGGTACGCCACGCCGCGACAATCGAGGCGGCGCGGGCGGCCTGGTCGCGGTCACGCTCGACGAGATGAATCTGGCCGGGCGCGAGTTCCACCGCGCGACGGTTCCAGTAATCGGGGAGCACCGTGCCGATTTCGTCGAAGCCAGCGTGCTCCGCTTCGGTCGCGAAGGAGAGCACCGCGGGCGGCTCGGGCAGCCGCCCGATGAAGTCGCGCACGACGCGGGGCATTTCGACCACGCCGATGAGCACGACACGCCAGTCGCAGAGAATTTTTCCCTCACGCGCGCGGCGCAGGAGGAGGTCGGTGCGATCTTCCAGCCCACGTCGCTGGAGAATCTGGGCCACGCGCGCGTGGAGCGCATCGAGGACGTCCCAGCGCGGGGACTCGAACGCGGCGATGTCGGGGAAGCGCTCGCCGACCGTCCGGCTGACATCGCGGAACCGCAACCCGGCACCGCCCACTTCCGACCAGAGTCCGCCAAGTTGCCGCGCGAGACCGAGCAGCGGACGCAGCCCCGCGTGGACGTCACCGCCGGGCGGCAGGCGGAAGAGCCGGTTGCGGTCCTCCTCGGAGGCCTGCTGCAGCGCCTGCGCCCACGCAAGCGCGGAGGCCAGCGGCGTGGCGGATTCCGCCTCGTCGGGCGGCGTCTCCGTGAGACGAAAAACCAAGTCGGCCGGCGTGATGAGGAGCGGCGGGATGAGGATCTGTCGTCCAGCTTCCGCCCGCAGCGCGAGAAGCTCGAGGAGACGACGACCAGCACGCCCGCCCTGAACGACAACGAGGACGCGCGACAGGTCGGGCGCCGCGGGAAGGTGGGCGGAATCGAGCAGCCAGTCGGCGGCCGCGTGCAACAAATTTCGATCCCGGCCGAGACAGATCACCCCGGGAGCTTATCGCACGAAGCGGGGGCCGACAACGGTCGTCATCGGCTCACCCGCCCGCGCACGAGAAGCGACTATTTTTTCCGCGTAAAGGAAGCGGTGCCGTCCGAACCGATCGAGATGGCCAGCTTGTGCGCCTTCAACGAGGAGACGACAACATCGCTCACTTCGTAGTGGTCCTTCACCGCGCTCCAGTCGGCACCGTCGGCGAACGAGATCGGGGCGGTGTAGGTGCTCTTGTCGACGGTCACCTTCGCGGTGGAGGCGCCGGCCTTTTTGATGGTGGCGGTGTCGCTGTCGAAGGAATCAGCGGCGGCCAAGGTAACGGACGCGAAGAACGCGACCAACGACAGGGTGAGGAGAGCGCGGAGGTGTTTCATGCGACTTAGGTAAGCAGTTCGCGGGCCTAGGAAAAGTCTTTATTTACTGGACGTCACAAGCTGGATTTTCAGCGGTCATGCAGGTCACCCGGGGCGTTCACGTTTTTGAAAAGCGGGACGTCGCTTTCGGAAAGCGGCACCTCCTCCATCCAACCTTGGCCTAGCGCCTCGCGGATGAGTTCCTGCAGCGCGTGGCGCTTCTGGCTGAGATGTTCCGCCGCGAGCGCGTGGAGGCCCTTCGGATAAACCGCCGCCAATGGTTCAAAATAACCGCCATGACGAGCCGCCGCGCCGCGCGAACGTGAACAGCAGGCCATCAGGCTTTGCAAAAACGCGGCGTTCATGTGCGGGAGGTCGATCGCGAGGACGACCAGGAGATCGCTGCGCAGGACGTTCAGGCATGCGCTGATCCCCGCCAGCGGGCCGGCGTCTTCGATGGCATCCGCCACGAGTCGAACATGCGCGGGCAGACCGGGACGCGGCGGCCCCGACCAGAAGATTTCCGCAGGCTTTAACTCCTCCAGAACACCCAGTTGCCGCTGCCAGAGCAAACGACCGGAGTCGGGCCAAGGCAGCAGTGCCTTGTCCTGCCCCATCCGCCGGGACTGGCCGCCCGCGAGCAGAACAGCGGAAAAGATGGGCGTCTCCATGCGGCGTGTGGGAAGTCGCCGGGTACTATCTTTTCAGCACGCGGTTCCGGCCAGCGGATGCGGAAACGTGTCGGTGTTTTCCTCTTCTGAGGCGGTAAGACATGCGAAATCCTTTTCGATCAGGATGTGGAGTTGCTGGTCGCCGGCGGGAACGTCCGCCTCAATGCCCACGTCCGGGCCGGAGGCCCAGCGGGCCACGGCCTCGACGGGGAGCTGGACGCGCACGCCGTAGGGCTCCAGCTGCGCCTGCGGGACAGCGACATCTTGCGAGGCCTCGAGGACATAACGGAACGTATTCCCCAGTCCGCTACCCGTGACGATCGCCTCTTCGATGCGATGGGTGGTCGCGAGCTGCTCGACTTCGCTGCGTTTCAGCCGGAAGCGGATGGAGTTGGATTGGAGGCGCAGTTTCATGGGATGATTTTTAGATGGAGGTGGCCAACGCGGCCGGTTCGTTCGCACCGAGGCGGACCCGTTCCTGACTGGTGTAGATATTGAAGCCACCGGCGCGGGTGAAGCCGATGAGCGTGGCGCCGAATTTCTCCGCGACCTCGACCGCCAGACTGGAGGGCGCGCCGACCGCGACGAGCATGGGGATTCCCGACGCGAGCGCCTTTTGCATCAGCTCGAAACTCGCGCGCCCGCTGACGACCAGCAGGAGATCGGACAAGGGGCTGCGTCCCGCCAGGAATTGCCCACCGATGACCTTGTCCACCGCGTTATGGCGGCCGACATCCTCGCGCACGATGACGGGCTGGCCCGCCGGGGTGAAGAGTCCCGCCGCGTGCACACCGCCGGTCTGTTCGAACAGTGATTGCACCTGGCTCAGGCGCGTGGGCAGGTCGCGAACGATTTCCGAATCAATGCGCCAGTCGACCGCGGGCAGCGGGGGGAAGGCACTCAGCTCGAGGGCCTCCATGGAGGTCTTGCCGCACACGCCGCAGCTGGAGGTGGTGTAGAAATTCCGCTCCAGGCGGCCCATGTCGATCGTGACGCCGGGCCGCAGCGTGACCCGCACGCTGTGCTGCCAGCCGCCCTCGCCGTAACGCGGGCCGCGCGAGTGCACGGCCTCGATCTGGTCGAGCGAACGCAGCAGCCCCTCCCCGACGAGAAAACCAGCGGCCAATTCGCGATCGTGGCCGGGCGTCCGCATGGTGATCGCGATGGTCTTCCATTCGCGCGTTGCGACCGGGCCATGAGCGATTTGAATTTCCAGCGGCTCCTCCAGCGCGACGTGATCCAGCGTCGATTCGGCATGCGAACCGGCCACTTTCTGGATCTCCCGGGCGAGGATTTGCTTGGAACTCATGGAAATGGGCGAGGCCAGCACGACGCCTCTTAACTTACGCGGTCTGGATTTTCCGGCAAGGCCGGCTCGGCTGAGGGAGCTCCTTCAATCCGAAGAACTATTGTTTCAATATTGTAATATTCCTTTTCGCGCCTGCGGAGTCTCTTAGGTAATGAAAATTACATCCCTTCTGAAACTTACCCTCCTCACTGGCAGCCTGGTGCTCGCCACCAACTCCTGCCTGAAGGCACAAGACACCGGCGGCTCCTCCTCAGGTGGCGGCCATCACGACTCGGGCCTGACGTCCGACGAGCGAGCCGAACTCAAGGCCGATCGCGACAAGGTTTTTGACGCGAACCCCGACCTGAAGAAAGAGGACGACGACCTGAAGAGCCAGCGTCCCCAGTCGGACGCCTCGGCTGACGACAAGGCCGCCTTCCACGACAAATGGCACGCGTTCATGGACAAAGTGAATGATGCGATCGAGAAGATCGATCCGAATGCGGCTCCGATCATCGCGAAGATGCAGGCCGCACGTCACGCCAAGGACTCCGGCAGCTCACAGTAATTAGCTGACGGTTAGTTTGATCGGGCGGCGGTTCCTTTGGGGATCGTCGCCCGATTTTTTTTGCGCATCGCCTCGAGCCGATGGCGGCTGCCTAAAACTGCACTTCGTCCCACGGGAACTTGGGCGGCAGGAAGGGGCTGGCGCTTTGACCTGAGATGGAGAGCGCATCAATGGGATAGGTGATCAGCAGCCGCTGACGCGCGCGGGTGACGGCGACGTACATCAGGCGGCGCTCCTCCTCGTAGGCCTCGGGCTCGATCGATTTGGGATGGGGCATCTGCCCGCTGCCCGCGCCGCAGACCGCAACGTGGTCGAATTCCAGCCCCTTGCTGGCGTGGATCGTCGCGACCGAGATTTCGGAGTCGAGATGGTCCACCTCCGTCGAACGTTCGAGCGAGAAGGCATCGAGAAATTCCTCCATCGTCATGGAGGTCGACTTCATCGAGTCGACCAGCACCTTGAGGGTCGCCATGCGCTCGGAGCTGTTCTGCGGGTAATTGCGTTCGATGAGGGGAAAAATCACGTTGAGGAGATAGTCGCCCCGCGCGCCCACGTCCTTGGTCGCGCGCATGTTCTCCAGCCACGTCTTGAGGTTGCCCGCGCCGCGCGGGAGCGAACGCTCGACTTGGAAGAGATCGTCATGCGCTTCGTCGTCCGTCGAGACGAACCGTTCCGCCGAAGCCTCGCCCACGCCGGGAAACTGGGTCAGGCAGCGGACCATCGCGACGCGGTCGTCGGGGTTGAAGGCGAGCCGGAGAAACGCGATGAAGTCCTTCACCTCCGCCGCATCACCGAGCATGAGGCCGCCGTATTTGCGGTAGGGAATCTTCTGGAATTTCAGCGCCAGCTCGACCGTCTCGATCGAGCGCGACGAGCGGGAGAGGATGGCGATCTCGGCCGGCTTGGCGCCGCGCTCCATCTTCTTGCGAATCCAGTCGAGGATGAAGGCCGACTCGCTGACCGAGTTGGGCAGCGCAACGAGATGCGACTGGCTTTCGTGCTTCTTCGCGCTGTTGAGCACGAGGGCGCGGGGGGCGGTTTCCACCACCTTGTTGGCGAGATCGAGGATCTTCTGGCCCGAGCGATAGTTGTCTTCCAGGCGGATGATGCGCGCCTTGGGGTGCTCGCTTAAAAATAGATCGACCAGGCCGCACGACGCGCCGCGAAAGCCGAAGATCGATTGGTTCACGTCGCCGACGACGGTAAGATGCTCGGGATCGAGGTGCGAAAGGATGTCGTAGTTGAGCGCGTTGTTGTCCTGGAACTCGTCGCAGATGACGTGGCGATAGGTCTCGCGCAGGCGGGCGGCGTAGGCGGGATCGTCCGCGAGGCGGCGCCCCCAGACGATGAGAAGATCGTCGTAATCGAGCGCGTTCGCGGCGCGCTTGAGCTTGCGGTAGCAGGCCACGAGCATCTCCGCGCGCTCGCCGTTTTCCTCGAACTGCTCGGCGAAATGGCCGCCGAGAGCGAGCCGCTTGTTCACCGCGAAGGAAAGCGCGGCGCGGACCTTGGCCGGGGAAAGCGTGTCGCCCGCCGTCATGCTGCACTCGCGAAACGCGGCCTTCATCAGGCTGGCCGCGTCGTCCTCGTCGAGCGTGGTGAAGTTGCGTCCCGACATGCCGAAGCCAACGGCGTCGCGCCGGATGAGCAGGCTGGCGAGGGCGTGGTAGGTGCCGACCAGCATGGTGTCCTCGCGGCTTTGCTTGGGCACGTCGCCGATCAGCGCACTGATCCGTTTTTGCATCTCGCCCGCGGCCTTGCGGGTGAAGGTGATCATCATGACCTCGCGCCGATGCGCGCCGTTGCGGATGAGGTGCGCGACCTTGTGGACGATGGCGGCCGTCTTCCCGGTGCCCGCACCCGCGAGGACGACGACGTGCTTTTCCTGCGAGTGGGCGACTTCACGCTGGCTGGGATTGAGCGTGACGCGGTGGTGGTCCGACATTGAGCCGGATAGATAAGCACGACCATGCCGGACCGACTCAAGCATTCGTTGCGGAAAAATAGCTCATCTCGATTCACCAAATGCGCGGGAGCCGTTAGGATCGCGGGATGACATTCCCCTTCCGCGCATGACCGACGTCATTGTCATCGGCGCCGGCGCGGCGGGATTGATGTGCGCGCGCGTGGCCGGACAGCGCGGGCGGTCCGTGCTCGTGCTCGAACGCGCGGGACGCATCGGCAACAAGATTCTCATTTCCGGCGGCGGGCGCTGCAACTTCACCAATCTCCACGCCGGGCCGGAAAATTATCTCTCGTCCAATCCCGATTTCTGCAAATCGGCGCTGGCGCGATTTTCTCCCGACGACTTCATCGCCCTGGTTGAGAGTCATGGGATTGCCTATCACGAAAAGAAACTCGGCCAGCTCTTCTGCGATCATTCCTCACGCGATATTGTGGAGATGCTACGGCGGGAATGCGACGACGGCGGCGTGCAGTTCCAGACGTCGACGGAGGTGCTGTCGATCAAGCGCGAGGAAGATGGCTTCGTCATCGAGACGTCGCGCGGCATCCTGGAGGCACGGCGGCTGGTCATCGCGACGGGCGGGCTCTCGCTACCGAAGCTAGGCGCGACCGACTTTGCCTACCGCATCGCGCGGCAATTCGGGCTGAAGGTGCTACCGGTTCGCGCCGGACTGGTGCCGTTCACCTTTTCCGGCGAGAGCCTGGAATTCTGCCGCGCCTTGAGCGGCGTCTCGACGGCCTGCTCCGTGCGAATCGACCAAGGAACGAGCTTTGCGGAGCAGCTTCTCTTTACCCATCGCGGGTTGAGCGGGCCGGCCATGCTGCAGATTTCATCGTACTGGCAGCCGCCTGCGCCCCTGCACATCAACCTGTTTCCCGAGGGCGATGCGCGGGCGTGGCTCGAGGAGCAGCGCGGTTCCGGCGCACAACTCCACACGCTGCTGGCGCGACGCATGCCGGAGCGACTGGCCTCGGCATGGGCGGCACAGTTCGCGCCGCTGCGCGCCCTGCGTTCCTACCGATCGGTAGAACTCGACGAGTTTGCGCAACGGCTGGAGGAGTGGGAGCTTCGCCCGGCGGGAACGGAAGGCTACGCGACGGCGGAGGTGACCGTGGGCGGAATCGATACGCAGGGCCTCCATTCCAAGACGATGGAGGCGCGGACGGTGCCGGGGTTGCATTTCATCGGCGAGGCAGTCGACGTGACGGGCTGGCTGGGCGGTTATAATTTCCAGTGGGCGTGGGCCTCTGGCCACGCGTGCGGCTTGGCGGTTTGAGGGCACTCATCGCCATCGTCGTTGTTCGGCGTTAGTCGGTAGCCGTCGACCTCCGGGCGACGGACGGAATGCGGACACGCGTCCTTTAGTCGTCCGTCGCCCGGAGGTCGACGGCTACCACTGAAAACGCCATGCGCTCATGGTTTCGGCGACGTTTGATTTCCGGCCGATGAAGATGCAGCGGGAACCGGAGCGGACTTCGGCATTTTCAAGGTCGCCAGATAGGCGATCACGTCGGCGCGGTCGGTGGCGTCGTTGACCGAGATCGGCATCTCGACGTCGGGGCCGAACGAGTCGGGATTGGCGAGATACTTGTCCAACGTTGGGGGATCCAGGATGACGTTGTTCAAATCGGGACCACCTCGGCGCCCTACCACGCCGACGAGGCTGGGACCTATTCCGCCGATGGGTTTATTGTCCGGGCCCAAGGCCGCGGCGTGGCAAGATGCGCACGTTTGTTCGAAGTACGCTTTCCCGCGAATGGGATCGCCCTTGGGTAATGGGGCTGCCGCGACGTGGCCTTGCATGCCGGCTGCAGCCAGGATGGGTAGGCAGAGGAGGAGGAGTCTCGGCGATTTCATGAGCGGGTGGGCTGGCGTTGAATCTCGGTGGTAGCCGGCGCTGTCCCTAGCGCCGGTCGGAGTAGAATACGCGTCCGAAAACTGACCGGCGCTAGGGACAGCGCCGGCTACCCAGGAAGCTAATGGCCGCCAGTGTACGCGATGCGCCAGATCGTGCCGTGGCCGTCTTCGCTCATGAGTAACGCGCCATCGTGCGCGACAGCAATCCCCACGGGCCGGCCCCAGACGGTGCGGTTGTCGACCACGAAGCCGGTAAGGAAGTCGTCGTATTCGCCCGTCGGAACGCCGTTGTGCAGGCGCACGCGGATGAGCTTGTAGCCGGTGCGGATGGTGCGATTCCAGGAGCCGTGCTCGGCCGCGAAGATGTCGCCCTGATATTCGGCGGGGAAGGCCGCCACGCCCTTCGTCGCGGTGTAGAAGGTCATCTCCAGTGACGCCGAGTGGGCCTGCAGCAGGACGTCGGGCACGATGGCCTTGCCCGCGAGATCGGGCCGCTCTCCGGATTTGCGGGGATCTTCGTGATTGCCGAGGTAGTACCAGGGCCAGCCGTAGTAGCCGCCTTTTTTCACGCGGGTGATGTAGTCGGGCACGAGATCGTCGCCGAGGCCGTCGCGCTCGTTGGTGGAGGTCCACAAAACGCCCGTGGCTGGGTCGACCGCGATGCCCACGCCGTTGCGGATGCCGGTGGCGAAGGTGTGGATGGGCGTGTGGCCCTCGGGATCGGTGACGAGGATGTCGGCGCGATTGGTCTCGCCGTCCCAGGCGGCGCCGAAGCCGTGGTCGGCCTCCCACTGCTGGACCTCAGCGGGATCCTTTGTGCTCATGCCGTCGGCGACGTTCGAGCCCGAGCCCACGGAGATGTAGAGATGCTTGCCGTCGCGGGAAAAGGCGATGTCGCGGGTGCTGTGGCCGCCGTGGCTTTCCGTCAATTGCGGCACGATGATCTCGGCCGGGCCGCGCGCCTGGAGATCGCCATTTTGATACGGGATGCGGACGACCGAGTTGTTGTTGGCCACATAAACCCACTGCGGATCAGGGCCCGGCGGATAGAAGGCGATGCCGAAGGGACGGTCGAGCCCTTCCGCGAAAATCTGGTTTTCGGAGGGAGCTTCCGCGCCATCAGCGGCACGCAGGACGCGGATGCGCTTGGCGCCGGTCTCCGCGATGAAAATATCGCCGTTGGGCGCAATGCGGATGATGCGGGAGTTCGACAAGCCGGTGGCGAAGATCTTGACGGTGAATCCAGGGGGAACGGACAACGTGGCGCCGGGCGGAGGCGGCACGGTCTTCGGGCCGTTGCCGGCCGAGCGGGTGGCGTAGGGAGCGGGCAGGTCCGCCACCGTGATGTGGTGCTGGACGCCCGGCGCGGCGTTCTCCCAATCGCCGGCGTTCGTTCCGACCGCGCCAGGGGCCCCAGGGGCGGCCGGCGCGGTGGACGCGCCACCGGCAGGCATCTTCAGCGTGGCCAGAAAGGCGATGACGTTGGCGCGATTCCCCGCGTCGGGGATGGAGGCCGGCATGGTGGTGCCGGGAACCAGCGTGCCGGGATTGGCCAGGAACTTGTCGAGCGTCGCCGCATCCCACGTCAGGCCCGAGTCAGTCAGCGCCTTGGAATAACTGAAGCTGGATTCCGAGGCCACACGCCGGCCGACGACGCCGACGAGGCTGGGCCCCTGCTCGTTGACCGGCACATTTCCCGGCCCAAGGGCGACGGCGTGGCAGATGGCGCAGCTCTGCTGAAAGGAGACCTGCCCCTGGACGGGGTCGCCCGCGGCCGCTGTCTGCGCGGCGGCTTTATTTCCAACGCCGACGAGGAACAAAAGGCCGAGGACGCGTGCGTGTGCGAATGATTTCATAAAGGGAGGAGCAGGTTAAGACGCGGGGTCGAGCGCCATGGTTTGCGATTTCGCGGCGGCGGGCGCGATTTTGTCGGGCTCGGACAACACCTCGATCCCGGGAAGAGAACGATAGCGGCCATTATAATCGAGGCCGTAGCCGACGACGAAGGCGTCCTCGATCGGAAAGCCGACCCAATCGGGCCGAACGGACGCGGCCCGTTCGCGTTTCTTTTCCAGCAGGACGCAGATTTTTATGTCGGCGGCGCCGAGCTCCCTGAGCCTCGCTGCGAGTGTCGACAGCGTGCGGCCCGTGTCGAAGATATCGTCGATGATGAGGACTTCACGGCCGCGGACCGCGTCCTGCAGCCCATCCAGCCCGCTGACGCGCCCGGTGCTGACGGCCCCGGCGTAGCTCGCGAGCCGGACGCAGGAAATTTCGGTGTCGAGATGGACGCTCCGCACCAGGTCGGTCATGAAAAACAGCGCGCCATTCATCACGCCCAGGAAGACCGGCACGCGGCCGGCGTAATGGCGGGTGATCTCTTCGCCCAGGACACGCACCCGCGCGGCGATCTCGTCAGCGGAGATGAGCATCTGCCGGGACGAGGACTCCATGCAGATACTTCTACCGGCCCATCTCCGCTTGTCGAGCGGCGGGCGAGCGGCGGAGGGCTCCCCTCTTCACTTATTTTTCGCAATTACCTGTTTAGACGATCTGCCTTGCTAACTCGCTTTTGAAGGAACACCGTCGAGCGTGAAATTATTTTCCAGGGCAGTCAGGACAACCCGATCTTTGGTCATTTTCTTCGCGGCCGCCGCAGTCGGTTTGATTTCGGCTTCCTGCCAGCCTGCGCCGCCTGCCGCCCATCCTTTTGAAAAGGACATTCTTGCTTTTGAAGCTGCCGACCGCGCGAACCCGCCTGCCCCCGGCGCGATTCTCTTCGTCGGCGATTCGCAATTCACGCGCTGGAAGACCCTCCAGCAGGACCTGCCGGACTATCGGCTGATCAACCGCGGATTCGGCGGCTCAAAGATGACCGATCTGCTCTACTACACGGACCGGATTGTCCTGCCTTACAAACCGCGGATGATCGTCATCAACGAGGGCGGAAACGATATTCATGCGGGCCGCACGCCGGAGCAGCTTCTCGCGAACATCAAGACCTTCGTGAAAAAGGTACGCGCGGTGATGCCCGGCGTCCCGATCGCCTTCAGCGGACTCACCTCCAGCCCCGCGCGCATCACCGAAACAGCCCAGCGCCTCCATTTCAATCACCTGCTCAAGACCTACCTGGCGCACGGGAAAAAGCTGATCTACCTCGATTTGTTCAACGACTTCATCGGAACCGACGGCATGCCGCGAAAGGAATTGTTTGTCCAGGACCAGCTCCACGACAGCGAGGCCGGCTACGCGATCCGGGTGCGCGTCGTGCGTCCCTTCCTCGGTCCGCCTGATTATCCCGATCGCAAGCCCGCGCCATAGAATCGCGCGGAGTTCCAGCCAGACCGGATACCTCCCCGGTCTGGCAGCCTTGGTTTTGGGCCGATCAGCGCTGCACGCGGCCTGAGCCGTCGCCTGCGAGAAGCGCTTCGACTTCGGAGAGCTTCACGAGATTGAAATCACCGCTGATTGAATGCTTCAGGCAACTCGCCGCCACGGCGAACTCAATGGCGTCCTGAGGCGACTTCTTTCCGGCAAGCGCGTGGATCAGTCCCGCCGCAAACGAATCGCCGCCGCCCACGCGGTCGACGATCTGCAAATCATAGCGTCGGCTGAAGTAGGCCTTGCCACCCGTGAAGTAAAGGCCCGACCAACCATTGTGCGATGCGGAAAAACTCTCGCGCAGCGTAATGGCGACACCCTTGAAACCGAAACGCTCGGTCAGCTTGGTCGCGACTTCCACGTAGCGGTCGTGGGAGATCTTGCCGCCGGTGACGTCGGCGCCAGTCGCCTTGATGCCGAAGACTTTCTCGGCGTCCTCCTCGTTCGCGATGCAGATATCGACGTGCTCCATCAGGCCCGCCATGACCTGGCCGGCCTTTTCGCTCGACCAGAGTTTCTTGCGGAAATTGAGATCGCAACTAACGGTGATGCCCAGTTTCTTGGCGGCCCGCGCGCCCTCGAGGGTGGCCTGCGCAGCGCGGTCGGAAAGCGCGGGCGTGATGCCGGTGAAGTGGAACCAGTCGGCGCCAGCCAGGATCGCGTCCCATTTCAGTTCGGCGGGATCGATCTCGGCGATGGAACTGTGCGCGCGGTCGTAGGTGACCGTCGATGCGCGCTGGGACGCGCCGGTTTCCAAGAAGTAGATGCCGACGCGTTCGCCGCCGCGCAGGATCGCGCGCGTATCGACGCCCAGGCCGCGCAGCCGCTGAATGCACGTCTCGGCGACATCGTTTTTGGGCAGGCGGGTGACGAACGTGGCGTCCCCGCCAAAAAGCGCGAGCGAGACCGCGACGTTCGCTTCTCCACCGCCGAAGGTCATTTCCAGCACCGGCGCCTGGTTAAGTCGAAGGGCGCCGGGAGTGGCCAGGCGCAACATGACCTCGCCGAACGTGACAATTTTCATCACGCCATCATGTCGAAGATGGCGTCCTGCGGGCAAGGCCGGTTTTTCCGCGCGGAAACTGAGGCGCTGGAAGATGGCCGTTCACCGAAAGCCTCTTGCCCGGGTGCGCTCGCTGAACGTAGGGTGGAGGGCTATGACCAAGGAAGAAATCTCCGGACGGATTCTCGGATCGGGCGTGGTGGCGATCGTTCGCGCCTCCAGCTCGGACAATCTCATCGAGGCCGGCGGCGCGCTCATCAAGGGCGGGATGCCCAACATCGAAATCACCATGACCACGCCGAACGCGCTGGCCGTCATGGCCGATCTGCGGCGCACGTTCGGCGATCGCGTGCTGGTCGGCGCGGGCAGCATTCTCGACGTCAAAACGGCCCAGGCCGCGCTGGATGCCGGCGCGGAATATATCGTCACGCCCGTCCTGAAACCGGAGGTGATCGCATTCTGCAATCACCAGCAGAAGCCCATTTTCGCCGGCGCCTACACGCCCACGGAGGCGCAGACCGCCTATGAACTCGGCGCTGATTACATTAAGATTTTTCCCGCCGACGGCCTCGGGCCGAAATACATCAAGGCCATTCTCGGACCGCTGCCTCATCTGAAGATCGTCCCCACCGGCGGCGTCGACGCGAACACGGCGGGCGATTTCATCAAGGCCGGCTGCGTCGCCGTGGCGGCGGGCGGCTCCCTCGTCAGCCTGGAACTGATCAAGAACCGCGATTGGACGAAGTTGTCGACCATGGCCAGCCAGTTGGTCGCCGCGGTCGCCAAGGCCCGGGGCAAGTAGACCGGAGGAGGGAAGAGCGGAGCCATAAGATGGCGTGTCTGGGTCGCACGTCGTGAGTCTGCCTATTCATTGGGAATTCTCCGCTCAGATAAGCGGCGCTGAGCATTTGCCGTTATGAAGGTTTCACCTTCATGCTCCGGTTTCTCGGACTTTACAATGGGAGACGTAGGGCGAAGATATTTGTGATGGTGATCCAGTTTCGATCTGCGGTGTTTAAAAGCTTGCTGATCAAATTAGCCGTCATTCTCGCTTTGGTCGCCCTGGCGCATCGCGCCTTTGCCTATTCAGAGATGTATGTTGGCCCCAAGGAGCTTATTGATCGTTCGGACTACATTGTAGTCGGCCACGTCGAGGGTGACTCCTTTCCTCGGATAGCGAACGATCAAAAGGAAGATTACCATGCGGTTCTTGTAGTCACCGGGAGCATAAAGGGGAACTTGCCTCTCGGTGAGATGCCGATTGTGATCCGTTCGGACCTGAAACCTGTGACTTGGCAATCGAATCTAATTCTGGTCGGAGGAGGCATGCATGGGCCGGTTAGCGGCAACATCCGGCAGGATCGAATCTGGTTTTTGCGGCTTGGAGACCCAAAAGAAATAAACGGGCAGAGCACCGTCGGAATTTCTAAGGGCCAGGACACAGCCGACCTGGAGATGAAGCTCTTTTACCTTGCGTTTATGTCCGCTGACCCGCTCACCGAGCTACGAAAATTTACAGGGGGAACGGGAAAGTTGGCCGAACGATCTCGCTGGTACGTGGACGAGAAAGATATTGAGCGAATCTCCCAGATTCCCGATCTCGATGAACGCGTGGACAAACTGCTGCCTTACTATTTCCTAGATCCGTCTAAAGACTTCTCCTCAAGACGCCAAGCTGAACAACAGATTATCACGACAGGTAAAATCGGCATCAAAAAGCTTGTGCCTCTTTACCAGAAAACAAACGACGAGATGGCTAAGATAGGAATTATCTCTACACTAACGCAGATGGGTTATCGAGACGCTGACCCGCTTCTGGCGTCGATGTTGGAAAAGGAGGATCAGTTTTGGGCGCGGCAGTATGTACGAGGCAACAGCTGGTGGTGGCAGGAGGAACCCGACCCCTCTTCAGAGCAAGCCAGGGATGCAAGTAAAGCTCGATTGGATGCTATCCTTGCAGCTCTGCGTGGTACTCATGACCCGCACGCCCTCGAGATTATTGCGAGGGTAGACAAGCGCTGGGCGGACTGGCAGGGTTATATTGGAAGGGAAGACGGCCCGGATCCCTAGGGTAGGGAGGCTGAGCTAAGCACACATCGAAACCCTTCGTCGTAAATGCGGCTATATCGGACGTCGTTCCATCGGGCGGATGAGAGCCGATAATCCGGTTTTACCGAAAACCAAGACCCGCCCCGAAGCACCCTGGAGAAATGATCGTCCCTGCCTCCGTACCGATCTTGGCACCACTGCCAAACGTTGCCTCCCATATCAAACAAACCGTATCGATTAGGTTTGAAGGCTCCCACAGGAGACGTGAACGCGTAACCGTCCGTCCCGACGAGATCGCTCTGGCTTGAAGTGTCGTCACCGTCGCCTTTACGATTGTAATTCCCCGCGTCCAGCGGAGGAGGATAAGAGGTTCCCCAAGGATAGACGTCCTTGATTTTGAAACTTTTTCCTTCCGGCGTTCCATCGGCTCTTTCATCCAAGCCGACTGCCTTGCTCCACTCGGCATCGGTTGGCAGGCGATAAGCCTGATTAGGCTTCAAAATGCCTTCCTTTATTTCCTTTTCCGTCAGCCATTGGCAAAACGCTATTGCGTCATCCATACTCACGTCTACCGCTGGTTCTGTTGGGCCTTGCTTAAAGAATGGCCTAAGCCAGCCACCCTGCGTGGCCGTGACGAAAGCCTGATAGTCCTCGACCCGTGTATCCCACACGCTGAATAGAACGCCTGGCGTACCCGCAGGAACAAACTTCATTCCCAAGCTGTTTATCAACGGCTTATCCGATGCAAAGGCCCCTAGCACCGTAAAAAGCAGTGCGAAAACGATGAGGCGCAGCGAAAGTGAGAGTTTCATGGCGCGCTTTAACTTGCATTCAATGCCATACCGACCTTCCGACGAAGCTTCATCCAATATTCGAGGCAAGTAAACGAGAGATTAAAGGCAATCACCTGTCCGAACGTCGCGGGCGCGACGGCGATCGAACTGCGTTCGAATCCAAAAGAAAATGTCGCTTCGCGACGGGCTCCGCGGGAGCGGAGCCGGAGGGATTATCCCGGCGAGGCCGGGCCTTGCGAATTAGGCTTCGCCTTCACGTCGCTGACGCGACGGCAATCGAACCTTCCCCGGTGCTGACTCAGGATGAGTCCAGTGTGTAAGTCGTTCCACAAGCTCCTGAGTGTGACGACCGATGTCATCCCAGCGCAAAGCTCTGGGCAGTCGTCCTGCGGATTCCTTGCGCCCCCGGATATTGATCCCTTCCAACCCGCCGCCGTCATCCAATCTTAACCTTAACCGCACACTCCTTCCTAGACCCAACCCCTAGGGTTTGAGCATGCTTATTTGTATTTTTATCCGCAACCATTGATAAACCCCTGCCACAATTTTTCTATGGATCCCCTGATCACCCGCCGCGAAATGCTGAAATCTACGGTTGCGGCCGGCATCGGCCTGGTGCTGCTGTCGCCACTCGAATCGTGGGCCGATCCTGCCGAAACCTCGGAGATCGCCACAGGAATGGTGTTCGAGGACTCGACCGGCAGCGGCGTCCGCCCACCCGGCGCCAAGGGCATCCCCGGTGTGCTAGTCTCGAATGGCCGAGATGTCGTACGAACCGATGCCGACGGCCGATACCGCTTGAGCGTTTCTGACGGCGACGTGCTGTTCATCATCAAACCGTCCGGTTGGTCGACGCCGATGACGGAGCACCACCTGCCCCGGTTCTACTATGTGCACCGGCCGAATGGCTCGCCGCAGTATCTGGCCAATGACGTGCCCGGGGCCAACCTGCTCAACCCCACCTGGTTTTACAAAGGCGCCGCCCCCACGGGTGCGCTGCCGGCGTCGGTCGACTTCGCCCTGCAGAAGTCGCCCGAGCCGGATGAGTTCACGACGATCGTCTTTGGCGATACCCAGGTCAGCCATGACAAGCAGATCGATTACATGGCCCGAGGCACCGTTTCCGAATTGCTCAACGCACCCGGCCTTGCGTTTGGCATCAGCGTCGGCGACTTGGTCAATGTGGGGCTTTTGCACCTGTTTCCCGCCCTCAACGAGCTGCAAGCGAAGACCGGATTTCCCTGGTACACCTTACCCGGCAACCACGACCAAAACCTCGTCACGCCGAATGACTTCCTGGCGGAGGAGCAATATCGCACCACCTATGGGCCGACGGTTTATGCCTTCGAATACGGGCCGGTCAGCTTCCTGATGATCGGCAATGTGCGCCGAACGCCGTTCGCGAAACTCGATAAGCCCGACGCTCTGCCCGGCACCGGTGTGCCCGCGCCAGCCCCTTACCATTGCGGCCTGCGGGATGAGCAGTGGCGCTTTGTCGAGCAGTACCTGCAAACGGTTCCAACCGACCGGCAACTGGTCATCTCCATGCACATGGACATGCATGGGCTCAAACCCAAAACCGTCAGCGCCCTGGCACCCGACGTCGGGAGCCCCAATGTCGCGCCCGGCGACATTGACACCACCGGGGCGTTCACCCGCCGGCTGATGGGTCTTATTAGCGGCCGGCCGCATACGCTGTCGATCAGCGGTCACACGCACATCAATCGGCACCTGTTCTTCGGCGACGAGGTCGGGTTCACCGGCCCCGGCCAACATCATCACTTTAACACCATCTGCGTCCGCGGGGCGGGCTACCGCGGCATGTTCAATGAGCTGCAGATTCCCAGCTGTCAGGCCGAGGATGGCGTGCCGGCCGGGTATTCGTATGTCACGTTTACCAAGGATAGCTATCGCATCCGCTACAAGGCTTCGCGGCACCCGGCCGATTATCAAATGAACGTGTTCGTGCCGGCCGTCCTGCACCCCCAGCGGGTTGCCGGCACCACCGTGTTGGCCAACGTGTTCGCCAGTTCCGAACGGTCGACCGTGAAAATGCGCATTAACGGCGGCGCATGGGAACCGATGACTTTCAGCCCGCAGGCCGACCCGTCCATTGCCTGGGTCATGAACGAAGAAAAGACGCCGACGTCCTGGCTCGGCAGCAAATACAACCCGGCGGACACCCCGGCGACCGCCTATCATATTTGGGAAGGAAAACTCCCCGACAGCCTGCCTGAAGGGACCCACACGCTGGAAATCGAGGCTGTCGACATGTTCCACCAGCGCGATATCAAGGCTACCTTCTTTCGTGTCTTGGCAGCCTGAGGCGCGGGCGAGAAGCAGAGGGTTTGCCCGGTTTCGCCATTCTTTGCCAGTTAGGCTCAGCTGGAGAATGAAAGTCGCTGGCGCGACGGCGATCGAACTGCGTTCGAATCCCGGAGAATTACGTCGCTTTGCGACGGACTCCGCGGGAGCGGAGCCGGAGGGATTCGAACCCTCGGTACGGTTTTAAAGCCGTACAACGGTTTAGCAAACCATCGCCTTCAGCCACTCGGCCACAGCTCCTTTTTCTTCCAACGTCAACGGCTTGCTCTGACTGTGCGGCGATAGCGTTCTCTCGCCGTTGACCTTCGGTTGACGGTTTTAGCGGAGGCGGCGCCTTTAAGCGCCGACGCTTCACGTCAAACCGAACCGACACTACAACTTCACTCTTCGTTGTAGGGAGGCAGCGCATCCATGGCAAGCGCATCGGCGGGTCGGTGAGAAACGCGTCCGGGAGACCTGAGGGGTTTCAACTTTCCGGGCACCTTTTAAAGTGTTAGGCCTTGTCGTGGTCAAAAGGATTGTCTTCCTCTCGCTGTTGGTCGGTCTTTCGTCCCTGGTCGTTCAAGGAGAGGGGCCGATGGAACCGCGTGTCTTTCCGCACCCGGACCGGATTCGTTACGATTCGCAATGCCTCACCATCGATGGCAAGGACACGATGATTTACAGCGGCGCCTTTCATTATTTTCGCTGTCCCAAGGCGCTTTGGCCAGAACGTTTCCAAAAGATCAAGGATGCCGGCCTGAACTGCGTCGAAACGGTCGTGCCTTGGAACGTACATGAGCCGGAACAGCCCTCCGATCCGAGCGATTTCTCCAAGATCATCGGTCTGCAGGACTTCGATGACTGGCTAACGATGGCCGAGCACTACGGCCTCTATGTCATCATCCGTCCCGGCCCCTACATCTGCGCCGAATGGGAGTTCGGCGGATTTCCTCTCTGGCTAAAGGCAGAGCGGCCCGCCCACCCCTTACGTGGCAAGATTTGGCTGCGTACCGACGACCCGGCGTTCGTGGCCTGGGGCAAGCACTGGCTGGATGCCGTCTGCCCCATCATCGCCAAGCATCAGATCACCCGCAAGGCACCCGGCCAACCGGGCGTCATTCTCTTCCAGCTCGAAAATGAATACGACTCCTGGCCGGGGACGAAGGAGGTTCGGCTGAGTTATCTAACCGACCTGGCCAATGAGGTGACAGCCGACGGCATTGATGTCCCGCTCTTTACCTGTAAGACCAAGGAAGCGCGCGAGGTGCCTTCGGGGCCGCTGCGCGAGGTGGTCGATTGCGTGAATCAGTATCCGCTTTGGGACGTACGGAAATCGCTTGATGGCGCCATTGATGATCTCCGCAAGACGCAGCCCGATGCGCCCGTCGCCATATCGGAGTTACAGGGTGGGTGGTTTGCGCACGTGGGGCAGCAGTTGAGCGATCAGCAGGACGGCCTCAGCCCAGCGGAAATCCAGAACATCACCCTCTATAGCTGGCAAAAGGGCGTCACGCTGACGAATTACTACATGATGTTCGGAGGCACCAGCTTTGACGACTGGTCAGCGCGCGGCCTGATCAGCAGCTACGATTACGACGCGCCGATCCGCGAGGATGGCGGCGTCATGGAGCGCTACCAGCGCGTCTGGGCCTTGGGCCACATGTTTCAGGAACACGCCGGCCGCCTGGTCCGCTCGACGCTTGCCGATATCCAGTGGACGGCCAGCGACCAGGATGTGCAGGTCGGCGAGCGGAAGGCACAGGACGGCAGCCGCTATATCTTCGTTCGCACCGACAACCATACCGACGCGCGCTCCGGCCATGCGCAGGTTAAGAAAAAGGACGGCAGCGCCCCGGAGCTTGATTTCGACTACCAGCTCGAGCCGTTTGGCTCGACCGTGCTCTATCTGCCTCCCGGTGCCACGACCGCGGCGCAAGGCGAATGGCTGCCCAAGCCGGCGCCCCCAATTGCGCGTCCGACCGCGCTGCCTCCCGCAGTGACCATCACGAAGGGGCAAACCATGGCTGATCCGGTGCCTCAAACATGGAGGCCCATCACCCTCGGCGAACCGTTCGCAGCGATCGGCAATCTGGGCAGCCATTTTGTGTACTATCGAGTGCCCGCCGCTCCCGGAACCACGCTCAACTTTAAACTGCAGAATGGGGACCACATCGTGGCGAGTGCCAACGGAACGCCTGTCCCCGTGGTGCTGGACGGGAAGAAAAATACAACACTCACCGTGCCGAACCAGGCGCAGGAACTCGTCGTGCTTCTCGAAAACCAGGGTTATTTCAATTTCAAGGAACGCATCGAGCAGCAGATCGACGGGATTCACGCCATTTCCGGCGCCGCAGGGCCGATCGGATTTTCCATGGGAGACCTCAACGGTGAGCTTGGCCGCGGCATTGCGTTCTCTAAGCCAGACTCGAGCGTTGACGAGTCCAAATGGCAATCGGTCGATTTTTCGGCGGCAGTCCCACCAACTTCGAACGCTCTGTTGACGTGGTACCGCTCCCCGTTTGAGCTTCCCACACCGAGCCCCGATGCCTGGGTGCCGTGGCACCTGCATCTTGAGGCCAATGGCGACGGCTTCATCTATCTCAATGGTCATGGAATCGGCCGCTACTGGCAGGTGGGGCCGCAGCATGACTTTTTCCTGCCGGCGTGCTGGCTCAATTTCGGCCCGGGCAAAACCAACGTGGTGGCATTCAGCCTATGCCCCCAGGACAAGGGAGTCGGCATATCGGCCCTCAATATCGCACCCGATTCCGATACGGCGGAAAAGCGGTAACTCAGGGAAGAACCAAAGACGTTTTCCTTAAATGATCACTCAAGCCGCCGGCGCCAAGATTCGGCGATTTCCGTGACGATTTGATCGAGGGACTTCGTGATTTCCCAGCCGGGATAGTGGGCCTTCATCTTCCGCAGGTCGCTGTAGTAGCAAATGTGGTCGCCAGCGCGGTTTTCCTCGACGTAGGCGTGTCGCATGGGCCGGCCGCTGATTTTCTCCACGAGCGCGAAGGCCTCGAGAATGGAGCAGGCGTTCTCCCGGCCGCCGCCCACATTATAAACCTCGGCAACGCGCGGGGCCTGCACAAAGGCGTCCATGAAGCGAACGACGTCCGCGGCGTGGATGTTGTCGCGCAGCTGCTTGCCCTTGAAGCCGTAGACATGGTACTCGCTCCCTTCGAGGTTGCACTTCACGAGGTAGCTGAGGAACCCGTGCAGCTCCACGCCCGCATGGTTCGGCCCGGTGAGGCAGCCGCCGCGCAGGCAGCAGGTGGGCAGGTTGAAGTACCGGCCGTATTCCTGCACAAGCACGTCGGCCGCGAGCTTCGACGCACCGAAGAGCGAGTGCTTGGATTGGTCGATGGGGAAATCTTCCGCGATGCCGTGGGCGTCGTCGGGCGAGGCGAAGTCCCAGCGCGTCTCGAGCTCGCGCAGGGGAAGCGTGTTGGGCCGGTCGCCGTAGACCTTGTTGGTCGACATGTGGATGAAGGGCGATTCGGGACACGAGCGGCGCGCGGCCTCCAGCAGGTTGAGCGTGCCGGTGGCGTTGATGTCGAAATCGTCGAACGCGATGGCGGCCGCATGATCGTGCGAGGGCTGCGAGGCGGTGTGGACGATGACGTCGGGCCGGACCCGCGCGACGAGGTCGAGCACGCCGGCACGGTCGCGGATGTCGAGCTCGTGGTGGATGAAGCTGGGCAAGGCTCCCGACAGGCGGGCCTGGTTCCAGCGCGTGTCTCCCTCCGAACCGAAAAAAGTGGCGCGTTGATTATTTTCCAGGCCGTGGACCCTGAAGCCTTCGCGGCCGAAAAAGAGGCAGGCCTCCGAGCCGATGAGGCCGGAGGAGCCGGTGACGAGGAGCCGTTTGCTCATGGGCGCGGCAGCGGCACGGGCGGTGAAATCAGGGAACCGTCACCGGCTCGACGACGGGTTGCGGCTGGAGCGGGTCGGTGCCGACAGGCGCGAGAGAAATTCCCTGCGCCTCGAGGTAGCCGCGGATTTCATGTGCGGGCTCGATATTTTCCTTCGCGCCGTGCGGGCAATGGAGGCCCATCTGGTAGGCCTGCTCCGCTTTTTCCAGCATGCCGGTTTCCCAGAAATGGTTGCCAAGCCGGAACCAGAACTGGCCGTCGTAGGGCTGGTGCCGCAGCGCGTTCGCGTAGCAGAAATAGGCCTCGGGATAACGGTACATGAGGTCGAAGGTGAGACCGAGCGAGGCCTCGATGGTGTCATCGAGCGGATTTTGGCGCAGCGCCTCGCGGTAGGCGTCGGCGGCTTTTTCGCCGAGGCCCAGGCGCTTGGCGATGTCTTCCGGCTTATCGTAGTGGGCCGCCTCGATGCGCTGGGTGTCACCGAGGAAGATGAGCGCGGGGACGTTATTGGGATCGAACTTGAGCGCCTCGTGCGCGGCGGCGACGGAATCGTTGGGCATCGCGTCGAGCGAACGGGCGAAAGCGTGCTCGTAGATGATGTCGCTGATTGCGGAGCGACCGACTTCGACGCCGTAGGCCACGCCGATCACCGCCAGCACCACGGCGAGCGGAACGCTCGGCAACGTGAGTCCCGTGCGCGCCTGCCCGGGCTCACTGGCAAAGCGGCGCAGGGCCATTCCGGTAAGCGCGAAAAGCATCAGCGCATTGGCCGGGATGTGCATGTTGAAGTCGACGAAGGAATGAAGCAGCAGCGCCGACCAGCCGGTGAACCCGGCCGCAAGGAGCACGCGGTCCTGCCAGTGACTGGTGGCGCGCGGGCGACGAAAAAATTTGCCCGTCACGGCGATGACAAAGAAAAGCGCGATGGCCAGGCCCACGCCGCCGTAGTCGTCGAGCGTGTTGAGATAATCGTCGTGGGTCAGTACGGCGAGATGCGTGAATGTGCTGTCCTGATAGCGCGGGTGGACGAAGACGAAGGTAGCCGGACCGGTGCCGAAGAGCGGGTGGTCGGCAGCGATGCGCAAGGCGTCGTGAGCCAGCTTGATGCGGATGTAACCGTCGAACGACCCTTGGTTGACGGTCTGGCGCACTTCATCGAGCCGCGATTGGACGAGCTGCGATTGTGAAAGGACGAGAACGAACCCGCCGATCAACAGAATTCCGCCCGTGACCGGCAGCCACCAGCGCACCATGCCGTAGCGCACGCCGAAAATGGAGAGGGCCGCGATCGACGCGCAGGCGCCGAGCATGCTGCCGCGCGAGGCCGAGCAAATGACCCCCGCGAGCATGATGGCGGCGAGATAAAAGAAGACGATGCGGACAGGCCAGGAGAATTTGGAGAAGGAGGCAAACGCCAGGGCCGCGCCCATGCCCATGACGAGGATCGCACCATAGTGGTTCGGGCAGGCATAGGTGCCGACCCAGCGCGGCGCGTAGTATTGATGCAGGATCTCGGTCGGCCCGAACGGACACCAGTCGAGATGGTTGCTGAGGTAATAGCCGAAACCGGTTTCGAAAACGCCCAGCGCCACGAGCAACCCAAGCAGCACCAGCCCGCAGGTGCGTCGCGCCAACCCATAGCGACAGGTAAAGAAGATCGTCGCGTAGCCCACCACGTTGAGGATTTCGAGCCGTGAAAAATATTCGGCGGGCGAGGTCAGCCAGCGCACGACGGCATAGACCGTGAAGGCGACCGCGGCGAGGTCGATCAGATCGAGTCGAACGCGGGACGCCGCGCCGAAACCGATTCGGCCCGCCTGGATTAGTAGCAGCAAGGTTACGAGCTCGAGCAGCGGCAGCTCAAACCACAGCCGCATGCCGCCCAATACGAGAGGAGCCCCGATCAGAATAATGACGAGCAGCGCAATGGTCAGGAAACCACCCGCCGTAACGGGGGGGTGGCGTTCCCGCTCGCTCAATCGCGGCTCGGGCGGGGCGCTCGAGAGGGTCCTCATGCTGGAGAACCCATGATGCTGTGCTTCGGCCACCCTTGCCAGCGGAAAGAGTACCTTGCGCTTGGAAGCCTGTTTTATCAATGAGTCAGCCCAGCGCTCGAATGGCAGGAATGACCTGATCAAGGTCGAGTTGCAGGTGATGCTGCTCATCCGCTGGGCAAATCAAGTACCGGTGATCCAAGCTGAGATAAGCCGCCAACCCTTCAAAACATCCGTTCAGGTAATTAACCGCGCAAAGCTCGAGCACCTTGCAGCCTTTTTGACACCAGAGAAGATTCGTGAATCCTGCCCCATGAATGCCACAAATCGTGCGCGCCTGGGAGAAGAGGGCTATCTGCTCGCGAAGGGGTGTTTTTTCGGCTTCCAGTATAAACCATCCTTCGCTTTGGAGCGCATCGATCAACAGCTGCTCATTAACCGCACCGCGACGGGTATTTCGGCGGGATATATATATTTTTTCAATCGGCGGCGTGCAGGGCTGAACGGTTTTGAGGAAATGGCCACGCAAAAAATGGATCGCATGAGGATTGTCACAACCGGTCATCGCCGTCGTTGATGAAAAATAATAGTCTTCCACCATCAAGTACCGCTCGGAGGTAACACGACATCGATCGAAAACACCGAGAATTTCCAACGACTCCTGACTATAGCGATTTATGGGCCCAGGTATAAGAATACGGGTATCTGCCGGAAAGCGGTCGAGAACGGAAAGCCGAGATAATCCGTCGATCATCCAGTGATAGCAACTGATATA
>Ga0182024_10003594_pt1 | contig 36686 bp, 22 predicted proteins | sample P32metaG_FD_120480 | JGI IMG/M metagenome (GOLD analysis project Ga0182024, IMG submission 120480) | Permafrost microbial communities from Stordalen Mire, Sweden - P3-2 metaG (Illumina Assembly) | ecosystem: Environmental > Terrestrial > Soil > Wetlands > Permafrost | place: Sweden: Stordalen...
ATCAACCTGGACCGCTGCACGCGCTGTGACGATTGTGTCCGCGCCTGCGCCTCGACGCACGACAACAACCCGCGCTTCCTGCGCCACGGGCCGAGTGCCGGACGGCTGATGATCGCCAATGCCTGCATGCATTGCGCCGACCCGGTCTGCATGATCGGCTGTCCCACCGGTGCGATCCACCGCGAGTCGTTCGCCGGCCAGGTCGTCATCAACCCCGCGACTTGCATCGGTTGCAAATCCTGCTTCAACAACTGTCCCTACGATGCGATCCGCATGGTCGAGGTGCGCGATGGAAACGGGGAATTTCTGGTGGACCAGGAAATGAAACCCATCGCGAAGGCGACGAAGTGCGACCTGTGCGTGGAAAATCACGGAGGCCCGGCGTGTGAACGCGCTTGTCCGCACGGCGCACTCACGCGGTTGAACTTGAACAATCTCGATTCGCTGGCGAAGTGGCTGAAACTATGATCCGCTTCCGCCGCCAACTTTGCTTCGGCCTGTTCGCGCTGGTTGCCGCGACGACGGCGACGTTGTGGCTGAATGGAAAATTCCACGCGCTGCCAAACTACGCGTTCCTCACCGGCTGGGCGTTGCTGGCCGGGATGTTCGTGCTGACGATTTACAACGTGCGAAAAAAACTGCCGTTTCTGCCGCTCGGCAAATCCGAGACGTGGCTGCAAATCCACATCTACCTCGGCTTTTTTACGACGCTGCTGTTTCTCATCCATCTGAACTTCCGGCCGCCGCATGGCTGGTTTGAGATCACGCTCGCATGGCTGTTCGTGCTGGTCAGCGGCAGCGGCATGGTTGGGCTGTTTTTCAGTCGCGTGTTGCCGCGCCGGCTGGCGACGCGTGGCGGCGAAGTGATCTTTGAAAAAATTCCCGCGCTCCGTCACACGCTGAAAGCCGAGGCGGAAAAGCTGGCGCTTGGCGCGGACGCAAAATCGCCGGCCATCGCGGAATTTTATGCGAAGCGGCTGGCGGACTTTTTCTCCGGCCCGAGAAATCTCTGGCTGCATCTCGCCGAATCGCGCCGCCCGGTCAGCGCTTTGCTCTCCGAGCTGGAAGACCTGCGCCGCTTCGCCAATGATGTAGAGCGGGGAAAAATTGAAAATCTCATTGCGCTGGTCCGACAGAAAGACGGACTCGATTACCACCGCGCCTTGCAGCTCGCACTGCGGCTGTGGTTGTTTGTTCATATTCCGCTGACCTACGGCCTGCTGATTTTCACAGCATGGCACATCGTTCTGGTCTTCGGCTTTTCGGGAGGTGCGCGATGAGCGAACAACTGCCTGCACCGGATTTTGACGCGCAGAATTATGCGCGGCCAAACCAGAACTGGATTTGCGGCCATGCGGGTGAAGGCAGACCGTGTCCTCTCGGGCCAGACGCGAAAGGCCGCTGCCGCGCCACCGCCGAATGCAGGCCGTTGCTCGAAACCCAGCCCGGCGAAACCAAGGGCCGCTGGCGTTGCACCCGTTCCGGCGGTGCGTGCGAGTCCGGCCCGCTGCCGGACGGAAGCTGCTGCCGTCCGATTGCCAGATGTTCACCGGTGCCGACCTTGCGTGTCTGGCGCGGTCGCGCGACGCTCGCCGTCATTGCCGCGTCGTGCGCTGCGCTCTTGATTTTACTCGGCAATCCGCCGTGGCGGAATCATTTCATCAACCCCGGTGAAATTTCCGGCGCGCATTCCGGCGCGGCGTTCGCCGCGCTGGCGGTGACGAATCATATGAGCCAGAACTGCGGCGCGTGCCACGTTGCGGGAGACCACGGGCCGAATGGCATGGTGAACGCCGCGCTGCACACGGATCCGGGAATGCTTGACCTGAAAAAGCTCGCGCTGGCAAATACTGCCGGGCCGACGGCCATTGATGAGTCTTGTTTGAAATGTCATGCTGGAAGAAATGTCCATCAGCCGGATGCCCCGCAGATTTCGTGTTCGTTCTGCCACGCGGAACATCAGGGCAAAGTGATGGCGGCGACAACGGACGTGAACTGTGATTTCTGCCACGGCGACGGGGCAAAGATGGCTGTTTCGCGGATGACGCCGGTGATCCACCATTTCGCGGACGACCATCCCCAGTTCCGGTTCATCACCGAAAAAATGCGCGACCCGGACACGTTGAAATTCAATCATGAACTGCACCTGACTGGCGCGACGATTCCGAAACTGCCCGGCGGCCAAAAGCTGGACTGCGCGTTCTGTCATCAGCCGGACGCGGCGGGCGCGTTCACGCGGCCGGTCACCTTCGAGAAGAACTGCCGCGTCTGCCACTCGCTGCAATTTGATCCGGAGACGCCGGAATTGATGCTGCCGCACGGCAGCGAGGAATTTGTATCGGCGTATTTGCGCAGCCTGTCGAAGCAGTATCTGGATTTGGCAATGAAGGAAAACAGGACTGACGCGAGTGGTTTCGTGGAAAAGAAACTGATGGATTTGCAGGCGCAGTTTGGCAGCGGCGAGGATTTGGAACGGCGGATATTTTTCAGCTCGGCGACGTTTGGCCCGGAGGCGAACATCGGAACCTTGAGCGGCAGCACGCGGGCGGTTTTCCCCGGCTGCGCGTATTGCCACGAGGTGAAAAATTCCACCGCCGGTTCACCGGAGATCACCAAGCCGGTCATGCCGGAACGCTGGCTGGCACAGGCGAAGTTCAATCACGCAAAACACGCCGGAATCGCCTGCGCGCAATGCCACGACGCAATTCACAGCCAGGATACGGCGGACATCATTTTGCCGCCGAAGGAAACCTGCCAGGTCTGCCATAGTCCGCAGGGCGGCGTGGCCAGTTCCTGCGCGGAGTGCCACACCTACCACCAGCCGCAACTGGTCGCGCGCTGAATTTCAGAACCGGACGGAGAGGTTCACTCCGCCGCCGGCGGAAAGCTGCTCGTAATTTTGGGCGTAAAATCCATCGGTGTTAAAATCATCGTAACCGACAAACCCGCGCAGGGTGATGTTCTTCGTCAGCGGGCAATACAGCGTGAGGCCGAAGGAATTTAGAAAATCGTCGCGGTCAATCCGCGTGTAGTGCGTGTATTGAAAATTGTAAAATGGCTGCAGAATGGCGTGGCTGGACAGCCGCCAGCTCCCCACGACATAAATGCCCTGGTCAGTGCGGTCGTTATAGTCGGTGTTGAAACCAACCGGCACCGGTCCGGCGGTCTTCGTCATGCGATAATCGCCCTGGTAGCCGATGGAAATGCCGGTGGCGGATGTGAGGTTGAAGTCGCGGCTCGTCGACCAGCGCGGAACCCATTCCTGATAAAATTCATCGCAGCTGCCGAAGTAAAGCAGCTGGCGAAAATCCGTGCCCGCCGTAAATTGCCAGTTTTGCCGCTGCCAGCTCACATCGGCAAAGACCGTCGAAACATTGAAGTCAAACGTGGCCAGTCCGCCGGGATTGCCGAGGAACTGGTTGTTGACGATTCGCAGGCTGCTCGGACCAATCAGGTCGTAGTTGAACCACTGGTATTGATAGCCGAGACGCGGCGACAACTGGCCATCCCCAACATTATACGGCGTCGGCGCCAGCGCCGCCATCACGGTGCTGACCAGCACATTGGCGCCCTGCTTGTCATGGTCGGCAAGAAACACGTTGTCCGTGTAAAAAAACTGCGCGTCGGCATAGGCCTGAATCCACGTCCGGCGCGGCTTCATTTGCAGGACCGATTGCGGACCGACGTCACTGGTCTCGCTGTCATAGAGCGCGGGAACACCGTTGGTGTCCAATGCCTGCGCCGACTGCTGGAGCTGCCGCTGTTGATTCAGCGAATCCACCTGCTGGTCGGCGTTGGGCATTTGTGCCTGAACCGCGGTTAGCCAGAAAAGTGACGCGCCCATCGTCAAACCGGCTTTCAGAAACGCTTTTGGGGTTTTCATGGAATGAATGTTTAGCCGACCGGCCCGGTGGTGATGACAATGCCGCGTCCGCCGGTGCCGCCGGGGCTGGCGGGTTTGCTGCCGGGCGGACCGGAAACCGCGTTGTTATATTGGTCCGACGAGAACGGCTGGGGCACGGCGATCTGATAGGTGCCGGGTGTCAGCGTATTGAAGCCGTTGCCGGGGGTGGGCGGATTCAAATAATTGCCCGGCGACCGGCCCGTGTCCACCGCGCTGCCGGATTTGAGTTTGGAATTCTGGTCCTTAATGGCCGTGAGGATGAGCGGCAGCGAGGCAAGTTCGTGCGAAAAACCCTTCACCAGTTGCGAGCCGTCCACGAGCTTGCCCAGGTTGATGTTCAATACCGGGCTAAATGTCGTTCCGCCTGGCAAAACGAACACCAACTGGCCGGCAAGCAGCGTGACGGAATTTCCGTTCGGCAGCGTCACCTGGCCTCTGCCCTCCAGCAAAATCACCTTGAAACCGCCGCCCGTAGTCGCCGACACGATCAGCGTCGTGCCCAGCACCGCCGCCGCCGCGCCGCCGGACTTGATGGTGCCACCGCCCAGACCTTTGGGCGCGTGAAACAGCACGTTGCCCTGTTCCAGATTTAGCGTGCGTCCGCTGTCGGCATAGGAAAACACCGTGTTTGCGCCGACGCGCGTGATCGTCTCGTCCGGCGCGGTGAGTTCCGCGCGTGACTGCGGGCCGGTGCGGACACGTTCCGGTGCCTTGAGGACTTCCGTCATTTTGGCCGGCGTGGCGTTGCCGTCCGCCGCCAGGGTGTTCACCTCGTTGATGATTTCCGTGAAGGTGCTTTCCGTCAATGGTGCCGCCATGCCCGAAAAGCGGCCCACGACCGTCAAGGCCATGATAAGAAGAATTGTTTTCATGATGAAATCCGCCTAATATGAATTTGTTTTACGCCACCGGCACCGAGAAGTCAAATCATCGTCCGCGATGCCTGAAAAAAATTCCAGCCGCCCCGGCCTGCGCCGCCCCCTCGTCATCGCGGGACTGTGTGCGGGCATCACGCTCGCCATGCTGGCGCTGGACTTTCTCGGCCCGGCACCGCTGAACGCCCCGCTCAAGGACGCCGACAACTATATCCAGGATTTCTTCGCCCGCAGCGGCCGCTTCACGCCCGCCAACACCAACCTCGTCCTCATCGGCATTGACCGGCCAAGCTACGACGACGTGATTTTCCCCGACGACGTCACCAACAACCCCGTGCTCGGCGAGCTGCGTGGACGTTTTCCGTGGTCACGGGATGTCTGGGCCGCGCTCATCGGACAGCTCGCCGACGCCGGGGCCAAGACCATCGTGATTGACCTGGTCTTCGGCGCGGAATCCGATGGCGACGCTGAACTTCGCGCCGCGCTCGACAAATACGGCGACCGCGTCGTCATCGGCAGCAACTTCAGTCCCGTGGAAACCGACCGTGGCATCCTCACGCAGCTCACCGCGCCGAACACGTCTATCATCCCCGATCTGCCGGGCCAGCCGGGCGCACTCGACCCGCGCGTCGGCTACGTCAACATCTGGCCGGATGACGATGACGTTTTCCGGCGCGCCCGTTTTCGCGCCACCAATCACGAGCTGGGCGATGTCGTGAACGCCGTCCCCTCCGCCCTCGTTGAATCACTCGACGCCCGCGCCGTAACTGAATTTGGCGAACCGGAAAAAATTCCCGCCGCGCCCGGCCGGACAGCCATCCGTTACACCGGCCCGCCGGGAACGTGGCCGGTCATTTCCATCGCCGATGTGCTGACGCCGAAAATCTGGCGGAGCAATTTTGCCGGCGGCGCGGCGTTTCGTGGCAAGCTCGTCCTCATCGGCCCTATGGCGAACATTTTTCAGGACTACCACCGCACGCCGTTCCGCGCCGAGATGGCCGGCCCGGAAGTTCATCTACAGATCATCAACGCCGCGCTGCACGGCGAATTCCTGCGCGAAACGCCGCCACCCGCCAACGCCTTGATCATCGCGCTGGCCGGGCTGCTCGCCGCCGCGCTCTGCCAGTTCGTGCGGGCGCCGGTCAAACGGCTGCTGGCCATCTTCGCCCTTGGCGGCGGTGCGTTCTTTGCGGCCAAGATTGCCTTCGACCAGCTCAATTTGGTCATTCCCGTCGTTCATCCGCTGCTCGTGCTGGCGGCCATCGGCCTTGCCGCGCTGGTTTATGATTTTGTTGTCGAGCGGCTGGAGCGCATGAAGCTGCGGCACACGATGGGCCTGTATTTTTCCCCGCGCGTGCTGGACGCCGTGCTGGCCGATCCCGGCTCCATGGAACCGCGTCGCGCCAACGTCATCCTGCTGCTGACCGATCTGCGCAATTCCACGCCGCTCGCCGAGGCGCTCGGCCCGAAGGGCATGTTCGATCTGCTCAACCGGATTTTCGAGGCGCAGACCGGCGCGATCATGGGCGAGGAAGGCAACCTCGAACATTTTCTCGGCGACCAGTTTTTAAGCTACTGGGGCGCCCCGCAAAAACAGCCGGACGCCGCCGACCGTGCCAGCCGCGCCGCACTGAAATTGATCCGCTCGATGGAAGAACTGCGCGCCACGCTGACGCCGGAAGTGCAAAAGCTGTTTGGCTATGGCGTCGCGCTGCATGGCGGCGGCGTGCTGGTGGGCAACAAGGGTTCCGCGCTGCGGCTGGACTATGGCCTCGTCGGCGACACGGTGAATGAGGCCGCGCGCGTCGAGGCGCTCACCAAATACTACGGCACGCAGATGCTCGTGACGCGCGACGCGTTCGCGCAATTCAGCGTGCAGGGGCAGCACCGGCTGATTGACCGCGTCATCGTCAAGGGCAAGAGCGAACCGGTGGAATTGTTCGAGTGCGAGAACCCCTGCACGCCGCCGAACTTTGCGGAGATTTGCACGCGATATAAAACGGCGTTCGACGAATATCATTTTGGCCGCTTTGCCGGGGCGGGGAAATTGTTTGAATCGCTCGCGAAGGAATTTTCCGACGGCCCCGGCAAAGCCCTGGCCGCCCGCTGCGCCCAGCTCGTCGTGCATCCGCCGGCGGGCTGGAACGGCATCTGGAAAATGGACGCGAAGTGATTTTGAACGGCGGGAACTTGGCGAAGGGCGGTCGTTCAGCCCCATGGTTCTGCCAATGGGGATCTGCCGCCGGCAGTGGCCGGTTCGTCGTTAACCTTCAAAGGTTGGTGGCTAAACTTCGAAGTTTTGCGGCTAAACTTTGAAGTTTAATGACTAAACTTTGCTGTTTAGCGGCTAAACTTTGCTGTTTAACGACCAAACTTTGCTGTTTAGCGGTTAACCTTTGAAGTTTAATGGCCAACCTTTGCTGTTTAACGACTAACCTTTGAAGTTTAACGACGGACTTTTTAAGAAAAATGGTCAAATATCGCCATTATGTGGCCCAGCTTCGCAATAATGGCTGGAATGTGTCAGATAATGGGACAAAAACTGGATGTCTTGAAAGGGCAGTTGAATTCTGTCGCGCGAAGGGCGCGAAGGCGGCGAAGTCCGTAGGACTGGAATCGTTGTAGAACCAGCAATGTAAATGAATCAAGCTCCGTCATGAGCGACATCATCAGGCGTGCGGACGGAAGATGCCGCCCCGGACGGGGCCGATGTCCCTCGCCCATCGGATGGGAGAGGGTGGACGCAGGCCGGATGAGGGTTTTAATTTGTGGTTCTACAAGTATGCCGCGCCTGACGGCGCTGAGGAACGCTTCGACAATAGCCCAGCCATTCATGGCTGGGTATCGCGTCAAACAAAGGTAAAAGTCCCGCGAGGGACGGCAGAAAACGGGTGGCCGTGCGCAAGCACCTTTCGTCCCTGAACGGGACTTTTGACGATGGCGGGCATCGAGTCCCAGCCATAAATGACTGGGCTATTTTCAGGTGAAGCGGCGCGACGCCGAAAACGGCAACCGGGACAGCGCGCTCCCCATTCCGAATGCAGCAGGAGCAACGGGTCGCTTTTCCTGTATCCATTTTGGGATGGACGGTTGGGGCAAATACGGTTTGAATAGGCTGTGCAAGGGGAAGCTATGAATGCAAAACGAAATTTGATCGCAATTTGCCTGCTTTGTGCGGCGATGCTTGTCACCGTGGTGCACGCGCAATTGACTTTCACGACCAACAACGACTCGATCACCATCACGGGCTACATCGGTTCTCCCGGTGATGTGGTCATCCCCGCTGCGACCAATGGCTATCCAGTCACGAGCATCCAGCCCTATGTGTTCAACTACTCCAGCCTGACTAGCATAACGATTCCCAGTAGCGTCACAAATATTGGATATTATTTTTATTGCCCCAACCTGAAAGGAATCTATTTCCAAGGTGACGCAATTGCTGACCCCGGCCCATTCTTCTCTGGTAGGAATACGCCTTACTTTTATCCTGCGACAATCTACTATTCGCCTGGCACTATGGGGTGGGGTTCAACCTGGGGTGGTGTGCCAACCGCGCAGTGGGTTCCTTGCGGTTTGCAAGCTGCGATCACCCCTGCGGCGGCGGCCAGTGACGGTGCGCAATGGCAAATGGACGGCGGTGACTGGCAAACCAACGGCGCGAGGCTGATGCATCTGCCAGCCGGCAATCACACAGTGCATTTTAATCGGATCATAGGCTGGCAATCTCCTGCGGATCAAACAATAAGCGTCGGAACCAATGTAGTCGCCTATGCTACGGGCACTTATGCCGTCATTCCACAACCGCCGACCTTCCGGGTGCTGCATACTTTCACTGGCCTTGACGGAGCCAACCCAACTTCCTATTTGATTGTATCCAATAACACCATGTATGGGATGACCAGCAGCGGCGGCAGTTCGAACTGCGGCACGATTTTCGCCATGAACACGGATGGCGCAGGCTTTACCAATCTCTATTCTTTCACCGGCGGCAGCGACGGCGCCAGCCCGGAGGCTGGCTTGGTATTATCCGGCAACACTTTGTATGGGAACACCCCAAGCTCGGTGTTCAAGATCAATACCGATGGATCAGATTTCACAGTCCTGCATACATTCAGTGGCGCTTGGTTCATCCAACTTTTTTCTGGATTGATTTTATCAAGCAATACCTTGTATGGAACAACCGAATACGGTGGTGGCACGGTATATTCCATCAAAACTGATGGCACCTGTTTTACCAACCTACACACCTTCAATATAGTTAGTGGTGAAATGTGGTGGCCTTATGGCAGCTTGGAGTTATCGGGTAACACCATTTATGGGGTTACGTTCGAGGGAGACCCCGCCGGGCCTTTTGCCGTCCAGACCGATGGAACCGGCTTTACAACTAGCGGCGTTGTATTGCCGGCTGACTTCGGAAATGCACAATATTATAATCGAGGATACGATGCGATTCCATGGGGCACGACCGCGTTTGGAGTTAATTGTTGGCAGACGGGGACATTGACATACCCTGACCCCAATCCGGGTAATTATCAGGGCATAATATATGCCGCAAACGGCACGAACTCCACAGTCCTTCATTATTTCGTAAATCTTAACGAAGGGATATCCCCACATGGCGCATTGGCAATATCGGGCACCACCTTGTATGGGATGGCTGAATTTGGCGGCAATTACAGCAACGCGACATTTGGCAATGGCACAATCTACTCTCTGTCATTTCCACCGCAGCAACTGACCATGACACTTTCGGGAACCAATGTCATTTTGATGTGGCCAAGCGGGGCGTTTGGAGCCGAATATAACGAGTTTTCTTTGCAGTCCACCACGAACTTCGTTGCGCCTGTTTGGACTTCCGTTCCTACGGCTCCCGTCATTATCAACGGGTGGAATGTCGTGAGCAATCCCATCCTCGGCGCGCAGCAGTATTATCGGTTAAGCCAGTAATCAAAAGCATCGGTCTGCAAAGTAAAATGGTCAGTCCCCAGTATTGATTTCAAGGGCTACACCGGCACGGTGTTTTCATCACAAACGATGGTTATTTGATTTCCAATTATCACGTCGTCAAGGGTGCGGCCAAAGTGCGTTTGCTCACGGGCGCAGGCTTGATTGACGCGACGGTGGTGAAAGTGGATGCGGCGAATGATCTGGCTTGGTTGAAAGCCGTTGGGCGGTTTGCACCGCTGCCTATTGCCGCCAGTCGCATGGTGAAACTGGGCGGGACGGTGGCCACGGTGGGTTTCCCGGACATCGGGTTGCAGGGGTTTGCGCCCAAGGTGCTGGCGCACGGCCACCACGGGGGAAATCGCGTCGCTGGCGGGCGGTCCTTGCGGACGGCCACCATTACAAACGGCCGCCATGCAGCCGGGCAATTGGCCTGACGGGCACCGTCCGCTGGTGGACGCGCGCGGGAACGTGGTGGGCATCGTGGCGGCCAAGGTGCTGGCGCACGGCCACCGTGTGCGGCGGCGGCGCTGGCGGCCACCGGGTCGCTGCCGGAGTCCTTGCGGACGGCCACCATGTGAATTATGCGGTGAAGAGCAGCCTGCTCTTGAGCTTCCTGGAATCGGTGCCGGATGTGGATGCCAAAATCAAGGACGCAAACACGAAGGATGAACCTTTTGAAGATGTGGTGAAGTCGGCGCAGGAGGCGGCGGTGCTGGTTTTGGTTTATTGATTGGTAGGGCGGCGTTGCTGCGTCGCCCATTTATTTGGGGCTGACCAGCAGGTCAGCCCTACCGTTTCTGATCGTGAAAATTCGTGGAATCCGTGTCAAAGCTCTTTTGCCGCCGGAATAGAATTGTTTCACAGCCCCGGATTGCGCGGGAACTTGGCGTAGGGCAGGCGGGTGCCGCGATACGTCGTCTGGTCGGCGCGGATGGACACGGGCGCGGGAAACAGGGACGCACCGCTGGCGGAAATCAAATCGTCCTGGTCCACGCCGTCGCCGCTCACGCCAATCGCACCAATCAGCACACCATCGCGATAGAGCGGAAAGCCGCCGGGAAAGATCGTGAGGCCGTTCGGCAGGCTGCCATCCACGTTGGTGGCGGTGTCAAAGACCGCGCCACTCACGGGATTCGTCGCGACGATGGACGTGGGCGTGATGATGGAAACTTCCTCCTGCAAGCCAAGGAACGGCCCCGGCCGGGTGCCGTTGATGCCGGGCGGATACAGGCTCTGCGCCAGAAAGCCGACGGTGCGCGTGGAATAGGCGCGGTTCGACGTGGAAAACATCAGGGCGGTGCGCGCCTTCTGCACGGCCACGTCCCAACTGAACTGCGTGGCGTTGGACGAGGTGCAAAACGTGCCAAGCACCATCGGCGCGGTGCCGTCTTCGTTGGGATTGTTCACGACGGTGATGAACACCTCCGCAGCGGAACCGAGCGGCAGCCGGATGCCGGCGCGCGTGGTGCGGCAGCGGTTCGCGGCGGCGGTGATAAGGTTCGTGACTTCTTCGGCGGACAACCGTGTGGCTCCGTCCGGCAGCGGCACAAGGGAAGGATCGTCCGTGATCGGCTGGCGCAGTTCGCCGGTCTCACCGCCCAGCGTGATGACCGGATATGGAAACGGCGCGGGCGACGCGATGGGGGTGAACGGCGAGACTTCCGCCCCCGGCAAACTGACGAAGGGAATGGTGTTGGTTAGCTTGGTTTTGGTTTCGATGTATTCCAGCCGGATGCCGGCCACAAAAACCTTGGAGCCGAGAATTTTATTTGGCGGCGAAAAACCAGTTTGTCCGGCCAGCGCCACGTCTTCGTCGCTGTCCGGCTTGGCGATGATGGCGGGCGTGATGTCCGTCGGCGCGATGCCGTTCCCCGCGACGCCGACGCCGCCGACCAGATGGCCGTCTTTGTAAAGCGGCACACCACCGGGCGTGCCTGCGAGTCCACCGGTGATGGGCAGCGGCGGCGCGACGAGCGTGAGTCCGGGCGAACTGCCGTAGCTAATGACGCTGCCGGGCGCCTTGAAGGTGTTGATGTCGGAAAAGCCGAGCTGCGAGAAATTCACGCCGACGAGCGGTCCGGGCGGCGTGTTTTTTATTCCGGGCGGAAAATGCTGCTGCACGATGAAGCCGGCGGTGCGGGAGCTGAAGGCATTGTTGTCGCTGCTCAAAAACGCCGCCGCGCCGGCCTTGGCAATGGCCTCGCCCACGAGATCGTCGTCCGCCAAAAGATTGGTGTTGAGCGACCAGACGCCGAGCACCCAGCCTTCGCGGTCGGTAATTGCGATGACGGCGTTGGTGATGAGCGGTGCCGGCAGCGCGGTGGCGCGGGTGACGGCCTGTGCGAGCACGGTCTGGACATCGGCCAGGGTGAGTTGGGCGGGCGCGGGCCGCGCGGCCAGCAGGGCGAAAAACAAAATGGGAAAAACTCGTCGCACCACGGCGAGGATAAGCGCTTGCTTTCCCAAAATAAACAAATTCTCATGGAGCAAATGCGGCGGCCTAATCCAGCAGCGAACCGGATTTTTTCCAGCCGGCTGGTTTTTGCCGGCCTGGTCACGGGCGCGGTGTCGGTGGCCGGCGCGGACGACGCCTTGAAACCGCATCAGGCCGTCAGCACCAACGCCCCGCCGAAATCGCCGGAAGTTTTCAATCCCGACCCGAACGCGCTGCAACTGCCGGAGCCGCCGCAGACGGATTTTCGCTGGGTGCGCCGTGTGACCGTGAGCACGAATTCAGAACCGCAGCCGCAGTTCAATCCCGATCCCGGCGCGAGTCTGCGAACGCCGACGAACGCGCCCGTCGCGCTGTTTCATGAACCGGTTGCGCCGCCGGTCTTCACGCCGCCGGCGATTCCTGACGATCAGTCGCTGCCGCGCGAAGATGTGCGCATCGGCGAACTGCTGGAGCCGCCCGCACCGCCGTTGCGCAGTTACGGTTCTGAGCCGCTGACCAACGGACTGGCACTGCCGCGCCAGGACGTGCGGCGGGAGCTGAAGATTTATCAAGATTTCGGCGTGCCGAAATACACGCTGCAAAAATCGGATTATCCGACCAACACCGTGCCGGTGCCGGACCGCTGGCGCATCGGTTTCGTGCCGTGGCAGCGCTACACGAGCGGCGTAATCGAGCAGCCTTATGAAACACCGAATACGATGCTGTGGGATCCCTACCGGCAGAGCGTGCTGAAAGGCGACGTGCCCATAATCGGGCAGGATATTTTTCTCGACCTCACGGCGTCGGCGGAATCGGTGACGGAGGTGAAGCGCGTGCCGACGGCCAGCGGCGTGAGCACGGCGAACCCCGGTGAATCTGCGTTTTACGGCGAGGGCGAGCAGATCAGCATCCAGAACAACTTTGCCTTCACGATGAATCTGTTCCAGGGCGAAACGGTTTTCCGCCCGGTGGACTGGGCGGTGAAAATCGAGCCGGTGTTTAACGTGAACTATCTCGACACGCAGGAGAACGGCGTCGTCTCGCCCAATCCCGCGCAGGGCACGGACCGGACGAAGACTTATTTCTCGCTGCAGCAGGCGTTCGTGGAGATTCATCTGGCGGACTTGTCGGACACCTATGATTTTTGCTCGGTGCGCATCGGCAACCAGCCTTTCAACGCGGACTTTCGCGGGTTCATTTTCAACGACATCAACACCGGTGTGCGGCTCTTCGGCAACTGGAACAACAACCTTTATCAATACAATCTCGCCGTGTTCGACATGCGCGAGAAAGACACGGACTCAGGACTGAACACGTTCAACAACCGCGACCAGGTCGTCTCCATCGCCAATCTTTACCGGCAGGATTTCATCTGGCCGGGCTATATGGCGGAATGGAGCTTTCTCGCCAACAACGATTCCGGCGGCATGCATTATGACGAGAACGGCGATCTCGTCCGCCCCGAACCCATCGGCACCGTGCAGGCGCATGATGTGAACGCCTATTACGTCGGCTGGGGCGGTGACGGCCACATCGGCCGCTTCAATGTGTCGCACCAGTTTTACCAGGCGTTCGGCCGCGACGATTTCAACGACCTCGCCGGCCGGCCGGTGACGATCAACGCACAGATGGCCGCGCTGGAGATTTCCTACGACCGCGACTGGGCGCGCTACAAGGCGTCGTTTTTCTATGCGAGCGGCGATGGCAACGCGACGGACGGCAAGGGCACCGGCTTCGACACCATCGTGGACAACCCGAATTTCACCGGCGGCCCGTTCAGTTTCTGGTCGCGGCAGGGATTGAATCTGGGCGGCACGATGGTGAACCTGAAAGATGACAGCAGCCTCGTGCCGGATTTGCGGACGAGCAAGACCGAGGGGCAGGCGAACTTTGTGAATCCCGGCGTTTACATTTTTGGCCTCGGCGCGGAATTTGACCTGACCCCAAAACTGCGTTCGTTCCTCAATGCGAATTACATTTTGCTCGCGCAGACCGAACCGGTTCAAATGGCGCTGCAGACTTCCAAAGTCAGCAGCGAAATCGGCGAGGACTTGAGCCTCGGCTTCCAGTATCGCCCGTTTCTCACGGACAACATCATTTTTTCCGCCGGCTTCGGCGTGCTGGTTCCGGGCCAGGGCTACCGCGATATTTACGGAAACAACGGCGCGAATGTGCCCGGCTTCGGCCAAAGCTCCGGCAACGCGACCGAAATTCCTTACAGCGGCCTGATCGCCGTGACGTTTACTTATTAGCCATGAAAACGAAATTATTTTCGCCCCGAGGATTTGCCGGTCTCGCCGTGGCTGGCTGGCTCGCGGCCAGCCTGGCACTGCTGCTGGCGCAAAATGACGGTTCTGGCCCGGAGATCTCCGTGCCGAAGAATTTGCCGCCGGACGCCACTCATCAATTGCCCAAGCCGAACCTGATTGACCAGGCGCAGGCCGACGCGGACAAAAAGTCGCGTGGCTGTCTCGAATGCCACGCGGGCAGCGAGTCTATGCACGCGTCCAAAAATGTCGTGCTGGGCTGCACGGATTGCCACGGCGGCAATCCCACGCCCGGCCTCACGCAGCGTCAGGCGCACGTCGCGCCGCTCAACCCGGTGTTCTGGGAAAGCTCGGCGAATCCGAACGACTCGTCGGTGCTGCTCAATCACGAGTCGCGCGAGTTCATCAAGTTTGTGAACCCGGGAGATCTGCGCGTCGCCGAGGAAACCTGCGCGCCGTGCCACGCGGACATTGTCCACAACGTCAGCCACAGCATGATGCGCCACGGCGCGATGCTTTGGGGCGCGGCGCTCTACAACAACGGCGCGTATCCAGCGAAAAATTACCGCTTCGGCCAGGCCTACGGTGCGGATGGCGTGCCGTTGCGGCTGGAAAGTCCGGTGTCGGTCACGCCGGAGATGACCGACCGCTGGGGGATTTTGCCGTTCCTTGATCCCCTGCCCCGTTTTGAACTGTCGCAACCGGGCAACCTGCTCCGCATCTTCGAGCGCGGCGGCGAAGAACAATTGCAGCTTGGCAATCCTGATCCGTTTGAGGAGCCGGGCAAACCGGCACGCCGCCTCAGCGAGCGCGGCCTCGGCACCTTGAACCGCATTGACCCGGTGTTCTTGAATCTGCAGAAAACGCGGCTGAACGATCCGCTGCTGGATTTCATGGGCTCGAACAATCATCCCGGCGACTATCGCAGCAGCGGCTGCACGGCGTGCCACGTTGTTTATGCGAACGACCGTTCGCCGACGGACTCCGGCTGGTATGCGAAATACGGCAACCAGGGCTTGAGCTTCACCGCCGACCAAGCCATCCGCAAAGACGAACGCGGCCATCCAATCATCCACCAGTTCACCCGCTCCATCCCGACGAGCCAGTGCATGAGCTGCCACATGCACCAGGGCAATTTGTTTGTAAATCCCTATCTCGGCTACACGTGGTGGGATGAGGAGACCGACGGCGAATTCATGTATCCGGCGAAGCAAAAAAATCCGACGCCGGACGAATTTGTGAAATCCATCCGCGACAATCCCGAAGCCGCCGCCGCGCGCGGATTGTGGGGCGATCTGGATTTTCTGGAAAAGGTCGCCGAACTGAATCCCAAGCTGACCAACACGCAGTTCGCCGATTACCACGGCCACGGCTGGATTTTCCGTGCGGTGTTCAAACACGACCGCCAGGGCAACCTGCGCGACCGCGACGAAAACATTATTCCGTTCGACGATCCGCAGAAATTTGCCAAGGCGGTTCACTTGAAAGACGAACATCTGGCGCACGGGATGCAATGCGCCGACTGCCATTTCGACGTGGACGTTCATGGCAACGGCCTGCTCTACGGCGAGCCGCGCGCGGCGACGACCATCGAATGCATTGACTGCCACGGCACGATTCAGAAACGTCCAACGCTCGTCACCAGCGGCAACGGCGGCATCTGGACCGGTTCGACCATCACGAACGTGGATTTGCGTGCGGACAACACTGCGTATGGCCCGCGGTTTTTCTGGCAGGGAAACAAATTATTCCAGCGCTCCTCGATGGCACCGGACCTGATTTGGGAAGTGCCGCAGACGATTGACACCATTGATCCTACTTCGTCGCACTACAACGCCAAGTCCGCCTACGCCAAAACCCTCCAGCGCGACGGGAAAAGTTGGGGCGCGGTGCCGGAGCCGGAAAAATGTTCGCGCGACCTGGCACATGACAACTCAAATGTCAGTTGCCAGATTTGCCATTCGTCATGGGCGACTTCGTGTTTTGGCTGCCACCTGCCGATGCGCGCAAACCAGCGCGTGCCGCTGAACAAGTTTGAGGGCGTCACCACGCGCAATTTCACCAGCTATAATCCGCAGGTCATCCGCGATGATGTTTTTCAGCTTGGTATTGATGCGAGCTACAAAAACAACCGCCTCGCCGTGCTGCGTTCCTCCAGCGCTGTCATCGTGAGTTCGCAAAATGCGAACCGTGAGTGGGTTTATTCGCAGCAGCAGACCATCAGCGCGGAAGGTTACAGCGGACAGGCTTACAACCCGCATCTGCCGCACACGACCAGCGGCGTCGGCACCACGAAGAATTGCGAGGACTGCCATGTCGCAAAAGCCAACGACAACAATGCGTGGCTCGCGTCGCTGCTCGGCTATGGCACCGGCACGGTGAATTTCTTCGGCCGCTACGCCTATGTCGGTGAAGGCACGGGTGGACTCGATGCCGTGGCATGGACGGAGCAGGACGAGCCGCAGGCCGCGCTCGGCAGCCATTTGCAGCGGCTGGCGTATCCCGACAATTACCAAAAGCATGTTGAGGAAAATCACGGCGAACTCAAGGAGGCTTATCACAAGGAGGCGAATGAGATTCTCGACCTGCAATTGCGCGGCGAATATCTCTACACCGCCAATGGTTCAGATGGCTTTGAGGTTTTTGACGTGGCGAACATTGACCAGAAAGGGTTTTCCGAACGCATCACCACCGCGCCGGTGTCGCCGCTCGGCCAGCGCACTTTTGTCCGCACCAAATACGCCACCAGCGTCACGCTGCCGAGCACGCTAGGCGTGGATCCGCTGCGTTCCCACCAGCCGGAAAACCAGGAGCAGCCCGTCAGTCCGATTTACGCGTGGGTGTTTGTGACCGACCGCGAGGAAGGTCTGGTGATGGTCACTGTCGGCACTTTGCTGGACGGCAATCCGGACAATAATTTTTTCGACCATGAAAAAATTATTCGCTTCAATCCGGATGGGAAACTCACCGGCGCGATGCACAGCTTCATGGCGGGAACGAATCTTTACGTCGTTGGTAAAAACGGACTGTTTGTTGTTGGCCTGCGCAATGACGCGTTGGAAGCGCCAATATTGGCGGGCCAATTGACCACCGGCCTGAACCATTCGCGCGCGGTTGGTGTGCAGTTCCGCTATGGCTTTGTGACCGACGATGACGGTTTCAAGGTCATAGATCTGACCGAGCCGACGAATCCGAAATTGATTCCTGGCGCGTTCGTGCCGCTGAAAAACGCCCAGCGATTTTATCTCGCTCGGACTTACGCCTACGTCGCCGACGGTGCGGATGGTCTGGCGTTCATTGACATTTCCAACCCGGAAAAGCCGAAGCTTGCACGGCTCTACAACGCGGATGGAAAATTGAATGACACACGCGCCGTGCAAATCGGCTCCATCAACGCGTCGGAATTCGCGCTGGTCGCCGACGGCAAGAATGGCCTGCGTATCATTCAGTTGATTTCGCCGGAAAATGTTCCCGGCGCGGCGGGCTTCAGTCCGGCGCCGAATCCAAAGCTCATCGCCACGTTTCCAACGGCGTCGCCGGCGGTGGCGGTTTCGCGCGGGCTGGACCGCGACCGCGTCGTGGACGAGAGCGGCAACGAAACCGTCGTGTTCGGCCGGCGCGGCTCGCGTCCGTTCAATCTGGCGGAGATGAAGAAATTCTATGAACGCGATGGCGAACTTTACACCGTGGAAAATGTTTTTGCACGCGACGGCAAGCTCGTCACCCGTGACGGGGGAGAACTGCAGCCAACGGCAGAATTTCAACCGCTGGAAACCGAAACGCCTTTGCCGCAGCCAGACAACGAACGCCTGATGCGCCGGGGCCAATGAAAAAGCTGTTTGTCATATTTTGCCGCTGACTTTCGCCGTTGCCGCGTGCGCAGGACTCGATGAAGATGGTTTGTTGGCCTGAAATTTGTTTTCGATGGATTCCAACGGCATGGCTCAATGCACCGGAACTTAACATTCCAGACACACTGCGGAATGAGCCGCAAGCCAGCCGGGAGCGGAAGGCACTTGTGAAAAGACTTTGTTTGCTTTGATGCCGCTGATGTCCACCGGGCTGGAACGATGGTTCACGATGACCAGATGCTTTCCGAAACGCGCAAACTCGACGCCTTTGACCGGAGCCATCGGCAATTGCGACGCCACGCCAGCCAGCATCGCGACGGGTGTTTCTTTGAGCAGCACGACGGGGTGCATTTCGCATTTTCCATATTTCGGCGGGACAATCGGCATCGTGCGACGCGAATAGGCATGGCCATATTGGAATCCGAAGGAAATTACGCGGCCCTTGCCGATGTCCGTCTGGGCGATGGCAGATTTGCCGCTTTGAATGTATGTGCCAAGCGCCATGCCGCCGTGAAACGCGACCGTGGACCAGCCATGCGGAATGATTTCCTCCTGCCACCTGATGCAATCGAACTCAACGATCTCTTCCGTGATGCCCAATGCGCGGCGCGCCAGTTCGCAATGCGGCCCGTGGAAAACCGTGCCGCCATCGGCGACAAACTTTTTTACGGCCGTTTCGAGCGCGGCGTTGTCACCGAGGTCATAAAGCGAATTGTGCGGCAGGACGAGATTTTTGTAATCCGCGAGAACTCCGGCTGCGACCTGGTCGGGATGCACGATGTCCACATGCCAGCCGAGGTCGGTGAACTGCGCATACCAGCCAAGCAGATCCATGCGATGGCGTCCTTCGGCATCAACTTCCAGCGGTTCGTAAAGGCTCATTTCGGCGGGAAACAACAGCGCGACTTCCTTCGCACGCGGTTGATCCAGCAGTGGCATCACCTCGGCGGCCCAGCGATTGCCGGCGCGCAACGAATCTTTAAACATGTCATCCATCCGATACATCACGCCGCCGTCATCGAGTCCGCTATAACCATAAATGTGCAATCCTTTTGCGCCATTCGCGACGTGCGTGCCGATACATTCCGCCGGCGGCACGACGCGATAAATATCACCGTTGACATGTCGGCCGAGATACAGCCCGGCGGTAAACGGACGATGCGAGTTGGCGTTGCGCATGATTGAACCTTCGACGCTCAAGGCCATCGCGTCGGCGCGGTTCTCGGCATTCAGCGGCGCGGCGATGAACAACACGCTGTCCACGTGCGCGGCACAGCGATAGACGTCAAGCGCACGCTGGCCGGTCTGCCAGTCAATCTGCCCCGGCGGGTTGAAAAAATATCCCCATTGGTGCAGCAGCGGCTCGATGAAAATCTTCGGTTCCAATTCGTGCCAGTGTTTTTTCATCGTGGCGAGATAATCTTGCAGCACTTCAGCAAGATGAGTCTGGTTGTCAATCCAGCGGTAAAAATCCGGTGTGCGCTGGACGAAATCTTCCGCTTTAGGGCGCGCACAGCCGACCCAGTTCAACTCTTCCGGGCGCAGCCAGTATTCCGACGGCTGGAGTTCCGCGAAGGATTTTGCCGTCAAGCCGTAGCGCTGATTCAGCCTGGCGATGTCGCCGTCATAATGTTTTTCCAGCCACGCGAGATATTTCTGTTTGCCCTCGGCGTCAAAGCTCGGTTTCGGAATCGGCTCGAACATTGTCTGCATGATAATGCGTCCGTCCGCACGGCGTCTCATGCCTTTGCCGTAAAGCCTTAGCAGGCCGCGCACATGCTCCACCATCGTCGCCTGCGCCTTGGGCGACCAATACTTGTATGTGCCCATCGGCTGGCCGTTTGGGCGCAGCGGCTCCTCGCCGCGCACCGGCGGCACGCTGCGGATGTTCGGATAAAGATTGTCGCCGCAGAGATACAGCGTCAGGCAGGTGTAATCCAGTCCGAGCGTCGCCACCTCCGCCATCATGAACTCGTGCATGGCGACATACTGGCTGGCCGGCTCGCCGCGATACCGCGCGAAGAAATCCTCCCACGCTTTGGAGTCGAGATTGATGCTGTTAAAGCCGAGGCTGGCAACTTCAGCAATGCCGCGCCGTGTGGCGTCGCGATCGCTGTAAAACGGTTCAAAAAAATTGCCGAACCAAATGCTGATGAAAGGACGCTTGCGATTGGTTGTGTTCATTTATTTGTCGAAAAAATTCAAATCCCATTCGTCATGCCAGGCGAACATCGGCACACCATGACAAAATTCGATTGGCAGCCAGACATAACGGCCGTCGATCGCATTTTGCGGATTCCAGCGGTCGGCCATGAAAATAAAAGCATCGCTCCTGCCCTGCACCGGCAGGATAAAAGCGGATTGTGAATTGAAGGTGTTGGCAATCAATTCACCCGCACCCAAGCAGGGATTGCCCAGTTCTTGCCACGGACCAAAAATATTCTCCGCCGCCGAAATGCGCGCCGGATTTGCCGCCCAGCCGGTGCAGTCGGAAGAAATTAGAAAATACTTATCCCGCCATTTCATTAATGCCGGAGCTTCGTGAAACCGTCCGGGGAAAATGCGGACGAACTTTCCGGCGGGCTTCAGGTAATCGTCGCTCAATTTCGAGATGTGCAGCGTGCCGTTAGCCTCGGACGCATAAAGGTGATACGCGCTGCCGTCGTCATCCACAAACAGCGTCATGTCCCGCGCCATCTGTCCCCCGGCATGATCGCGGCGGAAAAGGAGCTGCTTCGGATAATACGGCAACGGGGCGCCGGGCAAATCAAGTTTGGAGACGTGAGCGGCTTCTTCCAGCGACAGCGGGCGTTTGATTTCGGCGGGAACATTTTCCGGCCAGACCCCGGCATTCGGTCGGAAGCTTTGGAGAAATTGAAAGGGCCCGGTGACATGATCCGCCACCGCAACGCCGCTTAACGAGCCGGTATAACCCGCGCCTTTCGGTTCGAGATGAAACCACATCACAAATTTTTTTGTGCGCGGATTGAAGATGACTTTCGGCCGTTCGAGAATGCAGCCGCAAGTGATCGGACTTTGGGGATCGCCACTCACAGTCAACGCGATGCCTTCGTCTTTCCAGTTGTAGAGATCGTGTGAAGAATATACATGAACGCCGACGTATGCCGCATTGCCGGCTTCGCCTTCGATCTTGTGCTCGCCGAACCAGAAATAATTTCCGTCGTGAAACAGCACGCCGCCACCGTGGGCGTTGATGTGAGTTCCATGGTTGTCCGGCCAGATTTCGCCGGGTCGAAAAGCATTATAATGAGTCATCATCGGATTGAAAACGAGGATTCTTTAGCCTCCGATAATTACACCGGCTTTGGTGGTCCGGCTTTATTCTCTTTCCGCTGGGAGATACGATATAACAACCAGCCCACGCCAAAAATACAACCGCCGCTGAATAAAAAGGCGACGCGCTTTAGGCCATCGTTAGGAATCAGCACCAACAGCAGGACAAAACCGCCAAAAACCATGCAAAGCCAGCCGATGGCTCCCACCACTTTGATATTCTCCTTCACCTGTTCGGCCGTCATGTCTTCAATTGGCCGTTTCAACTCGCTGAAAAACTTGTCCAAGTTTGTTTTATACTCCACCGGGGATGACTGGTAGAACAGCGAAGTGAGAAAATAAAAAGCCATCGAGACAGCAATCACCCCAAAAGCTGTAACAATGAGGAAAGCCTGCGTGGTTTCTCCCGGCTTGAACGGAGCGGACATCCCCGGAATCCAGCTCACCAAGTCCGAAATGACCGGCAACGTCACATGCAAGTGGGATTCCAGCCAGATCTGGCTCTTGATCACGAGCTGGTTGGAGGCCGGATCTAATGCGGCCTGCGCCTTGACGCAAAACATGACGGCGAATGAGGTGAGCAGGCCGGCCAGGACTGTGCCCCAGCCGGACCACGGCGGAGTGCGCTTGTAAAACAGGCCCAAGCACATTGGGACCGCCAGCGGCAAATACAGACTGACGCCCAGTTGGTTCAAAAAATCAAACAATCCGGCGGTCCGCTGCCGGCTGATGATCAAGCCCATTTCAATGATCACCAGACCAAAACCGGCCGTGCAGCACTTGCTGATGATCAATAATTTCTTCTCCGAACAATGCGGATTGATCACGGGCAGATAAAAATTTCGCACTAGGATTCCCACGCCCTGATTGACGCTGGCGTCCAGACTTGAAAGCGTTGCCCCAAAAATGCCGGCGATCAGCAATCCCAGCATTCCCGCCGGCAGGACATCGTGAGCCGTCACCAGAAATGCGCCTTCCTCGGGATGACTCAAGGTTGGAAGAATATGTCCCAGGCCGCCGGGATGAATCACCGCAGCCACCATCGGCGGCACAATCCACAAGAGCGGTCCGACGATTGTGCCAATCAAAGGGAACAGCACCATTTTGCGGGCATGCGAATCGCTTCGCGCCATCAAATACTTGGCCGCCATTTCCATGGAGTTTTGAGCAAAAATCGTGTTGAACATCAGAGCCACGAACCACAGCGTGATGAATTCCGGCCGCGCGATTTCTCCCCAGTGAAAATGCGAGGCCGGCACTTTTTCCAGCAACCCGGCAAAGCCGCCCACCGCCGGCTGAAACAAGGCAAACGCCGAGATCACCAGCGTTACGGTCACCACCAAAAACATCTGCACAAAATCGCTCGCCGCCACCCCGAAGGCACCGCCAACCAGCGACACAAACGTCACCATGCCACCTAAAATCACGATGACATAGGGAAGTTCCACCCCAAAGGCTCCAGACATGAAGACGCCAACCGTGTTTAACGCCACCCCGCCGAACAGCATCAGGAACGGCAGCCGGATCCAGGTGACAAATTGCTGCGTGGCGACGCCATAACGCGCCCGGATTGCCTCCATGGGTGTCACCGACCGCATCCGGCGAAACCGGTAACAGGTAAACAGCAGCATCATTACATAGGCCGCGATGCTGGAGTAATAAAGCAGCAGCACGAACGGGCCGTTCTGATAAATCTTCCCCGCCGCACCGGTGAACGTCCACGCGCTGAAGCTCGCCATCCACGCCGACACGCCCGCCATCCACCACGGCATGATCCCGCCGCCGCGAAAATAATCCGACGTGTTTTTGTTCCGCCGTGAAAACACAACGCCAACGGTGACCACAAAGATGAGGTAAAAACTGATGCTGATGTAGTCGTAATGGGTGATCATGTTGTCAGATTGTCGTTTAAAATTCTCTGCGCCGAATAAAATTCAAGGGCTGGTTTTCGGTTGATCCGGAACAGATTTGGCGATGACCTCGCGCACCAGCACAGCCAGTTCCGGGCTGGAATAAAATCCAGAGAAGTGATCCCGTCCGACACCCGGGGCGCCGACATGGGCAATGATGACGCCGTAAACACTGGTGGTTTTGTCAATCCACGGATACGCGCCCGCCCAGCTCGGACTGCTGATCAAGACCGCATCGCCGTGCGCATCCAGTTCTTCCCGCCATTCGCCAAGACCGTAAATGGCGTCGTGTTTTGTCCCGCGAACGCGTGCCGGAAACTCTGGCTGGTTCACAAATGCGCCGCGCAACTGGTCCGCCTGCATTTCACGAACGGCCTTTTCCGACAGCACGCGATTTCCGTCAAACCTGCCACCGTTGAAAATCATTGACAGGAAATTGGCATAATCACGCAAGTTGCTGCAGGCGCCGCCACCGAGCATCGGGCTGTGGCCGCCGCCTTGATCCACGGGCGTAAAATGTGTGTTCTTCATCCGGCAAGGTTCCGCGATGCGCTCCTGAAAAATGGTTTCCCAATTCTGTCCAGCCGCCACTTCCGCCATGCGTCCGGCAACCTGCATCGCAAGGCCGCCGTAATCAAACCGTTCGCCCGGCGGATGTGCCGGTGGCAGCGGCAGAATGTGCGCCACGGATTCAGCCAGCGTCTGGTATTTATCCACCGGATTTCCCTTCGGCTGATATGGCGGATAACCGGACGTGTGCGAAAGCAATTGCCGGAGGTGGCTTGGTCTTTCGGATCGTTTTTGAATTTCGGAAGCCACTTGGACGGATGGTCGGCGAGCGAGAGTTTGCCCTCGTCCACGAGCGACATGATGGCCGCCGCCGCGAGCCATTTGCCCGACGACGCAATCTGCTCCTGCGTGTCCGGCGTATGATCGCCAAAACATTTTTCATAGATCACCTGGTTGCCTTTCGCCACTAGCACCGCCGCGCCCGGATAATAACCGCGATCCACCCAGCCTTGCACTCGCCCGGTCACCGGCGAAAAATCGCATGACTCCGCCGGCTTTTCGAGCGGCGAATGGCTGCGGCAGGAAACCGCCAGCAACACAAAACCCGCCAACACAACCCGTCGCGCCGGCTGAAAAAAAATTAGGAATCCACGGCTCATGTCACAATGGTTTGTAACTGAAATAATCAAAATCCGCCGGCAGCCTGGCACCGCTCAGGTCCTGCGCACAAAGCCCGACCATCGCGCCGGTGAAATGCAAGGCCGTGCCGTAATCGTCGGAAAGTTTTGACGCATCCAAAGCCGGCCCGATATTTTGCCAGTTTCTTCCGTCCCGCGACGCGCTGAACTGCAATTTCTGGAAATCCACCGCCGCGCGCAGAAAAACGTTTTCCCAGTCATTGATGGCAATTTGTGAATCCAGCAGCTCGTCGTAGGCGGCATCGTCCGTCAGCGTGACGCCAAGGATTTTTCCAAGCTGCTCATCGCGCGTGACGCGGAGATAAAAATGCGTCCGCGTGTCGTAATAGCAGATCAGCCCGGCGCTTTGCATGAAATTCTCCGGCGAAAAATCGAGCTGGGTTTCGGCGGTGAACTTGAAATGCTGCACGCGCCGGGCAATCAAGCTCTGGTCGAAAAACGAATGCAGCGAATCGCGTCCACGCAAACGCAGCCAGCCGGGCCGGGCCTTGAGCGAGAGCCATGATTCATCCACCGGCACACGGAGCGAACTCCAGCGCGCGTCGAGTTTTTCCGAATCAAAATCATCGCGCTCCGGCATGGCCGGCCACGGATGCGGCGGCAGCTTTTGGGGCGCGGGAACTTCCACCTGCGGTTTGGTTACGCCGGTCGCGAGCCGCAGCCAGCCGTCGCGCCACTCCACTTTCTGGAGGCACGTTTCCCGGCCCAGCATACAGCGATGGCCGGCGTGGGCGTCCGCCGAGGCGGACTGGTCGGGCGAACCCGAATTCCGTGGAGCGCCGGTCGCCAGCGGCCGGCTCGCCAGATGGGCAAGATACCATTCGTCCGTCTGCGTCTGGACGATTTCGCCATGGCCGGCCTTTTGCAACGTGAGCGTGGGATCGTCGCGCGAGGTGAGCACGGCCGCCTGGGGATCAAGCTCGTATGGCCCGGTGATTTTTTTGGCCCGCGCCATGGAGACGCCGTGGTTCCAGCCGGTGCCGCCTTCGGCCATCATCAGATAATACCAGCCACCTTGCCGGTAAAGGTTCGGCCCTTCGCAAAGGATATTTTTCTTCTCCAGAATTTTTGTCATCGGCCCGACGAGTTTGCGCTGCTGGTGATCGTATTCCTGAACCACGATGCCGGCGAAACGGTAGCGGCCTTTGCGGAAATCCCAGATCATGTTGAGGAGCCACTTCCGCCCGTCATCGTCGTGAAAGAGCGACGGATCGAAGCCGACGGAATTCAATTCAACCGGTTCCGACCACGGCCCCGAAATGTCCGGCGCGGTCGTCAGGAAAATTTCCAGATCCTTGAACGGCCGGCCCATGCCCCAACTGCGGACGTTTGTGTAGATGAGCCAGAATTGCCCGTCGTGATGGCTCAACGACGGCGCCCAGACACCACCGGAATCCGTCACGCCGCGCAGGTCGAGCTGCGACTTGCGCGTCAGCGCGTGGCCGATGAGCCGCCAGTTGACGAGGTCGCGCGAGCGATGGATCGGCACGCCGGGAAACCACTCGAAGGTCGAGTTGGCGAGGTAATAATCGTCGCCGACGCGGCAGATGCTCGGGTCCGGATGAAAGCCGGGTAAAATTGGATTTTGGATTTGCGCCATGACTTCAGTTCATTTTTGCCGCCCACCGCAATGCGTTCAACAAGAGTTTTTGGAATTCGGGATGCTGCCAGACTTCCCGATTGTGGCCGGGCGTCAGGACACAGACCCGGCCGGCGCCAGCCGCACGCGTCCAACCCGCTGGCTGCACGCCGTGTTTTGAAAGTGAATTCAGGAAGACATCGGCCCGCGCGTCATTCATCGCCATGAAATAATGCTCGTCAAACACCGTGAATGACGCGACTCCAGCCGTGACCGGATGAGCGGGCTTGGGCGATAGCGTCACCGCGCATTGATCCGGATGGCGCACAAACGCCCCGCCGATCACGCTATGCATCGTCGGAAGCTGGTCGTAACGGCAAGTGCCGCCATGCACCACGACCAGGCCATTGCCATTTCGTAAAAAATCCTGGAAGGCTGACTGCGACTCCGCTGCCAGCCACGGCGTCGGAACGGTGGAAGAGGTGATGTTGGCCTTGGCAAGGATCACCAGCGGAAATTCCGCCATCCGCGTCGCCGACCAAGCCGTGCCATCCTCCAAATATTCAAAATCAAAACCCTGTGCGCGCAACGGCTCAAGACCCTGCCGCACGGTCGCGGCCGGATGCCAGGTGTCATCGCAGAGAACGAGCGCCCGCATCAGTCTTTTCCTTTATACCAGTTGCCGCGCTGCCAGGCGTGGGCGCGCAGTTTCAGCTCCAATTCATCCGACAGGGGCGGCTGGCCGCTGACGCCGCAGTTCAATTCCGCTTGACGCTCGTTGCGCATTCCCGGAATCACCGTGGAAACCGCCACCGGCTTCAACGCAAATTTCAGCGCCGCCGTCGCCACGTCCGGCTCGGCGGAACCGATGTCAGCCTTGATTTTTTCCACCCGTTTCACCGTGCGCACGAGCCGGTCGCCGGCAAAATAGCCGGCGCGGAACTCGCCCTCGCCAAATTTTGTCTGTGCCGTGAATTTTCCGGTCAGCGCGCCCTCGTCAAACGCGACGCGCACGATGACGCCGACCTTATGTTCGAGCGCCACCGGCAAAAATTCTGCCGCCGGTTCCTGCTCGAAAATATTGTAGATGACCTGCACCGCGTCGAGCCAGTCGCTGCGCATCAGGTCCACCAAAGAATTTTGATCCGGCTCCGGTGTGCTGATGCCGATACCGCGCAGCTTGCCATCTTTCTGCAATTGCCGGAGCACTTCAAGCGCGGCTGGCTGGCGGTTCCAGGCGCGCGTCCACGTGTGAAGCTGCAACAGGTCAAGGCAATCGGTCTGGAGATTGCGCAGGCTGGTTTCAATCCGCTCCCGGATGTAAGCCTTGGAAAACCGGTCTTCCATTTTGTCGTAAGGCGTCGGTGGCCACGTGCCGGGAAATTTTGGCGGAATCTTCGTCGCGACATAAATCCGTTCGCCATTCCGTTCCCGCAAGACGCGGCCGATGATTTTTTCGCTGTGGCCTTCGCCGTAACCCTGCGCGGTATCAATGAAATTGCAGCCGAGGTCGAGCGCCTTGTGCAGCGCGCGAACGGAATCACCGTCGTCCTGTTTGCCCCAGGCCGTTCCGCCAATCGCCCACGCGCCAAAACCGATTTCGGAAACCTGCCAGCCCAGCCGGCCAAATGTGCGGTATTTCATTTGGCCACCCCTTCACCAGCCGCCGTGGATTCCTGGCGTAGGATTTTGCCTTCGTTGCTTTCGGTCAACTGCACAATGATGTTCCGGCCATCGCCCTCAAAATTTTGGAACTGGATTTCCTGCACTCGGCCGTCGACCAGTTCTACGCGCAGCGAATCCGGGCCGGTCGCGACGGCCGATTTGACGACCGGCTGGTCCTCGTAAGGCTCGATGACCGTGAGAAAACGCGCTGCATTTCCATCCGCCGCGCGCACCGCATAAACTTTTCGGCGCTGGGCTTCCGGCCCGGGCGGATAATCGCTGCCGAGCGTTGCCTTGAAGCGCACCGCGTTCACGCCGGACAAATCCACGCGCACCACGCCGGGCTGCTTTTCATTCTTCGGCTCGGCGGGCGTGCCGGTTGAATAGGCTTCGCCGGCAATCTTAATCGGGCCGCCGAAATAATCTTTTCCGGCCTCGTCCGGCTGCGAAACGTTTTCATATTTCACCGGCAGATCGCTCAATGAAACTCCTTTTCCATCCTTCGTCACGATCCGGGCACTCGCCCAGAACAACGTTGGCTTCTTGGCAAGTTCCGTGCGCGTTTCCAGTTCAAGCTGTTTCAAATTTTCGACGGAAACATCAATGTCCGCCGAGCCGAGAATCCACGCGCCAAATTTTCCTTCGGCCAGCGTCTGGCCGTCGCCGCGCACGGAATAAAACAGGCGCTTTTCCGTGTCGTGCTGTTCGGGCGCGGTTGCCACCATGATTTCTTGCTGCGGCGGCCAGAGCGAGTGGACATCCAGCTTCAGCACGCCGTCTTCATTGCCGATGGATCGCGAGCCTTCGTTGTCCGCGCCCGGCCCCCAGCGTTCCTCAAACCGGGCCACCGCCGGCGCGTTCGCCGAATACCAGTCGCAGTCGGTCACGAATTGTGCGCTGCCGACGGGATTGGAATTCCACTGCGCGTCGTGCCGCAAAAACTTTTTGCCTGGCGCGTCGAGCCCTTGGAAACCTTTTAACTGAAGCAGGCTCTCAAATGTGTGCGCGTTCGTGCCCTTCACGAAATCGGCGAGAACAATGTAATCGTCCAGCACGAGCAACGCGCGGCGCTGGAGGATTTTTTCCGTGAAACCGGTGAGCGAACCGTAGGCCGGCGGGTTTGTCGGCACCGGCACGCTGCGGCCTTCGCGCCAGCATTTTTCGGCAAAGGTTTTCACCGGCACATAATCATAAACCATCCCGCCGTAAGGTGGATTCGACCAGCGGGCGTCGGTCTGCACGACCGTCGCCTGCATCGCATCGCCGGCATGGAAGAGCAGACATTTGCCGGGCGTGGCTTCCTGCATTTTTTCGTCCACAACCACCATGTTGTGGTTTACCGAACACTGGCAGTAAAATTTATACATGAACGGCTCATAAACCCAGAAGACAGATTCAGGATTCCAAAAATTTCTACCGTAACGAAACAATGAAAGCAAATCCGTGCGGTCATAATGCCCGTGCGCCCATCCGTGCGTGCCGTAATGCAGAGTCGCCTGAATCTGCTCGCGGATCGGGCGGTTGGTCGTCTGCGAACGCAGCATCGCGAGGCCGACGTTGTCGGCGAACGCGCTGTCGCGGAATTTTTCGGGCGTGGCTGCGGGCAGTTCAGGCACGCCGTAAAACAAATCGCGTTTGTCGCCGAGCTTGATGAGCGAGGCGTAAGCCGGGTCGCGGAAGGCGTAATAGGCGAGTTCAAACGGCGAACTGCCGCCGATTTCATAACGGGCGCCGGTGACTTTGTTTTCCGTGGAATCGTTCACGCCAAACATCACGCCGCGATAATCAATGAACGGCAGCAAACTGTCCCACATCATCTGGATGTCGCGATACGGTTTTGTGTTCGGGCCAAAAGTTTTTGATTCCATGCCGAACGGTTTGCGGCGTTCTTCGGGCGTGCCGCCGACCGCCACGCCGCCGCTCAATTCCGTCGCCAGCATCACTTGCGGCGAATAACCCGCCGGCACTTTCAGGTCGCGAAAATTGATTCCAAAAATTTCGTAAGCGAGCGCGACCTGCGTGAACTCGCTGGCGCACCACATATTGTAGCTGATGCTGCATTCATACCACCAGCCATCGTCCATCACGCCCTTGCCGAGCTGGTCGCAAATTCCCGCCGGGCCGGAAAACCAGCGCGCCGCCGCCGACAAATCCTGCATCGCCAGCGCACAGTAGAACGCGCCGCAATCCTCGGACAAATTCCAGTTGTTGATCGGCCCGGAATCGCTCGCGCGCGAAATCGTTTCCATGAACAGCCGGAAGGTTTTTTCCAACTGCAATTTGTCCGCGTCCGAATAAACGCCTGCATCCAGCGTCATGTCATAGGCCATCGCGATGTGCTGGAAAACCCCGCCTTCCTGCACCAGCGACTGGCTGCACGCGCGCAACGTGGCCGGATAACCGCGCGCCGGATCACTCAAACGCCGCAGAAACAGCGCAACTTTTTCCGCAAATTTTTTGTCGCCGGTCAATTGCCAGGCATAGCCGGCCGCGAGCAGATTATTTTCCTCCGGCGTCGCAAAAACATACGGACCGTAAGTGTCATCCGGTGCCTTGGCCGGGTCGGCGATTTCCGGCACGCGCCAGTCGGCCGCCTTTTGAATGAATTCATCCGCTGCCGCTTTGGCCCACGCATATTTCGCGACCTTGTCGCGCACTTCCTGCCAGCGCGCCGCCGTGTGCATGACATACGGATGCGGCACTTCGCTCGTCGTGATGAATTTCAACTGCGCGGCGTTCGCGGCGTCACCGTTGCCGATCGCCTGCAAAATTTGTTCTTCGTGGCCGCCGGGCGGCACGCGGTCGGAAATTTCCACGCGCACTTTCACGCTGCGAATTTCTCCGGGTGCCAGTTCGAACGACTCCGGTTCAACGCTGGCCGTCATTTCTTCCCAGCCGCGTTTTACAAATTCCAGCGTCACGGATTCTTTTTTACTGGTGCAATTGCCGACCGCGACATCGTATTCGGCAAATCCATTTTGCGGCGCGCTTCTGCCGCAAACTTCAGCTTCGAGCGCGATAACCGGCGCTTTGACGACGCGCGCATTCCGCAACTGAAATTTCACCGGCTGGCCGCTGGCATATTTTGCGTCGAGCTGAAATTCTTTTACAAATTTCAAAAAGCTTGTGTTTGCCTGCTTAAAATCAAACGCGCGCCATGGCAGCGTGATGGTATGCCAGCCCTTGCCGTTGACGGAAATTGTTCCGTTCACCGGCGTTTCCGTGATGTCGGCGTTGCGTTGCGCGCGTAAAATTGTCGCGGTCAATTCCACGTCGCGTGCGTCCGGCAGATTGATTTCAAATTGCACGCCGTAAAACTTTTGCCACTCGGCGGCGCTGTCATTGAGAACGCGGAATCCGTGCTTGTATTGGCCGCGCGGGCCATCCGGTTCGCGCAGCGTCGTTTCGCCGGAAAACGTCACGACCGCGCCGGGTTTCAGGCCGCCAACCGGCAGGGTCAACGGCGAAGTTTGTGCCGCGCACAAATAGGAGGTCGTAAATACGATGATGAGATGGCTAAGGCGTTGCATTTTCAATGGTTCCCGTAAATTATTGCAATAACTGGCTTGTAAATAAATGTTTTGATTGGTTTCCCTGTAAACTAAAATTGGGCTTTGCCATCAGCCAGCCGGCAATGCAGCCGCATCACCTGATCGGTGACATGATACCGGCCCGCTCGTCATGCAATCGGGCCGTGTCCAACCCGTCCAGCACCAGCACGCCTTGCAGCGACGAAATCAAATCCGCCTTGCTCCACGACCAGACAATTTTACCGGCGGAGTCAAATTCGAGCAACTGCACGCCGGACTGGCCAAAGCCCGGCCCGTGACCCTGCCAGTTGGCGAGAACAACATTTCCATTCGGCAGCAGTTGAAACATGGCGTAGAAAAACGGGCGCACATTTTCCGGCACCGATTCCTTGCCGCCGAATTTACGGAGGATTTTCCCGTTCACGTCCAGCTCCACGATGAATGCGCCGTAGCCGGCGGTCACAATCAAGTTCCCGCTCGGCAGCCGCAAGGATTTCCAGGCGTGATAAAATCCGTCCACTGGAAATTCGCGCAGGTATTTTCCATCGCGCGAGCCTTCACGAATGCGGTCGTTGCACGACATGAGATACGTCCCCTGCTCCGTCTGCCGGATGAGCCGAACATAGTCGCCCGGAAAAATTGCGCGGTGAACCTCCCGGTCGTTGGAGTCGAGCTCCAGCACAAGCACACCTTTCGCATCCGCGACATCCACACCGGCAAAGATCGTATGGCCATCCGGCTGCCGCCGCACCGCGGTCACACCTTCCAGCAATTTGAATTCCTTCGCGACACGCCCCAGCGCAATGTCGAATTCCGTATAGCCATGGTGATGGCCGATGAGAATTTTATTCCCGCCGATCAACTGCATGTCGCGCGCCGCCGGCTGGCCGATGGGCACAAGCCAGTTCTTTGACTGGTCACGCTCGTTGATGTGCAGCAACGTCGCATGGCCTTCATCAATGGCGAGAAATTCGTGCTGAATCAATGTGGAAATCATTTTGTAGGTCGATCCGTCAGCCACAGCACGACCGTCGAACGAGGCGCAAGCTTGATTGGCGCATCCAATTTTAGCATTTTGCCAGAAACCAGTTCCTTCGCTCCGACAATTCCCGCCGGAGCTTTCATCTCAAATGTTTTGTCGGTCGTCAGGTTCATGCCGATCAAATAATTTCCGTAGCGCAACGTGTAAAATTCGCCTTTGCCGGCAAAAACACTGTCGTCATCTGGACGGAAACGCGTGCCGTCAGGCATTTTGACAATCGCAGTTTTTCTCCCGCTTCGGCGGAATGCAGGTCATCGGGATAATGAACGCCGCCCGGAGCTGCGCCGCCAATGGCGTCGCGTCGGGTGTAAAAAAGCCCGCTCGGTTCAAATTCCGTCTCCTGCCGCACGACCGCAATGCGGTCCAGGCGAGGCGTGGTGTAATGCACGCGGGCGAGAAAATTGATCCCCTTGTGCGCCCGCCAGTAAAGTGAAACATACAAAATGTCATCACCATTTTTCAACGCAACCACGCCATCCTCCTCATCCGTCCAGACGAAATCCGGCTGACCGGCAGTCATCGGCAAGCGCGCCGCGCTTGCAGGCCGGCGGTGACGCGCAGATTGCCGGCCTGCGCCATCTGTCGCTCGAGCGAGATGAAAAATTGGTTGTCATCAAACATCTGCTGCGCGTAGCCGATGGCGACCGGGTCGAGCGTGGCGGCGACCGCGTAAAGCGCCGATGCATCCCACGTCGAACGTTCGCCGTAAAAAACATTGCCGGGATAATGTGCATCACGCCAGCCAATGATCGCCTCGGCGCGCATCGCACGAAAACCATCCCCGTCCAATCCCGGTGCGCGGAACGGTGCGCGGGTATTGGTGATTTTCACCAGCCGGTCCTTGATTTTTTCATCGCCGGGCAGACCGGGCGCCGGCCGCGTCGCCTCGTAGATCGAAGTGACCCAGTCCAAAACCTCGCCGTAGTAGCCGACAAAACCCAGTTCTTTGGTCAGACCTTTGTCCGTGAGTTCCCAGTAATTGGTCCCGACATTCCAACTGCGGCTGTCCGCGCCTGGATCACTGTCCCGCCACGGTTCGAGGCTCAAGGCTTCGTAGAGATAGCGGCGGACGGCGGTTTCGGAAAGCGCGTTTGCCGGGTCAACCACTTCCAGACCGCGGTTGGACAGATAAATGTTCATGTCCGTGATCATTGACTGGTTGGTATAAAGCAGGCGATGTTGCCGGTGCCAGTCACGTCCCGCCACCAGCATTTCGGAATACGCCGCCCGCCTGGAAATTTGTTGTCCGCCGTCGGCGATCCTTTCATCCAGCAGAGGCTTCAACCCTTCCGCCAGCAACGAAATGGCGTGGCCGGCGGGCCCAAATTCAAACCAGCCCGGATTCGGCGTGGTGGGATCGTGCTGTGCGAGTCCGGGATTTTCACGAAAGGCGGCGAAGAGCGAATCGAGTCCGTTCACCACTTGCGTGACGACCCTTGGATTTTGAAACGCCGGCGTCCACTTCACAAAATATGCCCGCGCCAGAAACTCCATTTGCATTTCATTAAGCGGCCGGGTGGACGCGAGCAGGTTTTTAATTTCGCCATTCACGCGCGCTTTGACCTTGTCCAGAACTTCCGCTCCCGGCTCATTGCGAACCGGCGGATTGGTCACCGCCTCGCCCTGTTTTTCATCCGGCGGCGGCACAAAAAATCCGTCGGTATGCGTGTAAAGCCTGTAGATGCCGCGCGTGGGCAGCGTCATGGTCTTTTGAAATTGATCAAAGGTCTGGCCATAACCCCAGACCGGCCCGATGCCGCGAACTTCAAAATGCAGCTCAGATTTTCCTTCCGTCATTTCCGTCGGCAGCGGAGACGTGGCATAATAAAACCGGCCGGTGAACGGTGGCGAGGCTTCTTCGTTGCCAAAATCAAGGATGTCAACGTCGCCAAGGTGGATGTAGCCGACCTGTCTGCCTTCGCAAAACAGAATTAAGCGATCTTGCGAAATGTCCGAACCCCAGAGCCGGACGGTGGCGTAGTTGGGCCGGGAAGGGTCAACTTTCAACGTGAAGGCCATGCTGCCGCCCTGCCAGCCTGCGGGCTGGAGCGGCAATAATTTTCGCGCCGGCTCGCCCAGCCCGCCGAAAACGACCTCGCTGTCCGCGCCGCTGAAGGCATGATTTTTCTCCGAAGCCACATCGCCAAAAACGATTGAGTCCACGATGGAAGATGAACCTTTCGCAAGAGTGCAGGCGGCGACAAGCAATGCGGCGATAATGAAAAACGACCGTTTCAAATTCATAATTATTTCACGATATTGAATGTCCGTTCCACCGGCACGGCGGATTTTAACTTTGGTTCGGCGGCATGGCCGTATTGCCACGCAACCACCGTGACCTTCATTGGAAATTTTGCGCGCGGCGGAATCGCCTTGAATTTTAAAACGTCGCCATCCATTTCTGCCGGGCCTTCACGAACATAAAAATAGACGAGAACTCCCGCGTCGGAAGTTGCATTTATTTTTATCGCTTTCGTTCCGCTTCTGACGTCGGCAATTTCTGGAAACACAATATGCTGCTCGGCGCCATCCTTGAGCTGCGCTGGGATTTTCAGCAGCGCCTGCTGCACCGCGCTCTTGAATTTCGCGTCGCCCGGCTGCTCGGCCAGCAGCCAGATGTCACCCATGCGCCGGTCAATCTCCGTCGTCGCGCGGTTGAAACGAACCGTGAACGTGTTCGCGTCCACCTGTTCCACCGGCCCGGTGATGCGGGAAATTATTATCGGCCCGCCGCCCGTCGCGTGGCCCAGCGGCGAACCGGGCGGCAAACCCGTCCAGCGCGTGGTGTTCGGCGAACCGCCGTCCACCGAGTCCAGGAATGTCGCGGCGAGATGGAAGGTCAAACCGTCGGCGTCCGGCTCGAATTTGAGGTTGGTCTGGTTGTGCGTCGGCGTTTGCGGAAGAATTTTTCCGTCCTGCACGAAGCCGAGCAGTTGCGGTGCTTTGCCGGTTTGGCTGGCAAAATACTGTTGCGTGGCCAGAGCCATTTCCCGGTCGAAAGCCCAGAACGCGTCGTTCGTGTCGCCGGCATATTTTGCGAATGGTGCGGGCTTGATTGTGCGCGGCTGGTCTAGACGCCAGCGTTCCACCAGCCAGCCGGACGCCGGATGAACTGGTTTTAATTTCACCGGCGCATCAGACGGCATTTTTTCCGGCAGCCTTTGTTCCGCCGCCTTGCGGATGAACATCGCAAGGAAATTCACGAGCGGGTCAGAATAATCAAAATGCCCGCGCCCTGGTTCGGCCAGCAGCGCAATCGGCGTGGCGGGATGCCCGGCCCGAAATTTGATGGCCGGGGCCAGACGCGCTTCCATCCATTCGTATTCGCCCATGACCATCAGCGCCGGGATGCCGTCAATGTTGCGTCCGCCCCAGTCCAGATTTGGCCGGCCGTTGCCGGTGAGCGACGTCTGCGGCGCGTCACCGTGAACCGAAAGAATGGCCAGCGTGCGCTCCGGGTTCCACGCGGCAAAGTTCCAGGGAAAACTCGCCAGGGCCGAGTGGCCGATGGGAATGATGGGCGCAAACTCCAGTTCACCGTAGCCGGAATCGGCCGCGAGAGTTTTCAGCATCCCGTTGAATTTCTCATTCGCCGCATCGTTGTTCGTCGCGCTCTGCCAGGCGTCAAACGGCGGCGCGATGAAGATCTCCGCGATGCCGAGCCTCGCCATTTCTTGACGAAAATTTGCGTGCTGAAAAATTCCTTCCTCAATCATGTTGTTCTGCCCAACAACAATGGCACGGACTTGTTTGCATTGCGGCGGAATCCAGAGAAACGCCCGGCCATTGCCCAGCGGGGCTGACCATTGCCAGACGGCATCGGCGTGAGCAGCCAGACTTATGCCCAATGTCAGCCACACTGATAAACAGGTTTTCCAATTCATAGGTTGCTTCATTCCAATATGCGGAACCCGTTACATTGTGCAATGCAAGCGGAAGTTTCCCTGTAAACCAGATTGCCGTGCTCAAGGATAAACTGCGGGTGCTTGGTCACGACAAAAAAATGCCTTGCGGAATTTGCAGCCGTAGAATCGGCCAAACGAGAAAAATCATGTGGCCTATATGTCCGCGTATAAATACAACGACATGACATTATTCAGCAGGCTTTCATCATTGCTCAAAACGATTTTTTAACAACGGCTTTCAAAAGCGAAGGTGCCTTTTCTCTTGCCCCGCAGTG
>Ga0182024_10003595_pt1 | contig 36676 bp, 28 predicted proteins | sample P32metaG_FD_120480 | JGI IMG/M metagenome (GOLD analysis project Ga0182024, IMG submission 120480) | Permafrost microbial communities from Stordalen Mire, Sweden - P3-2 metaG (Illumina Assembly) | ecosystem: Environmental > Terrestrial > Soil > Wetlands > Permafrost | place: Sweden: Stordalen...
CGGAGCGACACCTGCGGCGGACCTGCGATGGCCAAGACTCACCGATGTCCGGCGACGTCGACTCGCTTCTGGTTCGTCGCCGCACCAGCGGCGACTCCGGGACCGCTGCTTGAGCTGGCCGGCAGCCCAGAGCAGAAGCCACGCTGCCGCTCGTCTCTGCGGACGACGTGGCCGCTGGTTCGTGAAACGAGAAGTCAGCTCACGGCCCGATCGGACGGTTGCTTGTCGCGCCAAGCGAGCGTCGGGTCACCAGGCCCTGGGCGCTTCAGTTCGTGGCAAAGCGCAAGCCCGCCCCGCCGCCCCCGAGCGCCCTCCGGGTGCTAGCTCGCGTGCGGCGAGCCAGCTAACCCCGAGCAGATCCGCTGTGGCCGCTTGAGCGGCAAAGCGGGCACGAACTGCTGGGCGTGGAGGGTGGCTCCTCCTCGCCAAGAGCAGCGACCAGCGCCTGCGATCTCTGCGGCCTCGGCTTCCGCATTCGGGCGCAGCGCAGCACGCTGCAGGGAAAGCCGACCCACGACGGCTGCTCGTCCATTCCCGCCGTGAGAATGACGGCGCGGACGACTCTTGCACCCACCGCCAGCCGCCCGCCGTTTATCAGAAACCGCACACCGGCTGGGGAGACACCTGGCCGAATGGGTCAGCAGTCGATCGCGGCGCGGCCGGCGAAGCGGGCCCTATCGCCGAGTTCTTCCTCGATCCGCAGCAGCTGGTTGTACTTGGCCACGCGCTCGGAGCGCGCAGGCGCGCCGGTCTTGATTTGGCCGACGCCGGTGGCAACCACGAAGTCGGCGATCAGCGCGTCCTCGGTCTCGCCTGAGCGGTGGGATACGACGGCGCGGTAGCCGGCGTCGCGGGCGAGTGCGATCGTCTCGAGCGTCTCGGTTAGCGTCCCGATCTGGTTGAGCTTGATCAGGATCGAGTTGGCGATGCCGGCGTCGATACCGCGGCGCATGATCGCGGGGTTGGTCACGAAGATGTCGTCTCCCACAAGCTGCACGCGGTGGCTGAGTCGCTCGGTGAGCAGCTTCCAGCCGTCCCAATCATCTTCGGCCATCCCGTCTTCGAGCATCACGATCGGGTAGCGGTCTAGCAACTGTTCCCAGTAGTCGATCATCTCGCCTGAGGAGAGCGTGCGCCCCTCGCCGGCGAGCCGGTATGCGCCGTCTGAGAAGAATTCGCTGCTCGCTGGATCGATCGCGATCGCGACCTCATCCCCGGGGCGGTATCCCGCGGCCCCGATCGCAGCGACAAGCAGTTCGAGGGGCGCTTCGTTTGACGTCAGCGCGGGCGCGAACCCGCCCTCGTCGCCAACTCCGGTCGAAAGGCCACGCGAATGGAGCGTCCGTTTGAGCTCCTGGTAGGTCTCGCTCGCCATGCGCATCGCCTGCGCGAACGCGCCAGCGCCAACCGGGACGAGCATGAACTCCTGGAAGTCGACGGGATTGTCGGCGTGCACGGCGCCGTTGAGCACGTTCAGCATTGGCATCGGCAACAAGTTCGCCTGCTCGCCCCGGAGGTAGCGGTACAGGGGCTGGCCGAGCTCGGCGGCGTGGGCGCGAGCTACCGCGAGCGACACGCCGAGGATCGCGTTCGCGCCGAGCCGGGACTTGTTCTCCGTCCCGTCGAGGTCGATCAGCGCACGATCCAATCCCGCCTGATCAGCGGCGTCTCGGCCGGTAACTGCCTGGGCGATCTCACCGTTGACGTGCTCGACCGCACGCGAGACGCCCTTGCCGCCGAATTCCTTGCCGCCGTCGCGGAGCTCGACAGCTTCGTGCTCGCCGGTGGATGCGCCAGACGGCACCGCCGCGCGGCCCAGCGCCCCTGACTCCAAGCGGACGTCCGCCTCAACCGTGGGGTTGCCACGGCTGTCGAAGATCTGGCGACCGTGGACGTGGGTGATGTTGCTCACGTGTCTGACCGTATCGCTTCGCATGTGGCTCGGCGTCGTGGATCTCTGCGGATCCTCCAGCGCGGGTTACACGCATTACGCGGCGTCGGCCGGCAGATAGCGGGTGAGCTTTGGAATGCCTGTCAGGTATGGCTACCGAGAACCAGAGCGATGGCGACTCCAATGACTAGAAAGAAAGCCAGCGCCACGAGTGCACGGCGCGCTGCCTCGAGTGCCGCTGCTCGTCGGCCGCCATAGTGGCGGCTCAGCTCGTCGTAGGAGATGAGCCAGGCCATGGCGGCGCCGAGAACTGCGAACGGAACCGTGAGCAGGAAGAGTCCGAGCACCTCTCCGTCCATCAACTCCGCGGAGCTGGGGTCGACGACGGAGCGGCTGGTGGCTGGTTCAGATCGACCATGCTGGCAAAGTCGGCGCTGGGTCCGAGCTCTTCCTCGATCCTCAGGAGCCGGTTGTACTTGGCGACTCGCTCGGAGCGGGCTGGTGCGCCCGTCTTGATCTGCCCGACTTCGGTGGCGACTGCGAGGTCCGCGATGAACGTGTCCTCGGTCTCGCCCGAACGGTGGGAGACCACGGCGCGGTACCCGGCATCCTGAGCGATCGCGATCGCCTCGAGGGTCTCGGTCAGGGTGCCGATCTGGTTGAGCTTGATCAGGATCGCGTTGCCGACGCCCGCTTCGATCCCCTTCTTCAGGAGTGCTGGGTTGGTGACGAAGACGTCGTCCCCGACGAGCTGAACGCGCTTGCCAAGCCGCGCGGTTAGGTGTTGCCAGCCAGGCCAGTCGTCCTCGGACATGCCGTCCTCGAGCGAGACGATCGGGTAGCGGCCGACCAGTCGCTCCCAGTAGTCGACGAGATCCGGTGACGAAAGCGTGCGTGCCTCGCAGGCAAACTCGTAGATGTCTCCGTGGCGAAACTCGCTGGCCGCTGAGTCGATTGCGATCGCGATGTCCTCGCCGGGCCGATAGCCGGCCCGTGCGATCGCGTCGACAAGGAGCTCGAGAGCTTCGTCGTTGGCGGCCAGCGCCGGGGCGAACCCGCCTTCGTCCCCGACCGCTGAGGTCAGGTTTCGCTTCAACAGTTCGCGCTTCAGGACGTGATAGGTCTCGACGCTCATTTTCAGCGCGCTGGCGATGGTCAGTGCGCCGATCGGCACGATCATGTACTCCTGAAAGTCGGCGCCGCTGTCGGCGTGGGCGCCGCCATTGATGATGTTCAGCATCGGCATCGGCAGCAGCGGCGAGGCCTCGTCAGGGCGAAGGTACTGCCACAGCGGCAGGCCGACGTGGGCTGCGCCTGCTCGAGCGCACGCGAGCGAGACGCCGAGGATCGCGTTGGCCCCAAGCCGTGACTTGTTGGCCGTCCCGTCGAGGGCGATCAGAGCGTGGTCGAGCGTTGCCTGGTCGGTGGCGCGGAGCCCGCGCAGCGCGTACGCGATCTCCTCGTTTACCCGTTCGACAGCCTGCCGGACGCCCTTGCCGCCGAACGCTTCGTCACCGTCGCGCAGTTCCAGCGCCTCATGCGCGCCCGTCGAGGCCCCCGAGGGCACGGAGGCTCGGCCGAGCGCGCCGGAGTCGAGCCGGACATCGACCTCGACGGTCGGGTCTCCACGGCTGTCGAGGATCTGACGGGCGCGTATCTCTGCGATCTGGCTCACTTTGGACACCTCGACGTCAGGGCTGGATCGGCGTGACGTAGAGGCCATCAGCGGTTTGACCGCGGTTGGAGCGAGCCTCATCGCTCTTGCTGAACGCTATCGGATCTGGAAGATCTGCTTGTAGGTGTCCTCGCCGTAGCTGGTGGGCAGCGGCGCCTCCTCGACGAGCTTGAACGTCCGCTGGCCGTCGTCGCCGCGCGGTGCGCGGAGGAACAGGACGTCACCGCGCGCTTCGCTGTGGACCCGATCGGCGAAGTCGAACAGGTGGGTGACGAACACGACCTTGACGCCGGCTTCGGTCAGCGCGGAGATGACCTGCCTGGCGATCTCCGAGCCTTCGCGCTCGTTGGTGGCCGAGAACGACTCGTTGCAGAGGAGCATGCTGTTGGCGGTCAGCGCGTCCGCGATGTCGCTCATCCGTGCCAGTTCCTCGTCGAGCTTGCCGCTCTCCATGCGCGCGTCCTCCTCTCGCTTGTAGTGGGTGAACAGGCGATCGCGCACGTCGGCGGTGAACGCCTCGGCTGGGACGAACATCCCGCTCTGCATCATCAGCTGCGCCAGCCCGAGGCTGCGCAGGAACGTCGACTTTCCGCCCTGATTGGCGCCGGTGACGATCACGAGCGACTTGCCGTCGGCGTCGGCGTCGTTTCCGACAACGGCCGCGTCCGACTGCAGCGCTAGAGTTATGTCGTAGAGACTTCGGACGGACAATCGAGGGGCGCCCGGCTCCGTGGCGTCGGGGAGGCACGTCGGTTCGCCAAGCCTGGCGAGATGCTCGTGCAGGTTGAGGCATCCGATGTAGAACGCCAGCTCTGTGACGAGCATGGTGAAGAAGCTCTTGATGTGGTCGGCGGATTGCGCGAGCGCGTTCGCGGCGTGGTTGAGGCCCCTGCCGCTAAGTTTTGAGAGGGCGTTGAGCGAGGCTTGGTCACGCTCAGCGATGGTGAAGCTGAGCGCGGGACGGCGAAGCCGCGCCAGCCGGTCGCGCCAGCTGAGCTCCGGCGCCAGGCGGAGAACGTAGTCGATGCCCTTGTTGCCCGCGCCCAGGCGGACGCTGAGCAGCGTCCCGTGCTTGAAGCGAAGGGTCTCGAGCTGCTTCTCGACCAGTTCAAAGTAGTCGTCCGAGAGTTCGTCTTGGAGCATCGTGAAGAAGCGGCGGAAGCCCTCGGATCCGAACTCTGGCTTGCGTATCGGCCATCGCCCGAAGTTCCCTCAGCTTGCCGACGAACGACTCGAGTGCGGCCAGCGATCCCGACGGGATCGACTCGGGGGACTCGCTCCAGAACCCCCAGTGCCGCCGCTGTTCGTGGATTGCCGCGAGGGCTAGCTCATACAGGTCACGCACAACTTCCGGGTGCTCGAGACAGTCCGTGAGTACCGCTTGGCGGAAGCGGATCGCTGCCCGATCACGCAGCGGGGCTAGCAGGGCGACATTGGCGACGTCGAACAGGAAGCGGTCGCCGCTGCACATCGTCCCGACCAGCGTGTCGAGCTCGAGGTCTTGGCGTAGGTCGGCCGCATTGACCGGGGGGCGCGGCGGCCACGTCGAAGTCGCGATCAGGGTGCATGAGGAGCGCCTTCACTGCGCCAGCCTCCGGGTGAGCTGCGGGTAGCTGACGCGATGTTTCTCGGCGAGGGCGGTCGCGTAGGCGAGGCCGTCCGCCGGCTTGCAGATCACCTTGAAGGTGCGAAGCGTCGAATCGTCCGGCTCGACCATGCTCATCATGCTCACGATGCTTTCGCCGAGCGAGGCGAGCTCGTCCACGAACGTGACGCACAGACACACCATGTCGCGCGCGACGATCTGACCGAGCACCCGTTCGCCGACCCACAGGGCGTCGCGCAAGGTGGTCGAGTTGAAGCTCTCGTTCATGATCAGGAGGCTTCGCTGGTGGCCGTCTCGAGGATCTCGTGCAGGCGCACCAGCTCGTCCTCGAACTTGCCTCTGAGCGTGGTCAGGTCCTCCTCGCGCTCGAAGTGGGTGAACAGCCGGTCGGGTAGGAAGAGCTCTGCCTCGGTGCCGGGGACCGGGAGTCCCAGCGCCGCGAGATGGTGGAGCTGACCGACCATGCGAGCGAAGGTCGTCTTGCCGCCCTGATTCGGTCCGGTGACCACGATGATCCGCTCATCGCCGTGCAGGTCGATGTCGTTGCAGACGACGGTCGCCCCGCTCGGAACGAGCTTCTGCGCTAGCGCGAGATCGAATGCCTGTCCTACCCGGATCTGCTTGCTGCGCTCGGAGACGGTCGGGTAGCAGAATGCGAGTCCCGCTGATCTCAGCGGCTCGACGCAGTCGAGGTAGGCGAGGTAGAACTGGACCTCGCGGTCGAACCGCGCGATCGTCGCGTCCAGGTAGCTGTCGCCGCGGCGTTCGACGTAGTCGGCGAGTCGCGCGAAGAGCTGTGGGTGGAGCTGTGCGACGAGCGCGAGGATCCGGCTCTCGACCGGGTTGGTCTCGAGAAAGGCCGGGAAGGCGACCGTGTAGTCCTTGACGTCGCCCTGACGGAACTTGGCGAAGGTCTCCTCGACTCGCGCGGTCAGGTCCGGTTCGTCCTCGTAGGGCCTGACCGACACACGCAAGCCCCTGAGGTGAACGGCATATCTGACCCGATCGAGCGCGTTTGCGAGCTCCGACGCCTCGTCGACGAGCTCGAGAAAGGGTCGCGAACCGACATACCGGTTCAAGTATTGGCGCAAGCCGTGGAGCCCTCGCGAGGTCAACGGGACCGAGCTGAGCTGGTCGGCGAAAGACCTGACCGCGTCGCAGTAGACCCTCGTCGCCGATAGGAACCACCGCTCACGCTGATGGCGGTCGCGGAGCTTGGCCACGAGTGTGAGCTGCTCTCGTATCCGCTTCATCTGGCTCGCAAAGACGACGATCGGCTTGCGCACGGATTCCTGCTCGAGGTCAAGCATCACCTCCTGGCGGTAGTAGACCGCCGGGACCGCATGCAGCGGCTCGTAGAAGAAGCCGGCAAGGTCGTACTCCTCCCGCCCGGTCGTCAGCGACTCCAGGACCTGGTCCAGATTGAGATCGCCGAAGAAGGACGGCCCTTCTTTCGCAGCAGCGGCGCCACCGACGCGTCCCTGGAACAGGACGCTGTGAAAGGTCTGCGGGCCGCCGTTGCGGCGCTCTGGCTCCCCCACCGAGGGAGGCGCTTCACGTAGCCCAGGTTCGTTCCGGCCGCTCATTGTCTTCTACCGTCTGGAGGGGGTAGAAGCCATCAGCCGTAATGGCGCATTTTCAGGCGGGCTTCATCGCCTATGTAGATCGTAGCGACTAGCGCGAAGGACTCCGCCCCGACGGCCCGCAGCTTGCGGTAGGGTGAGGACGGACCCGAGCGATGAGGCCCGCTCAGACCGCGGCTCAGCCGCTGATGGCCTCTACGAGCACTGTTTTCACACCGTTCGTGGAGGTCACAATGGCGCTGCGCAAGGTTCGTCGGACGTTCTCCTCAGAGTCGGCTGCGCGAGGTCGTGAGGATGCGATGACCGAGCCCGAGAGATTCCGGCTCGCCGTCGCCGTCGCCATCGGATCCCTCGTGCTTGGACTTATCGGACTGCTCATGGATCAATCGGGCGGCATCGTGGGGATCGTCGGGCTGGTCTTGATCGTCTTCGCTGTTCTCGGCGTTGGCGAGGCGGGTTGCCATCTATCGCGGGTACTTCACGCCTGACGACAGAGACCGCCAGGCGGCTTCCCGGGAGCGCCGCCGTTGACCCCGGCAAGCTGGGTTGCTTGGACGGTGGGGCGCGTTGTATAAGGTGCGCGACGAACTTCCAATACGCGATGAGGCTCGCGTAACGCTCCTCGGCAGTCCGCCGCGCGGCTGATGGCTTCTACCCGAAAGGTCGATGCCCGTGTCTACGCAAGACGGACTACAGGTACTGCAGAGCGCAGTCGTCCTGCTGCTCGCCCCGCTCTATGCGGGTGCCCTGGCCCGTGCCGAGGCGATCGTGCAGTGCAAGCGCGGCCCGAGCGTGCTGCAGCCCTATCGAGATTTACAGAAGCTGCTGCGCAAGGGAAGCGCGATCTCGGACCAGGCGTCATGGATCTTCCGGGGCGCCCCGTTCGTGGCGTTCGCGTGCTACCTGACGGTCTCCGCGATCGTCCCGATCATCACCGACGAGCCGCTGCCGCTGGCGTTCCTGGCGGACCTGATCGGTGGCGCGTTCGTGCTGGCCCTGGCCAGCTTCGCGATCTCGCTGGCCGCCTACGACACCGCAAGCCCGCTCGGTGGTCTCGGCGCGAGCCGCACGACCTGGATCGGCAGCTTCGCCGAGCCGGCGCTGATCCTCGTGTTCTTCACCGTCGCGGCCCTGTCGCACTCCGACAACCCCTACCTCGAGAACCATGCGCTGGCTCACTCCGGCGCGTCGTATGTGCTCCCGACGCATCTGCTGGGTGCGATCGCCTTCTTCATGCTCGTGCTGGCCGAGAACGGGCGGATCCCGATCGACAATCCGAGCGGGTCGATCGAGATCTCGATGATCGAGGAGAGCCGGGTGCTCGAGTACTCGGGGCGTGAGTACGCGCTGGTCAAGTGGGGCTCGTGGATGAAGCTGTTCCTGATGAGCTCGATCTTCATGAACGTATTCGTGATCCCCTGGGGGCTGGGGAACGCGACCACGATGCTCGGCGGGGTGCTCGGAGCGCTGGCGCTGCTCGGCAAGCTAGCCGTCTGTGGGCTTGCGATCGTGGTGATCGACAGCTCGTTCGCGAAACTGCGGTTCTTCCGGATCGCCGAGTACCTGGGCGCCGCGTTCCTGCTGGCGCTGATCGGGATCGTGACCTCCTACGTGATCGGCAGCTGAGCCGCCGATGCTGATCAGCGCAGCGATCGAACGCCTCTCGGCCGCCTCCACGGAGGGCGTGCTGCTGACGATGGCGGCGGTCGTGATGCTGCTGTGCGCATTCGCGTGCTTGGGCTCGAAGCTGTTTGACCGCTATGTCACCTACTACGGGCTGCAGTCGATCGTGCTGTCGTTCGCCGCCGCAGTCGTCGCGCTGCACGAGCACGAGGCCGGGCTGTGGGTGCTGGCCGCTCTCACCTTCTTGGTCAAGGGCATCGGCATCCCCTACGGGACTAGGCACTTCCTGATCGAGCGGTTCGCGCTCAAGCGCGACGTCGCGCTGTCGACCGGGCTGTCGAGCTCGCTGATCCTCGGCGCGTTCCTGACCGCTTTTGCGTTCCTGGCGATCCGCCCGGGAACGGTGCCCGATGCGCTCGTCTCGCAGGCGACGGTTCCGATCTCGACGGCCGTGATCCTGCTCGGCGGACTGTGCATGGTCGTCCGCCGTCACACGATCGCGCAGCTGATCGGCTGGCTGATCATCGAGAACGGGGTGTTCCTCGGCGCGATCACGATCGTTGCGACCTTCCCGTTCATCGTCGAGGCCGGCGTGTTCCTCGACCTGGTGGCCGCCGTGCTGATCATGATCGCGTTCGTCTCCGGTCTCGCGCGCCAGCTCGCCGAAGCCTCGGCACCCGAGCTGAGGCAGCTGAGCGAGCGATGATCGCGCTGGCACTGATCATCGTCGCGCTCCCGCTGACCCCGGCGCTGGCTGCGGCAGTGACGTCACGGGCGCGGCCGCTGGGCATGATCTCCGCCGCGTCGGGTTTCGTTGCGTTGGGGCTGGCGGTGGCGCTGGCGATCGACCTGAGCTCCGGCCATCGAGTGCACGCGCTCAGCGGCTTCATCTACCTGGACCCGCTGAGCGGGTTCTTCGTGGCGACGATCGCGCTCGTGGTCGCGCTGTCGAGCTTCGGCTCGGCCGCCTACCTGCGCGCCGAGGAGGAACGGGGAGAGCTGAGCGCACTGCAGGTGCGCCTGTACTTCATCTTCTTCGCGATCTTCGCGTCGATGATGCTGGGGTCGTTCGAGACGGGGAACCTCGGCCTGCTGTGGGTGCTGATCGAGGCGAGCACGCTCGCAAGCTGCGTGCTCGTCGGCCTCGAAGCCAAGGCCGTGTCGCTGGAGGCCGCCTGGAAGTACATCATCATCAGCTCGTTCGGCGTCACGATGGCGCTGGTCGGGACCCTGTTCCTCTACTACGCAGCCGGCGGCCTGGCCGGCTCCCCGACGGAGCATCTCACCTGGTCATACCTGTTCGCGCACGCGGCCGGGCTCCATGCCGAGAGCCTGCGGCTGGCGTTCCTGCTCGTGCTGATCGGCTACGGCACGAAGGTCGGTCTCGCGCCGATGCACACCTGGCTGCCGGACGCCCACTCCGAGGCGCCGAGCCCGGCGAGCGCGATGCTCTCGGCGGCGCTCTTGAACACCGGGATGTACGCGATCATCCGCTTCCAGGCGTTGACCGGCCCGGCGCTCGGCACCGGGTACGCCGCACACGCGCTGTTGATCTTCGGGTTCGCGTCGGTGCTCGTAGGCGCGCTGTTCATCGTGCTGCGAGGGAACTTCAAGCGGATGTTCGCGTACTCGTCGATCGAGCAGATGGGGATCATCGCGATCGCGCTGGGATTCGGCGGCGTGCTCGGCTTCTACGGCGCCCTGCTGCAGATCCTCACGCACGCGATCGCCAAGGCAGTCCTGTTCCTGACCAGCGGCGACATCGTCCTGCGCTACCGCACCCGGCTGATCGAGGAGGTCCGCGGCGTGCTCACGATCACCCCGCTGACCGGTGCGATCCTGCTGCTGGCCGCGGTGGCCGTCGGCGGCTCGCCGCCGTTCGGCCTGTTCCTGTCGGAGTTCACGATCGTCCGGGCCGGTCTTGCGCGATCGAGCATCGTGCTGGTCGGGGTGCTGCTGATCGTGATCGCGGTGGTGTTCATCGCGCTCGTGGGCGCGGTCGCGGAGATGGTGCTGGGCGGCGCGCCTGACCGTCCGACCAGCGGGCCAGCCTACGAGGAGCGCTCCAGCAGGATCCTCGCCGCAACGCCGCTCCTCGCCGGTCTGGCTCTGCTGCTGCTGCTCGGCCTGTGGATCCCCGGTGGGCTCAACACGCTGATCATGCAATCAATCCACGCGATCTCGGGATGAGAGCTGTGAGCGCACTTGAGCTACTGCACCCCGTCGAGCCCACCAGCGTGGCGCGGGTGGACGCCGAGCAGCTCGGCGCGCTCAGCCACGAGCTGGCCACCGAGCACGGCGCCCGGCTGGCCGACCTGTTCGGCGACGAGACCGCGGACGGGACGGTGGTGCTGCGGGCGGTCTACGCCCTCGATCGAGAGCATCGATACCTGATCCTCGAATGCCCGTTGGCTTCAGATCACTTTCCGCCGCTGTCCGATCTCGATCCGGCGGCGTTTCTCGAGGAGTGCGAGCTGTACGAACAGTTCGGGGTCCGGCCGACGGGACGCAAGCGGCTGAACCGGGTGCTGGTCCCGCCACATCAGGCAAGCATGTTCGGAACGCCGGGACGGCGCCAGCACCATCAGATCGCGCGGGACTACGAGCCGCATGTCGTCAGCGGCGAGGCGTTCGAGTTCCCGTTCGGCCCGGTCCGCGCGGCGGGTTGGGAGTCGCTCTACACGGGACTGGTCACCACCGGGGAAGAGGTACTGGATCTCTACCTCATGCAGTGGCACAAGCACCGCGGAGTCGAGCGGCGCCTGGCTGGCCTGCACCCTGACCGGGCTACGTTCTTCGTCGAGCGCACCGACGGACTCTCGACCGTGGGCGACACGATCGCGTTCTGCCGCGCCCTGGAGACCGCCGCCGCGACGACGATCCCGGAAGCCGCCGAGCACACCCGTGCGGTGGCGCTCGAGCTCGAGCGGATCTACAACCATGTCGCGGCGATCGCCGCCGTCTGCCAGGCCACCGGGCTGTCGGTCGGCCAAGCCCGGGTCGAGATCGTGCTCGAGCGGCTGCTGCGGCTCAACGCCGCGGCGTTCGGTCATCGCTACCTGTTCGGCGTTGTCCGTCCGGGAGGCGTCGCGTGTGGGCCTGCCGTGGAGCCAATCCGCCAGGAGTTGCATGGCGTGCTCGATGAGTTTCGGCAGGTCACGAGGGGGCTACTTGGGACGAACTCATACGTCGACCGGCTGGAGGCGACGGGCATCGTCACGCCCGACCAGGCCCACCGGTTGTCACTGGTAGGACCGGTCGCGCGGGCCTCGGGGCAGGAGATCGACTCCCGCCGCGACCATCCGGCGGGTGCCGGCGACCAACCGCCTCCGAAGGTGGCCACGCGGTCAGACGGGGACGTGCTGGCTCGGATGCGGGTGATGCTGGCCGAGGTGGACGAGGCGCAGCGGCTGATCGAGCAGCGGCTGGGCTCGGCTGGACCGGCCTGCGGGCCGGTCCAGGCAGGAGCTGGCGAGGCGCTCGGCTGGGCGGAGTCGCCGCGCGGAGAGGCGCTCGCGTGGGTGTCGCTGAACGGCGATGGCCGGATCCGGCGCGCCCGCCTGCGCCCCGCCTCGGTCCGGAACTGGCGGGCGTTCGATGATGCCGCCCGCTCGCAGAACGTGTTCACCGACATCCCGATCATCGAGGCCAGCTTCTGGCTGACCGTCGCGGGGTTCGCGCGCTGATGGGCTGCGGGTGAGGCAGCCGTGGCGTTCTGGTTCTATCGCGGACTTCGCCGGGGTGTCGTCACCACCCGCTACCCCAAGGGTCAGCTCGACCCGTGGACGCGGGACCTGCCCACGCCGCCCGCGTTTCGCTCGACCCTGCTGGACGACGAGCTCGCCGACAGACTGGCGGAAGGCTGCCCCGCCGGCGCGATCGTCCGCGAGGGCTCCGAGCTGATCGTCGACCTCGGACGCTGCACCGGCTGCGGCCGCTGCCAGGCGATCGGCGGCGACGCGGTCGTGCCGAGCGGCGAGTTCCTGCTCGCCGCCGTCGATCGTGCCTCTCTGGTCAAGCGCGTACCGATCCGAGGGACCTGAGGCGGGATGTCGCCAGCTGATCCGACAGGGACGGTCGAGCTCGAGCAGGTCTCGCGCGAGCTGCGCCGCCGGGCGGTCGCGATCTTCGGGCGAAGCCTGCACATCCGCACGGTCGACACCGGGTCGTGTGCGGCATGTGAGTCGGAGATCCGGCTGCTGGCCGCCCCCCACTACGACCTGCACCGGCTCGGCTTCTTCTTCACCCCGGCGCCGCGCCATGCCGACCTGTTGATGGTCACCGGCCCGGCGGTACGCGCCGCCGACAACCTGTTGCTGAAGGCGTTCGAGGCGACGCCTGACCCCAAGGCGGTGATCGCCGTGGGGGCGTGCGCGCTCGGCGGCGTCTACACCGAGGACGAGCTGGTGCATGGTGCGGTGGATCGCGTGCTGCCGGTCGACGTGTACGTCCCCGGCTGCCCGCCGAGCCCGCTGGCGCTGCTGCAGGGGCTGCTGGTCGCGGTCGGCCGTCTCGAGGCGCGAGTCGCCGATCTCTCGCTCGATCTCACTGCGGGAGGCGATCGGTGACACACGCGATCGGCGGCTTGACGATCGCCGCGGCCGCGGCCTGGCTGGCGGCGGCGGTGGTGGCGGTCGGTGCGACCCGCAAGACCGGCTTACGTACGGCCGCGTGGGTGTCCGGCGCCGGGGGTCTCGCGGCGATCGTCGGTGGGGTGCTGCTCGCGATCCACGGGTCGGGCACGACCCTGCGGCTGGGAGCCGGCCCGGTCGGAGCGGCGAGCTTCCGGATCGCGCCTCTGGCGGCCGCGTTCATCGTCCTGCTCGGCGCGGTCGCCGCCGCCAACGGCCTCTACGCGCCCCGTTACCACGAACCTGCGCGGGGGACGTGCGTGTACCTGCTCGTCTACAACCTGGCGCTGCTCAGTTCGCTGGCCGTGCTCGTCTCCGCAAACGTGGTGGCGTTCCTGGTCGCGTGGGAGTCGATGGCGCTCACCTGCTACCTGATGATCCTGCGCCACCACACCCGTCCCGGCGTGGCTCGCGGGGCGTTCCTGTTCATCGCGCTCAGCGAGGTCGGGTTCGTCCTGATCGTGCTCGCCTTCGCGATCCTCGCCGACCACACCGGCACGCTCGACCTGGCCACGATCGCGCACCGCGCACACACGGTCCCGGCCGGCTGGCGAACCGCGGCCTACCTGCTCGCGCTCGTCGGCTTCGGCTTCAAGGCCGGGCTCGTGCCGCTGCACATCTGGCTGCCGGCGGCTCATCCGGTCGCGCCCGCCGACGGCTCGGCGTTCCTCTCAGGGCTGATCGTCAAGCTCGGCGTCTACGGCATCGCGCTGTTCGGATACGTGTTGCTGGCCGGCGGCCCGGCCTGGTGGGGCCTTGTGACGATGGCAGCCGGGGCGATCTCGGCCGTGCTCGGGATCCTCTACGCGCTGATGGAGCGCGACCTCAAGCGCTTCCTCGCCTTCTCGACGATCGAGAACGTCGGGATCATCGTCACCGCGCTCGGGGCCGGAATGACTTTCACCGCCTACCGGCAGCCGGCGATCGGCACGTTCCTGCTGATCGTCGCGCTGTACCACTCGCTCAACCACGGCGTCTACAAGACCCTCCTGTTCCAGGAAGCCGGCGTGATCGAGCACGCCACCGGAACGCGTGACCTCGACCGCCTCGGCGGCCTGATCCACCGGCTGCCCCGCACCGCCGTGATCTTCCTGATCGGAGCGCTGGCACTCGCGGCGCTACCCCCGCTCAACGGCTTTGTGTCGGAATGGATGCTGTTCCAGGGGCTGTTCGAGGGCTTTCGGATCGCCAGTCACACGGCGGGGATCCTGATCGTGGTCGCGGGCGCGATCATCGCCCTGACCGGAGGGCTTGCGATCAACGCGGCCGTACGCGTATACGGGATCCCGTTCCTCGGCATGCCGCGCTCACGTCCGGCCGCGGACGCCCGCGAGCCGGGGCAGCCAACGGCCGGCCCAGCACTGCTCGCGGCGGCCTGCGTGTTCCTCGGCGTCGGTGCCCCGCTCGTGCTGACCGCGCTGGACCGGGTGGCGCGTGCCACCACGGGCCTTGACATCCACAGCGTGCTGATCGTCCCGAAGCTGACCGTGATCCCCGCGCACACCAACTTCTCGGGCTTCTCGCCCACCTACCTGGCCGCGTTCCTGATCGCCGTCAGCTTGATCCCGTTGCTGATCTGGTTCGCCGGACGCCCGCGCGCCCGCAGCCGCCGCACTCCTGTCTGGGACGGCGGCATCCTGACCTTCAAGCCCCGCATGCAGTACACGGCAACGACGCATGCCAACCCGATCCGAGTTACCTTCGAGGCCCTCTACCAGCCACGCGTCCACGTCGAGCGCGTCTCCGACGATCCTGCTGGACGGTCGGGCCCGGTGCACTACCGGTTCGAGGTGACACCGATCTTTGAGCGCTACCTGTACTGGCCGGTGATCTGGCTGGTGAAGAAGATCGCACGCATGGCCCGGCCGATCCAGAGCGGCGACGTGAACCTGTACCTGCTCTACTTGTTCGTCGTCGTCGTGATCGCGTACGCGGTCTACACCTCCTGAGCGCAGGATCCGGAAGGTCAGCCCTTCCCGGCGGTGTACAGGTTTCCCAGCCAGCGGGCGCCGGCGTCGTTCGCGGACGTGCGCGCTCGCGCAACCTCCCCGAGCACCGGCGGAAGCACGTCGTAGGCGGGGTCTCGGGGGTCGACGAGATCGACCGCGTTCTCACCGATCGGCGTCCGCGGCCGAGCTTCGAAGACAAGCTCGACGTCTTGCCGTCGTGCGCCGCTGATGACCTCGGCGGCGAACAAGAGGGCACCGATCTCCACATCCAGGCCGACTTCCTCGAGCACCTCGCGGTGCAGCGCATCGATGATCGATTCGCGCTCATTGACCCTTCCTCCGGGAAGCGTGACGTGTAGCTCGCCGCGCCGGTGGACACGGTTGACCACGACTCGCTCGCCGACCCAGATGACGGCGCGGACTTTCACGCGCGCTGGCATGCGACCTCCTGTGCGTTTGGTCTTCTCCGAGAGCCTTTCCGACTGGTACCGTTCCAAATGCCAGATGAGGCCCTGGCGGGATTGTCTCCCGAACCGCCGCGCGACGGATGATGGCCTCTTCACGCACAGCGGCGATCGTTGGTCGATCAACCCGACGTGGTACATCGCCTCCGACCTCGCTCAAGCAACGTCGAGCGATCTATGACCAGCCATCAGATCAACTCACAATCGAGCCAGGCCAAGATTCGTGCGGAACTGCGCAGCTTCCTCCGCGACAAGGCCGAGTGGCCGAGCTATCGCGATTTCCAGAGGGCCGGATTGAAGAGCCTCCGGGACAACATCACCCGCAACGGTGGCGCCAGACGGTGGGCCGACGAGATGGGAGTGCGCTACGTCGAGCGCCGACCCGGCTATGCGCCGGTGTGGACTGAGGCTAGGATCCGCCAGGACCTCGCCACGTACTTGGCCGGCCGGACGCAATGGCCATCGCGCGAACAGTTCGAGCGCGATGGCCTCACCGCCCTGCGCAACGCGATCAATCGCAGCGGCGGCTCCGAGCGCTGGGCAGCTGGACTCAACATCGAGCGTCCCGACCGTCTTGCCGGCAGCAGGCGCGGATGGACCCACGAGGCGATCGAGACGGAGCTCAGGAAGCTGATCGGCAGCGGCACCGCGTGGCCGACGTGCAACGAATTCGACCGTGCCGGTCTTCGTTCGATGCTGAGCGCCATCTATCAGCATGAGGGCACGGACTACTGGGCGGGGAAGCTAGGCGTGGAACGGCGCGAAGCAGGCCGCCGACCACGAGAGGCCTACTGGTCGGAGGAGCGCATACAGGACGGGCTGGAGCGCTTCTGCGCCGGTCGGTCGGTGTGGCCGACCGAACGCGAGTTCATCCAGGCCGGACAGCGGGCGGTGTACTCGGCCGCGAGTCGTAACGGCGGCATCCGGTGGTGGGCGGAGCGACTCGGGCTCACCCGCGGTCGTGTCGCGCCGGGGCCTGCGCACACGGACGTTGGCAAAGCGGCGACCAGCAGTCCACAGACCCGCGCGTCGCGGCCACCGCGATCCCGTTGAAGATGAGTCCAGTGAAACTTGGACCCGGCCGTTCGTGGGACGAAGACGCCGTCCGCGCTGGCCTGACCGAGTTCTTGCGTGGGTGGGAGGTGTGGCCGACATGTGAGCAGTTCGCCGCCGGGGGTGCCAAGGGCTTACGGGACGCAGTCACCCGCATCCATGGCGCAGAGTGGTGGGCGAAGGAGATGGATCTGCCGGGAGGCGAGCGTCCGTCCGGGGGCGTACGCCGATGGACAGACGAGGCGATTCGCACGACCCTCACGGAGTTCTTCGGTGACCGTCGCACCTGGCCCACCAATCGGGAGTTCGACGCCGCCGGCCTTCACGCATTGCGGGAAGCTCTGCGCCACTACGGCGGGCCGAAGCGGTGGTCCGCAGAAATGGGCGTCAGCTGGACGCCTACGCCGCGCTCCTCCCCAACGCCACGAAACAGCCAGTCAAAACCGCCGCCGGCGCCCTCCCGGGAGTGGCCGCGGTGGAGTGAACGGACGATCGCGGCCGAACTTAAGGCATTTCTGGCCGGACGCGACGAGTGGCCGCGCCATGCCGAGTTCGTCGAGACGGGCCACAAGGGGCTCTACCAGGCGGTGCTGAGCCACGGGGGATCGCAATGCTGGGCACAACGGATGGGCGTGACCCGGCCCAAGCGCCACGGCGGCAGTCCACCGTACTGGACCGATGAGCGCGTTCGTCGTCGACTCAAGGAAATGCTCGCCGGAAGCGTCGACTGGCCCCGTTTCGCTGAGTTCGTCGCCGCCGGCGAGGTGCGGCTGCTCGACGCGGTTCGACGTCGTGGCGGCGTCAAACACTGGGCAGCCCAACTTGGCCTCCGGTATACCCCCCGCGGTCGCAACGACCGCACCGGATCCGACGGCCGCATCAGATCTTGGGACGACGATCGGATTGCATCCGCCATCTCTCCGCTGATAGAGGAACTGGGCCGCTGGCCGACCAAGGGCGAGTTCCGCGCCGCGGGGTTGAGCAAAGCTCTGGCTGCCGTTTATGAGCACGGCGGCAGCGCCCGATGGCAGCAGCGCTTCGGCGTCGTTCCGCGAGACTTCGACGGCCGGCTGCCCGACCGCCAGCGTTGGACCAGCAAGAGGGTGGAAGCCGAATTGCGTGAATTCTGTGCCGGACGTGAAACGTGGCCTACATTCCGGGAGTTCCAGGCTGCCGACAGATACGCGCTGTACCGAGCAGCTGGCAGGTATGGGGGAATGAAGCATTGGCGCGAGTGCATCACGCTCCGGACAAGCTCTGCGCGGTGAGCGTGCGAATCACCGCCACCGCTGTTCGAGAGTGGCACGCTGCCGCCGACATGCGATGGATTCAGTTATTCTGTCGCGCGTCAGATGAGGTCCTGGCGGGTGACCATTCGGTCAGCCGAACCGCCCTTCCTGGGCTGATGGCTTCTTTTCGCTAATTGTCGATTTTTCGCGAAAGGAGCCGCTGAGCGCGTTGCCGATCCTGCCTGACTGGGTCGTACAGGTTCTTCAGGTCCTGACCGTGCTGGCGCTGGCTCCGCTCGTCAACGGGGTGATCGCGCGGGCCGAGGCGGTGATCCAGCAGCGGCGGGGACCGAGGCTGCTGCAGCCCTACTACGACATCGCGAAGCTGCTGCGCAAGGAGACCGTGCTGCCGGCGCCGGCGGGGCCGCTGTTCCGTGCCGCGCCGTACATCAGTTTCGCGGGCTATGCGACGGTGCCGTTGCTGATCCCCGTGCTGACGAGCTTCGGGCTGCCGCTCGGATACATGGGTGACATCCTCGCCGCCGGTCTGATTCTCGGGATGGCAGGATTCGTTGTGTCGCTGGCTGCGGTCGACAGTGGCTCACCATACGCGCAGCTGGGATCGAGTCGGCTGCGGACGTTCGGCGCGCTGAACGAGCCGACGGTGATCTTCGTGGTGTTCGTGGTTGCCCTCACGACCCACACCGATCTGCCCTACGTGCTCGGCGCGACGCTGCGCTCCTCGACGGTGCAGGTCGTCCGTCCCAGCCATCTGTTGATCGTGGCTGCGTTCTTCATGCTGCTGCTCAACGAGACCGGGAGGATCCCCGTCGGCAGCCACGGCGGGACGCTCGAGTTCGGGCAGATCGATGAGGGGCGCGTCGCCGAGCACTCCGGCCCCGGGCTCGCGTTCCTGCGCTGGGGCTCGTCGGTCAAGCAGCTGGTGCTGTTCACGATCTTCGCGAACGTGCTCCTCGCGCCGTGGGGGCTGGCGGGCAGCGGGCGGCTTGGCGCGGTGGTGGCGGCGATCCTGCTGCTCGCCGGCAAGGCATTGGCGATCGCCGCAGCGGTGGTCGTGGTCGAGTCTAGCTTCGCGAAGCTGCGTCTCTACAAGATCCCGGAGTTCACCGTTGCCAGCTTCATGCTGGCGGTCCTGGCGGTCGTGATCTTCCTGTTCCAGCCGGGGTTCGGGAACCTGCGTCTGAGCGTGTTCGGCGCCGCCGCGACCGTCACCGCCGTGATCGTGCTGCTGCTGGAGCTGATGATGCTGCGCTCGCAGGACGTATGGGAGCAGTTGCGCCTGTACGCGCTGGGCTCGGCGGCGGTCGCCGTGTTGGCGATCGCGACGGCGGCGAGCGGCCACGGCAACGGTTCGCTGTACGTGCTCGGAGCCGCGACGATCGGATTCAAGGCACTGCTGTTCCCGCTCGGGATCGGGTTCGTGCTGCGCCGCCTCGAGGTCGACGCGCGTGTCCCGTCGACGATCGGCGTGCCGAGCTCGATCCTGATCGCGATCGGCCTGTCGGCGTTCGCGTTCGTCGCGATGAGACCGATCCACATCGGCACGTTGCCGGAGCTGCCCCTGTCGGCCCTGCCGGTGGCGATCGGCGGCGTGCTCGTCGCGTTCCTGCTGATGGTGCTTCGCCCGTACGCGCCGTCGCAGGTGCTCGGCTTCCTGATCCTCGAGAACGCGGTGTCGGTCGCGAGCCTCGTGATCGCGCCGGGGCTGCCGATCATCCTGGCGCTGCTGCTGCTGTTCGACGTGCTGATCGGGGTGATCGTGTTCGTCGTGCTCGTGCAATACCTGGCGATCGAACGCACCGCCGTGCGCACCGACATGTTGGACCGGTTGACCGGATGAGCTGGCTGCTGATCATCCTCGCCGCAGTGCCGCTGATCGCGGTGCTGGTGAGCCTGCTCGGCGGCTGGCGCCTCGCGCGGATCGCGACCGCCCTGGCCGGCCTGACGTCGCTCGGCGTTGTGATCGCGCTCGCGATCACGGTCGCGCACGGACGCACGCTGCACGCTGCCGATGGCTGGCTGCGGCTGGACTCACTCGGAGCTGTGTTCCTGCTTGCGACTGGTCTGCTGTATGCGGTCGCCGGCGTGTTCTCGATTGGTTACCTGCACGCTGACGAGAACACGGAGGACTTCGGCCGCTTTGCCCGGCGCTACTGCGCGTTGCTGAATCTGTTCGGGTGGAGCATGCTGCTGGTGCCGCTGGCGGCCGACTTCGGCACGCTGTGGGTGGCGGTCGAGCTGACGACGATTGTCTCGGCGCTGCTGGTCGCGATCGACCGCACCGACGCCGCGCTGGAGGCATCGTGGAAGTACGTGCTGATCGCCTCCAGTGGGCTCGGGATCGCGCTGTTGTCGATCATCGTCCTTTACGCAACCGGCACGCACGAGCTCGGCGGCGCATACATCCCGCGATTCGTCCGCCTGTTCACGCACGCCCGCGGCTTCTCCGCCGACGCCGTCCGGCTGTCGTTCGTGCTCGCGGTCGTCGGCTTTGGCACCAAGGTCGGATTCGTACCGATGCACACGTGGCTTCCGGATGCTCACAGCGAAGCGCCCGCACCCGTGTCGGCGATGCTCTCGGGCTCGCTGCTGTCGGCCGCGTTCTACGCGATCCTGCGCTTCTTCCAAGTCGCGGTGGCAGCCGGCGAGCGCTCGTTCGCCGAGCACGTTCTGATCGTGTTCGGCGCGGTCTCGCTGGTGACCGCGGCCCTGTTCGTGCTGCGCCAGGGCAGCTACAAGCGGCTGCTCGCGTACTCCTCGATCGAGCACATGGGCGTGATCGCGCTCGGGATCGGGTTCGGCGCGCCGCTCGCGGTCGCCGGGGCGCTGCTGCACGTGATTACCCACGCGTCGGCGAAGGGGCTGGCGTTCTTCGGTGCGGGATCGCTCCTGCGCGGATACGACAGCAAGGAGATCGATGACGTCACAGGCGCCGGGACTGCGATGCCGTGGACCGGGCCGATGTTCCTGGCCGCGGCGCTCGCGCTGTGCGGGCTGCCGCTCTCCGGCGTGTTCCGCAGCGAGTTCCAGATCGTTGCCGGCGGGTTCGCCCAACCCCAATATGTCGGCGTGACGCTCCTGATCGTGTTTGTCAATCTTGCCTTCTTCGGGGTGATCTGGCACGCCGGACGGATGGTGCTGACACCCGCGGGCGCGGGCGCCGCGCGCGGGGAGTACAGCGTCTGGCTGGTGGCGGGCATGCTCGGCTGCCTGTTCGTAAGCATCGCGCTCGGCCTGCACGTGCCGGGCGTGCTGGAAAGCCTCCTGCACAACGCCGGCCACCGGCTCGCCTTCCCCGCGTGATGAACCCCAGAGACCGGAGAGCCACCAAGCGGGCCGCCAAGCGCGAGGGCGATCTGCCCAACTACCTACCCGCGCATCTGCACGCCGAGCGCGAGCAGGCGCCGCCGGGCGAGCTTCGTCTTCGCGTCACCATGCTCGCGTTCGAGCGCGCGTGTCACATGCTTCGCGCCGCCGGCGCGCGCTTCGTGACGCTCCTGCTGGCCGACACCCCGGAGCCCTCGATCATCGGGACGTTCGCGTTGCGCGGCGACCTGATCGTGGTGCGGGCACCGACCGAGGGCGCCGACCCGGTCGTGTACGGGTCGCTCGGCGCCACCTGGCCAGCCGCTCGCTGGTCAGAGCAGGAGCTGGTCGAGCGGCACTCGGTCAGACCGGTCGGCTACGAATCCGAGCGAACGCTGACGGCGCCTGACGCCGACACGATCGACGGCAGGCTCAGCGGTCTCGACGTGTTCGCGATTCCCTTCGGACCGGTCCGCTCGGGGATCTTCGAGGCGATCCAGTTCCTGATCGAGACCGGCGGCGAGGATGTCCCCCGGCTGCAGACCCGTCCGTTCTTCAAACACCGCGGGATGGAGGCACGATTCGCCGGACTTGCCCCGGAGACCGCCGTGCACGTCGCGGAACGGGTCGCCGGAATCGCCGGCGTCGCCTACGCGTGCGCGTTCTCTCACGCTGTCGAGCGCGCGCTCGGGGTGCAAGCCCCCAGCAGCGCGGAGCGTTGGCGGACCGTCCATGCGGAGCTCGAGCGGATCGCATGCCATCTCGACGTGATCGCCAAGCAGGCCGAGACGACGGCGCTGTCCGTCGGCCAGGCGCGCTTCCAGATTCTCAAGGAACGCGTGATGCGCCTGCGCGCCGTGCTGACCGGCAGCCGCTTTGGTCGCGGAGTCGTCCTCCCCGGCGGCGTCCGCTACCCCGGGCGCATGGATCTAGACGAGCTGCTCGTTGAGCTCGACCATCTGGAAGACGAGTTCGAGCGCGACCGGCACCTGTTCCTCAGAACGGCCTCGATGACCGACCGTCTGATCGGATCCGGCAGCGTTCCGAGGGCGCTCGCCGAGGATTACGGTGCGGTCGGCCCGCTCGCTCGCGGCTCGGGGCTCTCGGTCGACGCCCGGCACGAGCGTCCCTACGGGGAGTACCGGCGGCTCGGGCTGCGGGTCGTGACCGAACGCGACGGCGACGCGATGGCGCGCGTGAGCGTCCGTTTCGGCGAGATCACCGAATCGCTGCGGATCCTGCGCCAGGCGATCGACCACCTCAGACGGCGTAACGGCGAGCTTGTCGCGGCCCTGCCGGCGAACGGCCGCGGCTGCGCGTTCGGGTGGGCCGAGGCCCCGCAGGGTGAGCTGGCGATCTGGGTCGAGATTCGTGACGGGATCGTCCACCGCGTCCGCATCGCCTCGCCGTCGCTGCGCAACTGGGCGCTGTTCGACCACGCGTTTCCAAAGGACGTCCTCACCGACTTCGCGTTCATCGAGCACAGTTTTGGCCTGACCGCGGCGGGAGCCGATCGCTGATGCTCGGCTGGATCCCGCGCGGGCTGCGGAAGGGGCGGATCACGACCGCGTACCCACGCCGCGCCGAGCGCCCGCCCGACGGCTACCACGGCCAGATCCGGCTGCTGCACGCCAAGCCCGCGGCGAACAAGCTCGTCGACGTTTGTCCCACGGACGCGATCAGCATCGATTCGGCGGGCACGTTGTCGCTCGATCGCGGTCGCTGCATCCTCTGTGGAGCGTGTGTCCGCGCCGCCCCGGAGCGCTTCGCGTTCGACGCCGTCTATGAGACGGCAACGCGCACGCGCGAGGAGTTGATCGACGATCACGGCGGCCGGCCGGATGTTCAGGGCGCCGGCGCACGGCAGACGCTTGGCGAGCAGGCGCGCGCCCTGCGCCGCTCGATCCACGTGCGTCACATCGACACCGGCTCCGACGGCTCCGAGGAGTGGGAGATCCAGGCGCTGTGGAACCCCCACTACGACATCCAGCGGCTCGGTTTCTTCCTGACCTCCTCGCCGCGGCACGCTGACATCCTGATCGTGACCGGGGGCGTGACCGAGCCGATGCGCGGTCCGCTCGAGCGGACCTGGGACGTCATGCCCGCGCCCAAGGCGCTGATCGCTGCCGGAACGGACGCATGCTCAGGCGGTCTGTCTGCCGCCACCGGCTTGTGTGCCGGTGGCGTCGACTCCGTGCTCGGAGTCGATGTGTACGTGCCGGGGTCGCCGCCGGCGCCGATCGCATTGCTCGACGGCCTGCTCCAAGCCGTCGGGCTGCTGCGGGAGCAGGTGGGCGCGTGACGCTCACCTTTGCGATCGCGATCGGCGCTCTCGCGCTCGCGCCGCTGCTCGCGATCAGGCTCGGGCGCGCGGGCGCGGCGCTGAGCGCCGCCGGCTGCGTGCTGCTGGTGATCGTCGGTGTTGACGCCGCGCTCGGTGGCGTCCGTCCGGTGCTGAACCTTGGCGGCTGGCTCGGCTTCGGCGACAGCGCGCTGCGCGCCGACGGGCTGGCGGGCATCTTCTTGGCGATCGCGGGCCTGGCCGGCGCGGCGACGTCGCTCGCCTACGCCGAGCTCCCGCCCGGAAGGTGGGTGACGGCGCTCGGCAGTGCGCTCGTGTTCGCAGTGGCGCTCGTGATCGGCGCCAACAACGCCTTCCTGTTCTTGCTGGCGTGGGAAACGCTGGCGGTCTGCATCTACCTGCTCACGAGCGCCGACCGCACGGATCCGAGCGCGCTGCTGGGCGGCTACTTCACGGCCGGGCTGACGAAGATCGGCGGCGCCGCGATATTGGCCGCGTTCGGGCTGCTCTATGGCCACACGCACAGCTTCTCGCTGATCGTGTGGGCGCATGCCACGCTGCCGGCCGGAGCCCGCGGGCTCCTGTTCGCGCTGTTCCTGATCGGGTTCGGGACCAAGGTAGGCGTGCTTCCCGTCCAGGGCGCGCTGCCGACCGGGTACTGGGCCGCGCCGCGTCTCGGCGCGGCGTCGCTGTCGGTCGCGCTGTCCGCCGGGTTCTACGGCCTGTGGCGGTTCGAGCTGGCGATCCTCGGCCCGCTGCCAACCTGGTGCGGGGACGCCCTGCTGATCCTCGGCACGCTGACCGCAATCACCGGCATCGTCTACGCGATCACCCAGGACGACCTGCGGCGCTTCCTTGGGTATTCGACAATCGAGCAGGCCGGGATCGTGCTGCTCGGACTCGCCGTCGCGCTGCTTGGCCGGTCGGCCGGCAACCACACGTTGGAGGCTGCAGGTCTGCTCGCGGCGACGCTGCAGGTGTGCGCGGCCAACCTCTCAAAGACGCTCGCGCTGATCGCCGTTGACCGCGTCGAGCAGGCCACCGGCGAGCGCACCATCGACCCGCTCGGAGGCCTGGCCCGGAGCTTGCCGGTCGCAGCTGGAGGTCTCGGCGTCGCATCGCTGACGCTCGCCGCGATTCCGCCGCTCGGGGGCTTTGTCAGCGAATGGTTCACCTTCGAAGCGTTGCTGCAGGGCTTCCGGATGCCGACCCTGCTCTCCCAGCTGCTGTGCGCGCTCGCCGCCGCCGGACTCGCTTTCACCGCCGGGATCGGGCTGCTGGCGTTCGCGAAGTACTACAGCTTCATCTTCCTCGGCCCCGCTCGCCGCGCCCGAGCGCAGCTCGCGGCCACCCCCGCCTGGCAGCCGAGCCTGTGGCTGCTCGGCGCCGTGATCCTGTTCCTCGGGACCGCCGCGCCATGGGAGATCCACGCGATCGGAGCCGGCCTGAGACCACTCCTGGGATTCAACCCCGCGAGCACCACAATCTCACACCCGCTCGTGCTCGGACCCGTGTTCCAGAAATTCTCGGTGCTGGCGCCGACATGGCTCTCGATCGTGCTCCCGGCGTACGCGCTGCTCGCATTCCTGATCGGTCGCGCGGTCGGCGGACGCGGCGTCCGGCGCGCGCCGGTCTGGGTGACCGGCAGCGGCGCCGAGCTACCCGCCGTCCAATACCGCCCCTCTTCGTACTCCAACCCGATGCGAGTCGTGCTCCGCGGACCGCTCGGCTACCGTACCCGCCTGATCGAACGCAGCGACGACGGGCCCCGCTCGTGGGTGCTCGAGACCAGCGTCGTGCTGGCGGTCGATCGCTTCCTCTACCGACCACTCACCAATCTAGCCCTCGCAGCCAGTGGCCGCGTGCGCCGCCTGCAATCCGGACGCCTATCCACCTACCTCCTCTACATGATGATCGCGCTTATCCTCGCACTCGCCCTGATCCCGGTCTTGCACTGATGTTCCAGAGAATCATGCTCACCTGGGACGGATCGGACGTCGCACGCAATGCGTTCGACGTTGCGATCGACATCGCCCGCCGCTACGAAGGCGAGCTCGTCGCCGTCTCCGTCGCCTACTCACCGGCACACGCGGAGACCCACGCCGACCGCCAGGAATCGGTGGACGCCGCCCACCGCTACCTGGAGGAGACCTTCCGCGAAGTCGAGGACCGCGCCCACCGCGCGGGCGTCGACGTCGAGCACCAGATCATCGAGGGAGACACACCCGCCCGAGCGCTCCTTGACCACGCACACGAGCACGGCTTCGATCTGATCGTCTGCGGCCACCACCACACACGCCGCGCCGGCCGCCTGCTGCTGCACGACGTCGCCGACGATCTCTTCCGCGACGCCCTCACGCCGGTCCTCGTCGTCGGCGAGAACTCACGACGATGATCCGGGCCGCTTCACGTTGCGTCGCACGGAGATGCCACCGGCGTCCGCGGCTGCTCGAATTCGTTAGTCGAGTCCGTGATCGACTCGCTGAGATGCCGCTTGGGGCGCACGCGTGAACGAGGACTGCCTGAAGCTGACGACCTACTTCGGGGAGCGTGACCGTACAGGCGACCACCTGCTCGCTGACGAACTCCTCGCCCTATACGGCCGTCACCAGGTCCAAACCAGCATTCTGATGCGTGGAATCGAGGGATTCGGTCGCAAGCACCAGATGCACACCGACCGAACGCTCACCCTGTCGGAGGACCTGCCAGTCGTATCGGTCGCGGTCGACACGCGCTCCCGAATCGATGGGCTGCTCCAGGACGTGCTCGCCGTCAAGCGCCGTGGACTGTTGACACTCGAACGTGCACGCCTGCTGTCTGGGGAGGTACCGCCGCTCGAGCTCCCGCAAGAGCTGCACGAGGCCACGAAGCTGACCGTCTATCTCGGGCGCAACGAGCGCGTACAACGCACGCCGACGTTCGTCGCGGTCTGCGAACTGCTTCACCGCGACGGACTCTCTGGCGCCACCGTGCTGCTCGGGGTCGACGGTACCAGCCACCGCGAGCGCGCCCGCGCGCAGTTCTTCGCACGCAACTCCGAGGTCCCCATGATGCTGATTGCGGTCGGATCGGGTGAGCGGATCGCGCGGACGCTCCCTGATCTCGGGGCCATGCTGCAGCAGCCGCTGCTGACACTCGAACGCATCCGTGTCTGCAAACGCGACGGTCAGCTTCTCGCCACGGCACGCCCTCCCTGGCACCGACGAGCATGGCCTGGCGCTGTGGCAGAAGCTGATGATCTACAGCTCCGAGCAGGCCAGGCACGACGGACACCCCCTGCACCGAGTGCTCGTCCGTCGTCTACGGCAGTCTCAGGTCGCCGGGGCCACCAGCGTTCGCGGGATTTGGGGGTTTCACGGCGACCACGCGCCCCACGGCGACAAGCTCCTTCAACTCCGCCGCCACGTCCCCGTGGTGACGATCATCGTCGACACGCCCGACCGAATCGGCCGCGCCTTCGAGATCGTCGACGAGGTCACGAGCGAGAGCGGGCTCGTCACCAGCGAAATGGTGCCCGCTGCGACAGCCATCACTGAGGAGGACCGAACAGGGGGCGTTCGTCTAGCTCAACACACATTCTGGAGTGATCGTCTCCCGCGTGCACATCGATCTTGTTGCGGTGGCGTGCGGTCCTTGCGGGTGCGACGATGACATCCTCCCGAACCCTTCCGCGTGACCGAGGCGACGCAATGAACCCGTTGAGACGTCAGCTGTTGACGGCTGAGATGATCGAGCCCGGTGGCGACAAGGTGATCCGCACACCGATCGAAGTTCGCTTCGACCCTCTCACTGGCCACAGTTCCCGGATCCTTCCCAACCGTGGATTGATGCCGGCCAACGACTTCGATTTGCAGAAGTTCGCGCGGGAGGACCAGCCGCGCTGCCCGTTCTGCCCGGAGCGGATCGATGACCTCACGCCGCAGCTGCCACCGGCGATCCACCGCGAGGGCCGGATCGTTCAGGGTGAAGCGGTTCTGTTCCCCAACCTCCACGCCTACTCATCGCACAGCTCCGTCTCGGTCTATTCCCCTCGCCTGCATTACCTGCCGCTCGAGGAGATCAGCCAGCGGCTGCTCGCCGACAATCTCTCCACCCAGGTCGCGTATGCGAAGGCCGTGATCGCGGCCGACACACAGTCGCGGTGGGCGTCGATCAACGCGAACCACATGCTGCCATCGGGCAGCTCGTTGTTCCATCCACACCTCCAGGGAGTCGTGGACTCCGAGCCGACGACGATGCAGCGCATGCTCGCGGACCTTCCCACGCGGCGGTTCGAGGCCTACCTCGAGGCCGAGCGCGCCAGCGGCGAGCGTTACCTCGGCGACAGCGGCCGCATCGAGTGGCTCGTCAGCTTCGCGCCGATCGCCCCGGCCGAGTTGAGGGCCTTCATTACCGGGATCTCGTCACCGGCGGAGTTGGACGAAGACCTCGTCGTCGAGCTGGCGCACGGGTTGGCGCTAGCCGTAGGCGCTTACGCGGAGATGGGCTTTGAAAGCTTCAACCTCGCGATATACGGGGCGCCGCCGGCAACGGCCGGCTATCCGCTGAACTTGCGGTTCGCTTGCCGCTCGAACCTGAAGCCCTTCTATCGCTCGGACTCGACGTTCCTTGAGCGCCTGCACTGGGAGGGTGCAGTCGACCTCGCGCCAGAGGCCGTCGCCGAGCGGATCGGCGATCGCTTCAGGAGCTGACGCTCCGTCTAGGCGTCGCCGCGCAGCGTGGCCGCGGCAGCCGCGATCGCGGCCTTATCAGCAAGCTCTTCTGGACGCGGCAGCTGCGGAGGCTCGCCCTCGGTCGGGATCACGTGAATGTGGAAATGCATAACGACCTGGCCGGCTGCCACACCGCAGGAGTTCCAGAGCACGACCCCGTCGACCCCCAGGCGATCCTTCATCTTTGCCGCCAGCCGCTGTGCTGCCGCGACGGTCTTCGTCAGATCGTCCGGCTCGATCTCGAGGAGGTTCTCGTAGTGGCGCCGGGGGATGACCAGAGCGTGTCCTCGCTGCCATGGGTTGATGTCCATGAACGCGACCGTGTCGGCATCCTCGTCGACGATCGTCGCCGGCGCGTTGCCAGCAGCGATCGCACAGAAGATGCAGTCCGCCACCTGCCGAGATGCTATCGGCTATGGCGCCGAGCGCGGCGCCACTTGTTCTCGCTGTGCTTCGCGATGCAATCCAGGCAACTTCGGTAGGCGGGTCGCTGATGCCGATCGAGGCGGATGCCGCCGGCAACAAGGCGTCGAACACGCCTGCCCACCCGACCGTCCGCTATAAGCGGGCCGCGCGACACGATCGCCCACCAGAACCGGAGCGCAGCCGTGGCACCCTTCCTAAAAGGACTCGCCGATAAGCGGGTCATCGTGGTCCGCCCGGTGACCGCCATGCTAAGCGCACGGGGGTCGGCAAGGCGACGATGTACCGCTCATGGCCCGAGTAAGGCGGCCGTCTGAACGATGCGTTCCAGAGCATCATCTCGTTGACACCCCGATTCCCGAGAGTGCCGGTGTGTGAGGCAGTCGCCGTGATTCCGGCGACCGGTGCGTGTTGCCGCGCGTCGCGATGAGCAGCTTCGGCGTCGAGTATCTACGCGCCGTCCGGTGATCCTTGGGGTGCTGAGACGACGATCTCGTTAGAAGCCTGCCCCGCGTGACGCCCTCGACCCGACAAGCTGCGGTGCCGAGCACGGCACCTTGGCGCGCCGCAGGCACCCGGCCGCCGGCGGTGGCGCCCGTGCTCACGGCGGACAGCGGGGACCGCCGGATCGCTAGCTGTGATCCGGTCGGCTGCAAGCACCGCGGTGAAAGCGGACGTCGGCCGCAGATCGCGGGCGCCGCCATCTGACTTGCGGAATCGCCCAAATCCGAGCGTGACGCACGCCTCTCAAGAGCGTCGTCGCCGGTTCTGCTTTGTCGCCGAGGCGGCACTCTCGCCGTGACTGCCGCTCGCCGCCGTATCCAGAAGCCGCCAAGGTTGCCGCCCGGAATGCCTGCGGTGAGACAAAAGCAGGGGCGAGCCGCCTGACGGCGTTTGCCCTCCTCCTCGCCAATTCCGAGACGCGCGCCTGGGCCCGAACCGGCGGCGAGCTGGCCATCCAGTTGTCGCCGAAGCGCTCGCGAGTCGGGAGCGAGGGCGGAAAGGAAAGCGATCGTGGCGCACCACCAGCCGGACGCTCGCCTTCACGCGATTTCGCAAGCCAGCCGAGTGGTTCGATCAGCAACAAAAGCGGAAGCCCCGGCCGACCCCGGACCCGCGCCCGTTGTGGGTCTTTCGAGCGGTCATCTCCGAAACACGCCGCGGATGAAAAGCAGATGCTTGAGGCTGAGGGGCGCACGAGTGGTTTTCACCAGCGGCGGCAGCGTCGTGGTCTCCGTTGTCGGTGGCGGCCGCTCTGCGATCGTCGCGACACCCTTGCCGTCTTGCGATGCGATGTGGCAGCGCGCCAACGCTGGAGCGTACGCCGCACGCCGCCCGTCGACGATCAGCGACCGGCGGGGATCACGGATACGGTGTTATCGAGGTTTGAGACGTAGGCGGTGCCGATGGCCGCGTCGACGGCGATCCCGAACGGGTAGTTGCCGACGGCGCCCTCTGCGGGGGCGTGGCCGCAGTCGCTGGTGTTGTGGCTGTTGCAGGTGGCACCGTTGATCACGGACACGCTCGTGTCCTGGAGGTTGGTCACGTACAGCTTTTGGGTGCGCGGGTCGACGGCGACGCCAAGCGCGCCCAGGCCTGCGGGCGACATCGCGGGCGTCTGGTTGCACCCACTCGGGTTGGAGCCATTGCAGGTCGCGCCGTTGATGACCGCGACGCTCGCCGGGTAGTCCCCTTCGGCGTGGACCACCGCGTAGATGGTGTCGGTCGACCGATCGACGGCGAGACCGGCCGGATCGTTGCCGACGGTGACCGTCGCCGGCGTCTGCCCGCATCCGGCAGTGTCGGTCGCGTTGCACGTGGCCGCGTTGAACACGTACACGGCGTTGCCGGTCGGGTCCGCATACGGGTTGTTGGTGACGTATAGGGTGTCGGTGCTGTCGTCGATCGCGAGGTCGATGCCTGCGCCCCCCGAGTCCCCGACGCTCAGGACGGCCGCCGCCTGCGTGCACCCGAGGCGATCGCTCGCGTTGCAGGTCGCGCCGTTGAACACGGAGATCAGGTTCGGTCCGCTGATCGTGTCGGTGGCGACATAGACGGTGTCGGTGGCCGCGTCGACGGCGATCCCGACCGGGTTGCCGTCGGGGACATCAAGCGTCTCGGCGCGCGGGCAGCCGGCCCGGTCGGCGGCGTTGCAGGTGCGGGCGTCGAGCACCGACACCGAGCCGGGGCCAGGCGCCGAGCCCGAGCCGAGGTTTGCGAGGTAGACCGTGTGCGTCCGTCGATCGACGGCGACCGCCTGCGGGTTCTGGCCGACGGTCGCCTGCCGCGGCACCGCGGCGCAACCACCCGGCCGGCGCGCATTGCAGCGGTTGGTGTCGATCATCGCCACGTCGTCTGCGCCTGAGGGCACGTACGCGGTGTGGACGGCCTGGTCGACCGCGGGCAGGCCCGACCCTGTGATCGCGACTGCCGGCGCGGGATGTCGGCATCCACTGGTCGTCTGCGCGCTGCAGTGCGCTGGGTCGATCACCGAGATGTCGTCGTCGACCTCGTTGGCGGTGAATAGCGTTTGCGTGGAGCGGTCGAGCACGACCCCTTCGGGATCGGCTCCGGTATGGATCGTCGGCGGGTCAAGCGTCGCGCAGCCGCCCGGGTCGCTGCCGTTGCAAGTCCGCGTGTCGACGACAGCGAGCGCGTCGTCGCCCTGGTAGGTGACGTACACGCTGTCCAGCGGCGCGTCGACCGCCACGTAGAGGCTGTGATCGAATCCGACATACGGGACCCCGGCCGGGAACGTGACCGTCCCGGGCGTTTCGGTCGCGCATCCGCCGAGATCGCCCGCGTAGCAATGCGACAGATCGAACGCCGAGATCGTGTTGTCGTAGTTGGCGGTGTACAGGGTGTCGTTCGCCGAGTCGACCTCGGCGGCATTGGGGCCGGAGGGATCGCCGGGCAGATAGCCAATCGAGCCGCATCCCGACTGCACGGTCGCGTTGCAGGTGTTCGCGTCGAACACCGACCACCCGTTCAGAGCCCCGATCGTGGTCACATACACGCTGTGGGTAGCCAGATCTACATCGACGTAATTGGGCGCTGCGCCGACATCGACCGCCGGCGGAGATGCGGTGGGACAAGAAGACAAATCGGTCGCATTGCACGTCGCGGTATTGATCATCGAGACCGTCACGCTGTTGCCGGGTGGTCCGCCGGATGCCGGCGCGCCGTAGTTCGCGACGTAAACGGTGTGGTTGGACGGGTCGTCGAACAGGTCGATCGGCTCCAACCCGACCGGCACCGTCGCGGGTGTCTGCCCGCAGCCACTCGTGTCCTCCGCGTTGCAGGTCGCGCCGTTGACAACCGACACCGTGTTGTCGCCGACGTTGGCCACGTACACCGTGTCGGTGTGTTCGTCAATCGCGATCCCGCTGGGCAGGTTCCCGACCGTGATCGTTGGCCATGGCCCCTTGCAGCGCGACACGTCCTGCGCGTTGCAGCGCCGCGCGTCGATCACCGTGACGGTGTCACCGCCTGCGTTGGGGCCGTTGTCGTTGTTGCCGTTGGCGACGTAGATCGTGTGCGTGTCAGGATTCGCCGCGAGCAGGGACGGGCCGTTCCCAACCGGCGCGGAGCCGACCAGGGAGGATCCGAACCCGAACGGCTCGGAGAAGATGCCCGAGCCGAGGTCCGCGGCGCTGGCCACTGCCAGAGCAGACCGTTCCCAAGCCACGGCAGGCCGGTACTCAGCCACGGGCCAGACCGCGAGAGCCCGACGGTCCTGGTGGCTTAGGGCCGGAATGTGGTCTGCGCTCGCGGAGCGACGGTGGGCAGCTGCTGGAGTGCTTGGGGCTAGCACCACGAGGCCGGCGATGAGCGTCAGCGAGAGGGTTTTGACTCGAGTCGACACGGTGGGCCCCTTCCGGATCGCGGGTTACGAGGCTGGATGATCGGGCTTGCGCCTCGCAAAAAACTCGCAACGGGAGTGCTTCAGTGGTTTCATCCCTGCTCAGATGCGGTTTGCGCTGCTTGGGCCGTTTGAGGTTTCGCTGGGCCGGGGCCCGCTTTCACTCGGGGGACGCAAGCAGCGGACGTTGCTGGCGGTTCTGCTGCTGCACCCGAATGAGGCTGTCTCCCGAGACCAGCTGATCGACGCGCTGTGGGGCCAGCGGCCGCCGCCAAGCGCAGCCGAGTCGCTGGACACCTATGTCTATCGGCTGCGAAAGCTGGTCGGTCATGAACGACTGGTGCGCGAGGCGGGCGGTTACCTGCTGCGCGTCGAGGCTGGCGAACTTGACGTCGACCGATTCGAGCAGCTGGTGGCGAGCGCCCATCGCGCGGACGCTGCCGCCGACCATGCCGCAGTCGTCAGCGCGCTCACCGAGGCGCTTGACCTGTGGCGCGGTCGGGCGTGGGCCGACGTGCTCGACACCGCGGCGGTCAGCGCTGAGGCCCAAAGACTCGAAGAGCTGGCGCTGTGCGCAATCGAGTCCCGGATGGAAGCGGAGCTGGCGATGGGCCGCGGGGAGGAACTGGTACCCGAGCTCGAGCTCGTGCTCGGGGAGCATCCGTTGCGTGAGCGCCTGCTGTCGAGTCTGATGCTCGCGCTGTATCGCGCCGGGCGTCAGACCGACGCGCTCGACGCGTTCCAAGCCACGCGCCAAAGACTTGTCGAGGAGCTCGGCTTGGAGCCGGGGCCGGGACTGCACGAGCTGCAGCGGCGGATCCTCCAGCACGATCCGTCGCTGGGTGCGCCGCCCCCGTTTCTGGCGGCATCGGGGCGACGTAGCCGCCGGACTCGCGCTGCGGCGGCGGCGCTCGCACTCGGGCCGGTGCTCGCGGCGGCGTTTCTGCTCAGCACGGGAGTTGCTCGGTCAGGAGCGCCGGCGCTCGCCGACGCGAACGGAATCGTGGCCGTCAACACCGCGACGGACAGGCTCGTGGCCGCGACGCAGCTGTCCGGAACGCCGGGCGCGGTCGGTGGCGGCGATGGTTCGGTGTGGGTGGCAGATCCGGGTGCGGGGGAGGTCTCGCGGATCGATCCCGGGTCTGGTGTCGTGGTCGATCAGGTCCTCGTGGGCGGCGAGCCCGGGAGCATCGTCGGCGGCGACGGAGCGATCTGGGTGGCGAGCACCGTCGGTGCCACCGTCACACGGATTGACCCGACGACGGAGGCTGTGACGCAGACGATCTCGCTCCCCGGGGCAGACCTGGGCGCGATCGCATACGGCGATGGAAGGCTCTGGGTCGCCGATTCGGTCGAGCACGAACTGTTCGAGATCGACCCAACGACCGGATCGCTACAGCGAACGTTGTCGCTCGATCTACAGCCGAGCGCGGTCGTGATCGCCGGCGGTACGATCTGGGTGGCGGGGTACAGCAACGCCACGGTCGAGAAGCTCGACTCGACCTCGGGGCGAGTGCTCGCGCGCGTTCGCGTCGGCGATGGCCCGGCTGCGCTTGCGCTCCAAGACGGCTCGCTGTGGGTCGCCAACAGCTTGGACGCGACCGTCTCCCGGATCGACCAGGCCACCCCCGCCGTAACGGCCACGATCCCGGTCGGCAGCGGCCCTACTGCGCTGGCCGCCGACTCTGGATCGGTGTGGGTCGCAAATCAATACTCCGGCACCGTCTCCCGAATCGACCCGCGACGCGATCCCGTCGCGGCCAACATCGGCGTCGGCGGCGGCCCAACCTCGCTCACGATCAGCGGCAGGCGCCTATGGGTGGGAGTCGCGGCGAATAGCGGCAGCCACCGCGGCGGGACGCTCGTGATCGTCACACCAGGCGACCTCACCTCGTCCAACCCGATGACCCTCGCTTCTGTCGATCCGGCGTTCTACAACCAGGCCAACAACCCCCAGTTCACCGGACTGGCGTACGACGCGCTTGTCAATTTCCAACAGAGCCCCGGCGCCGACGGTCTCCGGCTCGTCCCCGACCTCGCTTTGGCGATCCCGACGGCGACCGACCGCGGTGCGACATATGCGTTTCGGATCCGCCCAGGGATCCGCTACTCCGACGGTCAGCCATTGCGCGCCGGCGATTTTCGCCGCGCATTTGAACGCCTCTTCCGCGTCGGATCCCCCGGGGCCCCCTTGTTCGAGGACATCGTCGGCGCCGGCGCCTGCGTCCGACAACCGCGCGCGTGCGACCTCTCACGCGGAATCGTCACCAACGACACAGCCGGCACCGTCACGTTTCACCTCACGGCACCCGACCCAGATTTCCTGTTCAAGCTAACCGAGTTCGCCTTCGCGGCACCGATCCCGCCAGGAACGCCCGACCACGAAAGCGGCTCGCGCACCGTGCCCGGCACAGGGCCCTACAAGATCGTCTCGGTCACCGCGAAGGAGATCCGCTTCGTACGCAACCCATTCTTTCGCGAGTGGTCCCACGCCGCCCAGCCGAAAGGCAATCCCGACGCGATCGTGTGGCAAACAGTGCCCTCAGCGCAAGCCGCAGTGACAGCGATCGAGCAGGGACGAGCCGACTGGCTATTCGGCCAACTCCCGGCCGCCCAATACCGCCAACTAGAGCTACAAGGCCCGGCCCAGCTGCACTCAAACCCCGAATATGCGGTTGAGTTCGTGCCACTCAACACGCACCTCGCGCCGTTCAACGACGTTCGGGTGCGGCAGGCGCTCAACTACGCGATCAACCGAGTCAAGATCGCCCAACTGAACGGCGGGCCGAGCTTCGCCACCCCGACCTGCCAGCTGATCGCGCCCGGTCTACCCGGCTACCGCCCCTACTGCCCATACACACTGCACCCCCGCGCTGACGGAGCCTGGAGCGCCCCCGACATGGAGCGCGCCCGGCAGCTAGTCGCGGAGTCCGGAACGCGCGGCGAACGCGTAGACGTTTGGGGCGAGCCCGACAACGGCTTCGTTCCCCCCACCGCGCCGGCGTACGTCGCCGGCGTGCTGCGCGCGCTCGGTTACCGCGTCCACCTGCACCTCGTCCCATCGGCAACCATCACCGAAGCGATGCACAAACGGTTCCAGCTGTCCGTCGACGGCGACTGGGTAGCCGCCTACCCCTACCCAACCTCCTACGTACCCCAATTCGTCAGCTGCGCCGGCGGCACCAGCAACGGCTACTACTGCAACCGATCGCTCGACCGCGAGATGAGAGAAGCTGGGTTGCTCGAACTCAGCGATCCTCCCAAGGCAAGCGCCCTTTGGGAAGCGGTCGATCGCCAACTCACCGACGACGCCGTCTGGGTGCCGACCGTGACCCAGCGCGACGTTGAGATCACGTCTCGCCGACTGCGCAACTACCAATACAACCCGGTCTGGGGATTTCTCGCCGACCAAGCCTGGGTCCAATAGCCAGCCGACCCCGCCGCACGCGACACCCCCGCTCCATGTCCCGCTGGCCACCGCGCCATTCGCATGCGATCACGCTCGCCCACCACGGCTGGCGCATCTCCTACGGGTGCGTCGGGGCAGCGCGACCAACCCCGGCGATCGACCACGCAGCAGCGACCCGCCGGACGACGGGCGACTGCTGGTTTGGACTGGCGACGCCGGCGGCATTCGCCGCTGCTTTCGCGTGAAGGTGATCGTCCGGATGGCGCTGCGCCACGATCGCTTTCGACGTCCTAACCAAGCCGAGCTGGCGATCGCAACGGCGCCGAGGCACTCGTGAGTGAGGATGCCAGCGCGGGACGAGCGCTTTTCGCGCGTTGCGCAAGTCCGGGGCGAAGGCGGGCGAGTTGCGCGGGACTGTCGCTTTCAAACTCGAGAGGCGCTTGCAGCCCCCGCGGCTGATGGTTAGCATGGAGGACGCGATGCTGGCATGGACCGGAGTATCCCGTCCTGCCGGACGTGGCCCGACAACAGTCTTCGCAGAGACGATCTGACTGCTGCGTCGCACCAGGAGCATGCACGTCTGTTTCGGCGAGGTCGTGACTGGTGCGGGCGATAAGGAGCAGCGAGCGATCTGCAAGACAGCCAGAGTTACGGAATATGGAAATGCCGCTGGCGGGCGTTCGGCTGGTCTCGGCGGGTCGCGTGCGGGAAGCTTGCCTCAGCCCGGGAGGGCTCCGGCGGGCGGGCTGGCGATCTTCGGCTGGAAGGCGAATTCCGCGGCGGCCTTGGGCGTCCCGATGAAGTATCCCTGGGCTAGGTCGCAGCCCAGGTCGCTGAGCAGGGACAGGGTGTCGGCGTCCTCGATGCCCTCGGCCACGATGCGCAGCCCGAGTGAGTGGCCGAGGCGGATGGTTCCGCGAATCAGCTCCAGATCCCG
>Ga0182024_10003596_pt1 | contig 36676 bp, 39 predicted proteins | sample P32metaG_FD_120480 | JGI IMG/M metagenome (GOLD analysis project Ga0182024, IMG submission 120480) | Permafrost microbial communities from Stordalen Mire, Sweden - P3-2 metaG (Illumina Assembly) | ecosystem: Environmental > Terrestrial > Soil > Wetlands > Permafrost | place: Sweden: Stordalen...
CATCGCCCATTTGATGCCGGTGATCCACCCCTACGTCGCCAGCGCGCGCGGCAAAACCCACGGCGCCGACTTCCACATCCACGAGCCCCAGCACGCCTACCTGACCCCGGCCAAGCTCCTGGCGATGACCGCGATCGACCTGCTCTACGACGAAGCCGCTGAGGCCAAAGAGATCATCGGCGAGTTCCAGCCGGCGATGACCAAGAGCGAATACCTCGCCTTCGCGCGGGGGTTGTTCAAGAAGGAGCGCTACAGTGGGGCGGCCGCGTCCTGAAATTTATTATGCCCTTGCCCGGGCTTGACCCGGGCATCCACGTCTTCCCCTCGCCCGCTTGCGGAGAGGGTGGCTCCGGGCACTGCCCGGAGCCGGGTGAGGGGGCACTGGAAGCATAATCCAACGGGCGTGGAGGCCTCATTCACTACTGGATGAGGTAGACGATATTATCCCAGACCCCATATCTTGATTGTGGTAGCCAAATGCATCTTTTCCCGCCAGAGCTGGACATCGCTCCTGATGAGGGTTTCACGCCGGGAAAAGACATCTTCGGGCGAAAAGAATTTGGCGACCAATTAACCCGCGTGGTGAGGGCATTAGCGGCGCGCCGGACGATCCCGAGGCGGGCGGGCCGATCGATCCGGAGTGGGTCCTGCTCGCGTTGCTGTGGTACATGCTCATGGCGGGCGCGCTGCCCGAAAAGCAGGCGGAAGACGCGCGGCGCTGGCTGCTCGGCGCGCCGGAAACCGCCGCGGCCCCGGCCGCGCTCAGCCCTGGGCCAGCGCCGCAAACTCCGCGTCGCTGAGCCGCAGCGATGCCGCCGCCAGATTCTCCTCGAAATGCGCCAGCGACGACGTCCCCGGGATCGGCAGCAGCGCCGGCGAGCGGCGCAGCAGCCAGGCCAGCGCGACCTGCCCCGGCGTCGCCCCGTGGCGCGCGGCGACCGCGGCGAGCGGCGAGCCGGGCGCGGCGAGCCTGCCCTTGGCCAGCGGGTAGAACGCGATGAACGCGATCCCCGCCGCCTCGCACAGATCGATCAGGCCGTCCGACGACCGGTCGCGCAGATTGTACCCGTTCTGCACCGACACGATCTCCGCCACCCTGCGCGCCCGCGCCAGTTCGTCTTCCGTCACGTTCGACACGCCGATCTGGCCGATCTTGCCCTCGCGCTGCAGCTCGGTGAGCGCGCCCAGCGAGTCCTCGATCGGCACGCGGCGGTCGACGGCATGCAGCTGGTACAGCTCGATCCGCTCGAGCCGCAGCCGCTTGAGGCTCTCCGCGCAGACGCGCCGCAAATGCTCGGGCCGCGCGTCGACCGCCCAGCTCGCCGGACCGGGCCGCACGAACCCGCCCTTGCTGGCGATCACCAGCTCCGCCGGATACGGGTAGAGCGCCTTGGCGATCAGCGTTTCGCTCACCCCCGGCCCATAGGAATCGGCGGTGTCGATGAAGTTCACCCCGGCATCGACCAGCCGCCGCAAGAGCGCGATCGCCTCGCCCTCGTCGCGCGGCCCCCCCCACACGCCGGGCCCGGCGATCCGCATCGCGCCAAAGCCGAGCCGGAACAGCGTCGGCCCGCCGCGCAAGGTCAGCTTCAGCGCCGGGTCCGCCGCAGGGTTTGGCCGGGCATCGTCGCGCCCCCGTCTTGCCATCGACGACCCCTACCACGCCTCCCCGCCGCCGGCCAAGTTCCTGGCATCGGCTGCGCCCCCGGCAGGCTGCCCCTGGGTATATTCCGACGCTGCCCGCGCCTGGCGTTTACCGGTAGTCAGAGGCATGTCCCGGGCATCCCTTGCTATCGGCTCGGGAAAATTGCCGGGCGGGGGTGTTTCGCGACCGTTCCGCTGGGCCCCTCTGAGGCGCTCAGAGAATGCTGCTTTTTTGGAGAGAACATGATGAAGCTCAAACTCGCACTGGCCGGCGTGCTCCTTGCCGGTTTTGTCCTCCCGGCCGCCGCCCAGGGGTAACCTTTTACGTCGTGCAAGATCCGACGACGAAGCATTGTCAGGTCGTCGACATCAAGCCGGCCGCGACCGAAACGACGGTCATTGCCGGTGACGGTCAGGTCTACAAGACCCGCACCGAGGCCGAAGGCGCCATGGGCACCGCGACGGTGTGCACCACGACCCACTAACGGCTGCGCACGGCGCCGCGGGTGAGGCTGCTTCGCGGCGGCCTTGCCTGCGCCGTGTCCGTTTGCGCGCGAGCAAGCGGCCGCCGCGAGCGAGCGCAAGATGGGCACCATGAAAGCTAACAGCATCGCAAACGACTTTCCTATCGTTTGCGTGGGCGGTTCGGCCGGCGGCCTCGACGCCTATACCAGGCTGCTTCGGCATCTGCCGGCCGATATCGGCGTTGCGATCGCCATCGTTAATCATTTGCGACACGTCGCCACCCGGCTCCACGAGATTCTTCCCGGCTACACAGCGATGCCGGTTGAGCTGATCACCGAACGGCTGCTGATCCGGCCCGACCATGTGTTCATCATCCCGCCGCAGCGTGATTTGCACGTCCGCGACGGCGAGTTCCGTCTAAAGCCGATATCGAAGCCTCGGGGTTGGCCCGACGTGATCACGGTTTTTCTGCGCTCCCTGACCCGCCATTGGGACGGGAAGCTCATTGCCGTCATCGTCTCCGGCTACGATGGCGATGGCGCTGCGGCGCTGTGCGGCATCAAGGAGGTGGGGGGCATTACCATCGCGCAGAAGCTGGAGACGGCCGGGCAGCCGGATATGCCGGAGAGCGCGATCGCAAGCGGATGTGTAGATTTTGTTCTTTCACCGGAGGATATCGCGCGAGAAATAGTCAAAATCGCGCACGACGCCAGACGCCGGAATACCGGATCGCGGGCGACGCACGGGACAGGACGAGCCTAGTCATGGCTGACCCGAAAATCGCCCCGCCGGCCCTGCCGGACCATATCGAGGAAACTATCCGCTCGATCGACCGGCTCCGCGCCGAGCACCGCGAGGACGCCACGCCGCTGCAGCGCGCCGTCGATTGCATGACCACCCTGCTCGGCCGCCCTGGCTTCATCTTCGTGGTGACGGCGATCGTCGTCGTCTGGGTGGGTTTCAATCTGCTCGCCGCCGCGCTCGGCCACCGCGCTGTCGATCCGCCGCCCTTCTCGGGCCTGGCGGGCGCGGTCTCGCTGGCCTCGCTCTACATGGTCGTCCTGATCCTCGCCACCCAGCGGCGCGAGGACCAGCTCGCCCAGCACCGCGAGCAGCTCATCCTCGAGCTGGCGCTGTTGAGCGAGCAGAAGACGGCGAAGGTGATCGAGTTGCTCGAGGAATTCCGCCGCGACAGCCCGCTCATCCACGACCGGGTCGACCGCCAGGCCGATTCCATGGCCCAGCCCGCCGACCCGCAACAGATGCTCGACGCGATCAAGGAAATCCGCGCCGAAGCCGCCCAGATCAGCGGCGCCGCCGGCGGCGCGGAAGACAAGGCCCCGGCCACGCCGGGCGGCCCGAAGAGCCGCAATCGCTCGACGAGCCCGCACAACGGCTCAGGCCCGAAGCGGGCCGCACGGAATCCCAAGGGGCGTGCGCGAGTCCCGCCGGGGCCGGTGCGACCCTAGCCGCCGCCGCCGCAGGCTTCCCATGCGCGCGGCGGTGCACGAAGCCCATTGCAACCATCGTCACGGTTGGGGGAGTATCCGGCCGCGTCGCCATTGGCGATCGCCACAATCAGCGCATCTTGGGGGGAGAGGCCGACCATGCCGCAGTCCTACAGCGAGTTCCTGTTTTCCGCGAACGGCCGGGTAAACCGGTCGCAGTTCTGGCTGAGATGGGTCATTCCCTATTTCGTCGTCACCCTGGTGGTGTTCCTCATCGTCTCGTTCATCATTTCGAACCCGACCACCGCGTCGATCATTCTCGGCATCTACTATCTCGCCTCGCTGTGGCCGGTGATCTGCATCTACATCAAGCGGGCGCACGACCGCGGCCGCTCGGGCGCGTTCATCTTGCTATTCCTGATACCGATCGTCAGCCTCTGGCCGCTGGTCGAGCTGTTGTTCCTGCCCGGGACGCCGGGTCCCAACGCCTACGGGCCGGAGCCGGCCTGAGCGTCGCGCCCGCCGCTGGAATCGAGGTAACGCCGCGCCTGGTGCGCGGCGTTACGCCGTTCAGATGTTGCCGTAGCCGAACAGCAGGAAGAGGACCAGGATCACCAGCAGCAGACCGCCGATGCCGAAACCGCCGCCATAGCCGTAGCGCGAATAGCCCCAGCCGCCGCCTCCGAACAGCAGCAGCAGCAATACGATCAGGATGATGAGGCCCATTTTCGTCTCCTTCTGCGCCCGGCTCATCGCCGCGCGCGCTGCCTAACTAACCCGCTGCGCGAATTGCGGTTCCCGATGCAGCTACAAAAGCGGAGCTGCCCTGCGCCAGCGGTGGGCTGACGGCGGGGAGGGGAGTGATGTTCCGGTGCCTTTTGGGCTATCTGCTGCGCCCCTGGCTGTGCGCCAAGATGCGCCGCCAGGAGGCTGCGGCCGAAGCCGCCTACGCCGCGATGTACGATGCCCGCCCGCACGCGGTGAAGGATCTCTACGACGACGCGCGCGCGCACTTCAGCCGGGCTATCGACCTGGCGCAACGCGCCGATCTCGTCGCCGACGCCGCCCACCTCACCGCCCGCCGCGACGAGGTCACCCAGGTTTATGCGCGGCAATTCCGGGGCGTCGGTTACGATTAGCGATGCGCTCGTTCATGGTTCGCTCCGGCATCGCGCTCGCCGCGTTCCTAGCTCTCGGCGTGCTGTGGCTCGCCTTCGGGCGTCAGCTCTCCGTGCTCCTCGACCGAGGAACGGTGGTGCGCGTCGCCAGCCTGTCGCCGTCGCCCTTCGGCTGGAACGGCGTCTGGCTGCAGTTTGGCCCGCCGCTCGGCAGCGTCGAGCCAGGTTTCGTCGGCCGCTCACCCGGGATCGAGCCCGATTTCCGCTCGCTCGACCTGACGGGGCCAGGGCCGCTCTATGGCCCGGCCGCCGAGATCGCGGTCGGCGCCGATGGAAAGCTGGCGCTCTCTGCCGGCGGGCGAAGTCTGGTGCTCGGGGTCCGCGCCGGCACCTTCCCCAGCTTCGGCGGCGACGCGGACATGCCGGGCTTCGCCGCCGAGCCCGGCGACACCGCCTCGGTCACCATCGACCGCAGCATGCTGGCGTGGCCGACGCCGTTCGACCTCAACTTCATGACCGGGCAGTCGCCGACCTGGAAGCGGCATGTCCACTACAGCCTCTCTTGGGTCAAGGTATCGGGTGCGCGGCTCGACATGTTCTGGGTGTTCGAGCAGGGCTATGACGGGGTCAACCTCTGGCGCGCGCCGGGGTTCGAGGGACTGATGCGGGTCGAGATCCACCCGGCGCCTGGCTAGCGCCGCCGTGCTATAAGGGGCGCTCGATTGGAGTCGCCGCGATGCCGAAATCCCTCAGCCCCGCCCAGATCGCCGCCTACCAGCGCGACGGCTACCTCGCCCCCGTCCCGGTGATGAGCGAGGCCGAGGCGCGGGCGCTGTGCGCCAAGCTTGAGGCCATCGAGGCGGGCATGGGTGGGCCGTTGCGCGGCGACCTGCGCCACAAAGCCCATCTACTTTTCCCGTTCCTCGCCGACCTGATCCGCCACTCCGCGATCCTCGATGCGATCGAGGACGTGCTCGGCCCCGATCTTTTGTGCTGGAACACCAATTTCTTCATCAAGGAGGCGGAAACCCCGTCCTTTGTTTCCTGGCACCAGGATTCGACCTATTGGGGCCTGTCGGCGCCCGATGTCTGCACCGCCTGGGTCGCGCTCACCCCGAGCAATCTGGACAACGGCGCGATGGCGGTGATCCCCGCGACCCATACCGTCGATCAGATCCCGCACCGCGACACCTTCGACCGCCACAACCTTCTCACTCGCGGCCAGGAGGTCGCGGTCGAGGTCGACGAGGCGGAGGCAGTGCCGCTGGTCCTGCGGCCCGGCGAGATGTCGCTGCATCACGTGCGTCTCGTTCACGGCTCGCCGCCCAACCCGTCGCCCGACCGGCGCATCGGCTTCGCGATCCGTTACATCCCCACCTCGATCCATCAGCTCGAAGGCACCGACAGCGCCACCCTGGTGCGCGGCACCGACGGCTTCCACCATTTCGAGCTGGAGCAGCGTCCCGAGCGCGACATGCAGGACGACATGCTGGCGCTGCACCGCCGCCTCACCGAGCGCGCCGCCCAGATCCTCTACAAGGGCACCGGGGTCGACACCTTCAACGATCCGCGCGCGGTGCGGGGCTAGGAGCCATGAAGATTTATGTCGGCGGCCGCAGCCTCGCTGGCGCCGAGGTCACCGTCGATGGCATGAAACTCGATCCGCGTTTCGACCTGAAGCGCCTGTCGCCGACCGGGTTTGAATGGACCTATGAGGGTAACGGCCCGGCGCAACTGGCGCTGGCGTTGCTCGCCGACCATCTCGGCGACGATGCCAGGGCGTTGCAACTCTACGAGGCTTTCATGCGCGTGGTCGTCACCGAGCTCGACAATTCGTGGGAGCTGACCTCCGCTGACATAGACGACGCGTTGAAGAGCATCGACCGATGAAACAGACCTATCGCGGCTCCTGTCATTGCGGCCGGGTCAGATTCGAGGTCGACGCCGACCTCGATCATGTCCGGGTGTGCGATTGTTCGATCTGCCGCCGGCGCGGCGCGCTCAATCACCGGGTGCAGCCCGAATGCTTCAGGCCGCTCACGCCGCTCGAGGATTTGTCGCTCTATACGTTCCACACGCGTACCGCACGGGATTATTTTTGCCCGACTTGCGGCATCCAGCCGTTCCGGCGCCCGCGCACCGACCCCGGCGTGTGGACGATCAATGTCCGCTGTCTCGAAGGCGTTGATCTCGATTCCATCCCGATCCGCCGGGTCTTCGGCAGTGAGTATCCGTGAGAGCAGCGGCGGCATGGAGCCGCCGCTGCCCGATCACGGCTAGGCGGGGATTTTCACCCGTTTCTTTGCCGCCAGGAATTTGCGGTTCATCGCGACCCGCTGCTCGTCGGAGAAATTGTCCTCGACGTCGGACCAGATGTTCTTTTCCTCTTCCTCGACATGGTGCTCGACCAGTTCCTTGATCACCTTGGCCCCGGCCGAGAACTCGGGCGACAGCGGGTTGCTCATCTTGCCGAGCGACAGCAGCATCTTGTCGCCGAGGCCGTGGTCTATGTAACCCTCCTCGTCGTGCGTCTGCTGCTCCTTGCCCTTAAGCGCCAGCACCGCCTCGTAGACGACTTTCTCCTCGGCGCGCAGATGCGGCACCAGCGCCGTCTTGATCGAGGTCAGCAGCGAATTGCGCTCGGCTGCGCTGGTGCTCTCGACCAGCTTCTCGAGCATTTCGGCGACGTCCTCATGGTCCTGTTTGAGCGAGTCGAGTATGTCGGCATCCACGTTTTCGCCCACTTGCCCGGAAAACGTCTTCTTCAGCCTATTCATCACACTCATAACAGTGCCCTCTCGGTTTGCTCTTGCTAGAACAGCGGCACTTCGGGCGGGTTCCGGCACGCGCTGCGAGCGGGTTTTCGCGGCGGCAATCCGGGCCTATATTCGGCCAAAACCCATGCGGGAGGAGACCGCCCCATGATGACCGCGCGCCAGGAAGCCTTTCGCTCCGATTACCGCGAACGCATCTCGCCCTGGTATTCGGGGCTCGCGCATGTGGTCGTCATCGCCGCCATCGGCATTCTGACGATCTGGTACGCGGCGATCCACGTCCATGGCCCGACCTGGGCCGAATGGCTCGTCGTGCCGGCGACGTTCCTCGGCTGCAACATTTTCGAATGGGCGCTGCACCGCTTCCTGCTGCACCGCCCGGTGCCGGGGTTCATGGGTATCTACAAGCGCCACACCCTGGCGCATCACCAGTTCTTCACCGACCACGAGCCGACCATCGACAACGCGCGCGATTTCCGCATCACCTTTTTTCCGCCCTACGCCTTCACGACCTTCATCTGCATGTCGGCGGCGGGTGCCTTTGTGCTGAGCCTCATCTGGTCGGCCAATGCCGGGTGGCTGCTCGTCTGCACCACCGCCGGGGTCTACCTCAATTACGAGCTCTTCCACTGGGGCTGCCATGTAAAGGACGACCGCATCGTCCGCTACATCCCGTTCATGAACACGATCCGGCGCCATCACATCGCCCACCACAACCAGGCGATCATGATGGGGACGAATATGAACCTGACCTATCCGATCGCCGATTGGCTGTTCGGCACCAGCGATCTCGATCGCGGCCTGATCGGCCATGTTTTCAACGGCTATGACGCGCGGTTCGTAAAGCGGAATCTGAAGAAGGCGCGCGCTACCGCCGCCGACTCCCGCCTCGGCCGGGTCGCGTGACGTTGGCCCAGGCGCACCTCAAGCGCTCGATGCCGTCGCTGATCGGCGGCATCTTCTCCGGGATCGTCGTTCTGGTGCTCTGGGTGTTGCTGTTCGGCACCGGCAGCCTGCTGATGGTCGCGCTGGGCATCGTCGTCGCCGGCGCGCTCGGCACCTGGATACGCCTCGCCGATCTCTGATTTTCCCCCAAGCCCCGAAAGGGTCATCCCGATGAAGATCTCCGCGATCCGTACTGGCATCGTTAACCTGCCGGCCGACGAGCCCTTGGCCGGCGCCGCCGCCAACCCCAACGGCAAGCGCCCGATCGTCTGGGTGCGGGTCGGCACCGACAGCGGCGCCGAGGGCGTCGGGGTCGCCTATTTCGGCGGCGCGCTGACCGGCACCTTGCGCCATGCGGCCGAGGAGCTCGGCGCGCTGCTCGTCGGCGACGATCCGCAGCTCGGCGAGGCGATCCACGCCAAGCTGAAGAACGCCGCGGGCGGCTCGGCGGGGCCAGGTGGCATCTATCACTTGGCGCTGTCCGCTCTCGACATCGCGATGTGGGATCTGAAGGCGAAGGCGGTCGATCAGCCGCTGTGGAAGCTGCTGGGCGGCGGCCGTCCGACGGTGCCGACCTACGCCTCGGGCGCGCTGATGCGCGAACTCTCGCTCGACCGCGTGGTCAAGGCCGCGGCGACCCTCAAGGAAAAAGGATGGCGCGAGATGAAGACGCAGCTCGCGCTCCCTGGCGAGACCACACCCAAGATCGAGGTCGAGCGCATGGTCAAGATCCGCGAGGCGATCGGCCCCGACATCAAGCTGATGTGCGACATCAATCAGCGCTGGCGGCCGGAGCAGGCGGTCGATATCGGCAAACGGGTCGAGGACGCTGGCGTGGGCCTCTTCTGGCTAGAGGACGTGACCACCGCCGACGACTACCCCGGGCTGGCGCGCGTGTCGGACGCGCTCTCGACCCCGGTCGCCGGCGGCGAATATGTCTGGGGCATCGTCCCGTTCCGCCACATGATGGAGGCGCGCTCGGTCGATGTGCCGATGGTCGATCTGGTTCGGGTCGGCGGCATCACCCAGTGGCTCAAGGTCGCCGGCATGGCCGAGGCGTTCAACCTGCCGGTGGTCAGCCACCTGATCCCCGAGGTGCACGTCCACCTGATCGGCGCGATCCCGAACGGGCTGACGGTCGAGTACATGCCGTGGCTCGGCGTGCTGTTCAAGGAAGTTCCGGTACAGCAGAACGGCGAGCTGGCGATGCCGCAGAAGCCGGGTCTGGGACTCGAATTCGACGAGGCGACGCTCGGCCGCTACGCCGCGTGAGCGGTGGTGCACCTACCAGGCTGGGTGATCGTTGCGGCGGCCGTCGTCGCGGCGATCCCCTTCGGCTGGCTGCTGGGCGTGGCCGTCGCCGAGCTGATCGTCGGCCGTGACTTTGGCGTGTTCCCTGTCCTCACCATTCCTCTTGGCTGGGTTGCCGCGGTTTCCTTTGCACTGACGTCGCGGGTGCATCCCGGTGTGCGGCTCGCGGTTCTGGCGGCTGGGACCGGGGCCCTTTTTATCTTCTTGTGATGCGACGCTGCCAGAAAGGTCACCTCATGAAGATCGCCTCGCTGCAAACCGACATCGTGCTGTTGCCCAACGACGAGCCGCTTGCCGGGTTTTCCGAGAACCCCAACGCTAAGAACCCCATCGTCACCTTGCGGCTGCGCACCGATGACGGGGTCGAAGGGCTTGGCGTCGCCTATTTTGGCGGCGCGATCACCAAGACCTTGCGCCACGCGATCGACGAGCTGGGCGCACTGATCGTCGGCGACGACCCGCTCAGCGTCGAAGGCATCGCCGCCAAGCTGCGCGCCGCCGCCGGCTCGGCCGGGCCGGCCGGCATCCTGACCATGGCGATGTCGGCGATCGACGTTGCGCTGTGGGACATCAAGGGCAAGGCGCTGAACCTGCCGCTGTGGAAGCTGCTGGGCGGCGGGCGCGACAAGATCGCCACCTATGCGTCGGGCGCGCTGCGGCGTGGTCTCAAGCTCGAAGAGGCGGTGACCGCGGCGGGACGGCTGCGCGAGAAAGGCCATCGCCAGACCAAGATGCAGTTGGGCTTGCCCGGCGTTACCTCGCCTTCGCGCGAGGTCGAGCAGGCCAAGCTGATCCGCGAGGCGTGCGGGCCCGACATGGATCTGATGTGCGATATCAACCAGCGCTGGCGGCCCGAGCAGGCCATAGATATCGGCCGCCGCGTCGAGGATGCCGGGGTCGGCCTGTTCTGGCTCGAGGACGTGACCGCGCACGACGACTACGCCGGCCTCGCGCGGGTGACGGCGGCACTCGCGACCCCGGTCGCCGGGGGCGAGTACCTCTATGGCATCGTCCCGTTCCGCCACATGCTCGAGCACCGCTCGGTCAACATCGTGATGATCGACCAGGTGCGTTCGGGCGGCATCACCCCCTGGCTCAAGATCGCCGGCATGGCCGAGGCGTTCAATCTGCCCGTCGTCAGCCACGGCGTGCCGGAAATCCATGTGCATCTCGTCGGGGCTGTCCCGAACGGCCTCACCGTAGAATACATGCCGCGCCTCTTCCATCTCTGGGAGACGGTGCCGGAGCCGAAGAACGGTCTGCTCGACATGCCGGCCGGGCCAGGCCTCGGCCTCAAATTCGACGAGACGGCGTTCCGGAAATACCGGGCGTGAAACCCTCACCCGTCGCGCTACGCGCGCCACCCTCTCCCGCAAGCGGGAGAGGGGATTTTCCGGCGGCTCCTTTGACCCGCGGCGAAGCCGTGGGAGGGTGAGGGTTGCTCGACGCGTCTTGGTCCGAGCTCGCCTGGCTGGCGCTGGCGGTCGTCGCGGCCGGGATCGTCACCGGCCTCCTGGCCGGCGTGTTCGGTATTGGCGGCGGCGCGGTGATCGTCCCGGTTCTGTTCGAGATTTTTCGCATCTTCGGCGTCCCCGACACCGTGCGCATGCAGCTTTGTATCGGCACCTCGCTCGCGGTCATCATCCCGACCGCGCTGCGCTCTTACCGCGCCCACCGTGACCGCGGGCTGGTGATCCCTCAAGTCGTGCGGATCTGGACCGTGCCGGCGGTGATCGGCGTCGCGCTCGGCTCGGCGATCGCGGCGGTCGCGCCCGCGGCGATCTTCAAGATCGCCTTTGTCGCGATCGTCAGCGTGATCGCGGCGAAGCTACTGTTCGGCGGCGACCGTTGGCGCTTCAGCGACGATCTGCCCGGCCGTCGGGTGATGATCGCCTACGGCTTTGTGATCGGCCTTGGCTCGTCGCTGATGGGGATCAGCGGAGGGTCGCTGGCGACGATGGCGCTGACGCTCCACGGCAAGCCGATCCATAATGCGGTGGCGACCTCGGCCGGGATCGGCGTGCCGATCTCGATCGCGGGAACGCTTGGCTATATCGCGGCGGGGCTGCCACACCAGGCGCTGCTGCCGCCGCTGTCGATCGGCTTCGTCTCGGTGATCAGCCTCGCTGCGATAGCTCCGATTTCGAGTTGTGTCGCGCCGTTAGGCGCGCGGCTCGCCCACGCGCTGCCCAAGCGCTGGCTCGAAATCGGCTTCGGCACCTATCTCCTGCTCGTGGGACTGCGCTTTGTCGCGAATCTGGTCGGCTGACGCAGCTGTCTAATGCAGCTTGGCGCACCCATTATTGAGGCGGCAGATCATCCCGGAGGTATTGAGGCCGCGCTGGGCTTCAGCAAATTTGCCCTCCTCGCAAAACTTGCGGGCCATCGTTATGCCGTTTTCGATCTGGCTGTGACTGCCGCCTTGCGGCCGATCATCGACATAGGCACGTGCGAGCTTGTTTACATCGGCAAGGCATGAGGCGGTTGCGGATTGCGCGGAGCCCGAACCGTGCCCCAGGAGCCAGATTCCACCGACAACCAGGGCAACAACGACCAGCAGAGCTTTCACTGCCATCGGCGACTTCCCGAACGCTAGGTTCGCGCTCGATTATGCGTTCGGGGTGTAAAGCGGCGGTTAAGCAGACCGAGCTTTCTGTCCGAGCTAGCGGAACATCCGTCCTTGCGGCGGCAATCCCATCAGCATCTGCCCGACCGTCTCGAAATGGATCGGGCGGCCCTGGCCCTGCTGGGTCCCGGCATGGATGTCGCGCATCCGGCGTTCGAGCGGGTTCGACTCGAAAATCGCCGACGCGCCGGCCGCGTGATAGACCGTCGCGACCACCTCGCGCGCCTGGTGGATCGCCCAGGTCGCCGAAAGCCGCAATTGCGGGTGGTGCTCGGCATCGATGCGGCCGGTGCGCTGCGCCTCGTCCCACATTTCGGCGATGACGCCGCGCAGATAGGCCCGCGCCGAACGCAGTTTCGCCTCGCATTGCGAGACTTGGCTCTGGATCACGTTGTTCTCGCGCAGCGTGCCCTTGGCGCCGCGCGGCACCTTGTCCCGCGCGATCTCGATGAACGCATCGTAGGCGCCGCGGGCGATGCCGAACGACACGTGCGAGAAGCTCATCGCGTAGATCATGCCGCTGGTGAACTGGTAGAGCGGCCCCTTTTCGCGCCGCTCCTCCGCGTTGTCGCGGATCGCGGTGCGCGCTTCCGGCACGAAATGGTCCTTCAGCTCGTAGCTGTCGCTGCCGGTGCCGCGCAGCCCCAGCACCTGCCAGTTGTCGATGATCGTCGCTTCCGATTTCGGCACCAGCATCGTGCGGGTGATCTGCCGGCCGTTCGCTCCCATCCGCGGGCTGCCGTCCGCCTCGAACACCGGGCAATGCGCGCCGATCCAGCTCGCATGGCGACTGCCGGTCGCGAAGCCCCAGCGTCCCGTCGCACGGTAGCCGCCCTCGACCGCGACGCACTTGCCGGCGCCGGGCAGTTCCGGCCCCCAGGCGAGGATGCCGCGCGGCCCGCCGAACACCTCGACCGCCATCTCGTGCGAGAGATAGGGCGCGGTCATCGAGCAGCCGGAATTCTGCCCGAGGCTCCACGCGGTGCTGCCGTCGGCCGCGGCGAGAATTTCGAGGACGGCGGTATAGGTCAGCGGGTCGATCTCGCCACCGCCGATCGATTTCGGCAGCAGCATCTTGAAAATCCCGCGCTCGACCATCGCCCCGATGACGTGCTCGGAGGTCTGCCGGTTCTTCTCGATCTCGTCGCTGGCCTTGCGCAGCATCGGCACCAGCTCGCGGGCGCGCTCGATATAGTCCTGCCTTAGCGCCGCATCGGTAACGCTGCTGCCGTCCATCGCCGCTTCCTCCCGCGATCCAGTCTTATTGTGACGGCATCGCCGTGCGATGTGAAATGCCGAGCGCGCATGAGACGCCATACGTCCGGGCGATTACCCCTTACGCCGATCCGCCGCACGCATTTTTAACAGAAGAGGTCCACCTCCTGTTATCGTCAATTCCGCCTGCTGTTGCTCTCGTGTGTGATCGGAGGCCTGTTATCCCTGTTATTTGCCGCCTTTTAACAGGGACTCTCCCGTTCTTCGATGGTCCGGCATAGAGCCCAATGCTTAAATGACAATTGCGGCAATTTTGGCGGCGACGTCGCTTCATTGGCTAACCTGTCCGCGAAAGCGGCCTCAATAAGTACCGCTATGCGTACGGAAAGCGGACCTGAGCTGCGAAATGCTCGTCTCGTCGTACGTCGGAGCCTCCTGCACTTGCGCCATTAATGGTTTCATTTACCGTGGGGTCGTGTACTAACCCGGCTGTACGACACCGCGTGATGCTCGGGCGGGCTATTCGACAGTGGCTGGGTAGCCCGCCCTCACGCCCCTCCCGTCACTTGATGACGGCGCAGTCGAGGTCGCGGGCCTTCGAGCGCGCTGGCGCGCCTGTACCGGTGCGTTGCGCGGACTAGGGCCGGGCACCCGTCACTCCTAATCATACTTTGATCGGCAAACGCCCCCACGAGCTTCGTGCCGCTCGAGGACGTTCAGCCATCGAGCCGGCCGCATTCGCCGACAAGGCTATAGTTATGCCGGGATCGCGCACTCAAACGGCTCCTTTCCACCCGTCCGAGGCTTCCGCGCCGACCCCGGGCAAAGTCTGCTTTGGGGCATAACCGCCGAATGGCGCTCGTCGGCCCGTCGGCAGCTTCGCGCCGATAGCGGCCGCTCGCACGGCCGCGATCGAACCGCCCAGCCCGGGACCCAATAGCGGTCATTCGCCATACGCGCCCTTCTGGAAAAGGAGCGCTGAAGGCCGTTACACCGGCCAAGGAGATGACGTGCGCCGGCCGCTTTAATATAAGCAGCCGTAGGTTGTACTCTTCGGTGTTTTGCCGGAGTCCCGCATGTCCGTTATCGACTCGCCGCCCGCCGCCGCAAAAGCGCCGACAGAGTTGGTTCCGGGTCCGCGCGATCGAGCGGCGGCGACGCTGTACGACGGTTTCATCTCGTACAGCCACGCCAAGGATAAGGTGCTGGCCTCGGCGTTGCAGTCGGTAATGCAACGACTTGGAAAACCGTGGTATCGCCGCCGCGCGCTGCGCATGTTCCGCGACGACACCAGTCTGTCGGCAAGCCCCGAGCTGTGGGGATCGATCGAGCAAGCGCTTGGCCAATCGCGTTTTCTGATCCTGATCGCCTCGCCTGAGGCGGCAATTTCACCTTGGGTCGACAAGGAGGTCGCCCACTGGCTTGAACATAAAGGCCTTAGCACGCTGCTGATCGCGCTGACCGACGGCGAACTTGTCTGGAACGACGCTGCGGCCGATTTCCACTGGCCCGAGACAATGCCGCTGCCACCTTCGCTAAGGGGCCGGTTCGCGTCCGAACCGTTTTGGATCGACCTGCGCCCCCACCGGGATAATGCCAGCCCGCACGACGCTAAATTCGCGGACCTCGCGGCCGATTTCGCGGCGACAATCCACGGCAGGCCCAAGGAGGATCTGCTGTCGCAGGAGCTGCGGCAGCAGCGCCGGGCCTTGCGGCTCGCGCTGTCGGCGGTCGCCGCGTTGGTTCTATTCCTCGCGCTCGCCGGTTGGCAGTGGACGATCGCACGGGCCCAGCGCAATCGGGCCGAACACAATCTCGCGCTAGCGACGGAGACCGCCAACGGCCTCGTTTTTAACCTCGCGCAGAAATTTCGCACGACTGCCGGCGTGCCGGCTGCGGTCATCGCAGACATCCTTAGCCGCGCCCAGCAGCTCCAGAACCAGCTCACCGCCGGCGGCGAAACGGCGCCCGATTTGCGCCGCAGCCAGGCCGCAGCCCTTGACCAGACCGCCGACACGCTGCTGACCATCGGCGATACCAAGGGCGCGCGCGCCGCCGCGACCCAGGCGCGCGATATCACTCAAGCACTGCTTGCCGCCGCCCCTGGCAATATCGATTACCAGCGCGGACTGTCGATCGCCGACGAGTGGGTCGGCCGTGTGCTCGCGGTGCAGGGCGATGTTGCCGGGGCGCTCGCCGCCTATCGCGACGGCCTCGTGACCCTCAACGCGCTGGTGCAGAAGGACCCCGGCAACACCGAGTGGCAACGCGCGCTATCGGTCAGCAACAACAAGATCGGTGACGTGCTGGAGGCGCAGGGCGATCTGGGGGGAGCGCTCGCCGCCTATCGCGATGGCATCGCGATCATGAACGCGATGGCGCAGAAGGACCCCGGCAACACCCAATGGCAGTACGACCTGGGCGTTAGCAACGAGGAGATTGGCACCGTGCAATACGCGCAGGGAGACTTTCCCGGCGCGTTGCAGTCGTATGGGGCGAAGCATGAGATTATCAGTCGCCTGGCGCAGAAGAACCCCGGCAACACCGAATGGCAGCGCGACCTGGCGGTCAGCGATGAAATGATCGGCAACACGCTACAGGCACAAGGCGACCTCACCGGAGCGCTCGCCGCCTATAACGATTGCCTCGCGATCATCAAGACGCTCGCGCAGAAGGATCCTGGCAACGCCGAATGGCAGCGCGACCTGTCGCTCAGCGACGCGAAGATCGCCAACGTGCGCCAGGCGCAGGGCGATCTCCCCGGTGCGCTCGCCGCCTATCGCGACGGCCTCACGGTTACCAACTCGCTGTTGCAGAAGGACCCCGGCAACACCGAGTGGCAGCATGACCGGTCGATCGGCGATCAATTGATCGGCACCGTGCTGGAGGTACAGGATGACTTGCCGGGGGCGCTCGCCGCCTATCGCGACGGTCTCGCGATCGCCAAGGCGCTAGCGCAGAAGGACCCGAGCAATGTGGAATGGCAGCGCGGTCCCTGGTTGTGCAACGACAGAATCGGCAATGTGCTCAGGGCGCAGGGTGACCTGCCGGGGGCGCTTGCCGCCTATCGCGATGGTCTCGCGATCGCCAAGGCGCTGGCGCAGAAGGACCCGAGCAATGTGGTGTGGCAGACCAATCTCGTCTTAAGCCTAGGTAAGGTCGCGGACGCCGGCGACAATTCGAAGGCAAACCTGACCGAGGCGCTGGCAATCCTGAAGCGCCTCGACGCCGTTGGAAAGCTGACCTCCGATCAGCAAGGCTGGATCGCCAACATCGAGGCGGCCATGAAGAAAGGCTCTTGACGCAGACCCTACGTGCCCGGCCGGGATTTATCTGCGGTCTGACGATAGCCTTCGGATCACGATGCCTTTCGCAGCTGCTCGAAACCCTGCGCCAGGTCGGCCATCAGATCCTGCGGGTCCTCGAGGCCGATGTGGATGCGCACGCTGGGGCCTTCGGCATTCCATTGGGTGGCGGTGCGGGTGCGCTCGGGGTACATCGGCTGGATGAGGCTCTCGAACCCGCCCCAGCTGGCGCCGATGCCGAAGAGGTCGAGCGCATCGATCATCGCGTAGACCTGCTCCTTCGGTGCCGGTTTAAGGACCACCCCGAAAAGCCCTGATGCGCCGAGGAAATCGCGCTTCCAGATCTTGTAACCGGGGTCTTCCGGCAACGCCGGGTAAAGCACGCGCGATACCTCGGGCCGCGTCTGCAGCCATTTGGCGACTTCCATCGCGTTTCGCTGATGCCGTTCCAGCCGCGCGCTCAGGGTCCGCATGCCCCTCAATGCAAAGAAGACGTCGTCCGGCGCGGCCGAATGCCCGATCTGCGCCATCGCCGAGCGCACCGGGAGGAATGTTTCCTCGTTGCAGATGACCGCACCGAGCATCGCGTCGGAATGGCCGCAGATGTATTTGGTCGCGGCGTGGATCGACACGTCGACCCCATGCTCGAACGAGCGGAACAAATAGGGCGTGCCCCAGGTATTATCCATCAGCACCTTGGCGCCGTGCCGGTGCGCCACCGCGGCGATCGCCGGGATATCCTGGATCTCGAAGGTGAGCGACCCCGGCGACTCGCAATAGACGACATTGGTGTTGGGTTGCATCAACTGAGAAATGCCTTCGCCGACCAGCGGGTCGTAATAGGTGGTCTCGACCCCGCATTTCTTGAGGATGCCCTCGCAGAAATTGCGCGCCGGGCCATAGGCGCTGTCGACCATCAGACAGTGGTCGCCCGTACCCAAGAGCGCCTGCAGCGGCGCGGTCACCGCCGCCAGCCCCGACGACATCAGCATCCCGCGATAGCCGCCCTCGATCGTCGCCAGGAGCTCTTCGAGCGGAAACGTGCCCGGGGTCCCGTGCAGCCCGTAGCGCACGCCGGTAAAAGGCGGCGCCGCGCGCTTCGCCTCCCACTCGGCCATGTTCTTCGAGAGGATTGTCGAGGCGTGATAGACCGGCGGATTGACCACCCCGAAATTGGCCTCCGGGTTGCGGCCGACATGGGTAAGCAGCGTGTCCTTGCGATAACGGCGCGGCCGGTTGTCGTTTTTCATGTCGTGGAATTCCGAACGGCTGAATCGATTAGTTCAAATACTACATTCGGCAAATTCGGTGCGATGGAAATTCCGGCTCAATCCGGCGAGCCGCGCTTCGAGGCGAGCAGCACAACGCCGCGCACGATGTCGCGAAACGCGGCGTCGTAATTGACCCCGCCGATGCCCCAGCGGTGCTCGGCGCCATGCCATTGCATCTGCCACTTGCCGGTCCAGCCGGGCAGGGTCTCGCTCCATTCGAGCGTGCCGGTAACGATGGCCTGGCTGCCGTCGCCCGGCGGCGGCTTGGGCTGGAAGCGGTCGATGGTCGCGACCCAGGCGCCGAGCTCGCGCGCTGTGGGGATGCGCACGCTCATGCCGAATTCGCCGGCGGCGACGGCGAAGGCGCCGCGCTGCTCTTCGCCGCGCGGCGTCTCGGCGCTGAGCAGGTAGGAGGGCGGCTTCGGTCCGCGCACCAGCAGCACCGGGACAATCACCGGCCGCGCGCCGCGCCACGGCGTGTCGCCCAACGCCGCCAGCAACCCGTCGATCTTCGCCGGGTCGAAATGCACGGTCAGGCGGTGCGGCCGGTCGTAGCTGCCCTGATCGTCGTTGCGCTTCAAATGGGCCATCAGGTCGGCATAGTCGAACGAGGCGACATAGCGGTCGGCATGCTCGGCTGGCTCGGCGGTGCGTGGATCGTCTTTTAGTCGCGGGTCGCCCGACACCTTGACGAGCACCTCCTTGAGGCATTGCGCGAACCCCCACGGCCTCTGGCGCATGTCGGTGCCGGTGACGATCGCGTCGGCGCCGTAGAGTGCGGCGATGTCCGGCGCGGGCTCGGCGGCGCGTACCGGGATCGCGGCGCCAAGCAGCGCGAGCGCCCAGGCGATGCGCGCAACCGGCCGGCGGGTTCTTTGCCACGTCATCGCCGCCAGGATATCGTTCGCCTCATGCTATGGTCACGCCGAAGCTTGAGGAGCGAGCGATGCCAGTCCCCGTCACCGTGATCCGTGAAAACGATCGCCCGGTGGTCCCGTTTCCCGGCGGCGCGACGTATCGCACGCTGATCGGCGACGACAACGGAGCGGACATCCCGATCCGCACCGGCATCCAGACCTCGGAGCCGGGCTACGCCACGCGCGAGCACTCGCACCCCTATGTCGAGGTGCTGACCGTGCTCGAGGGCAAGGGCGAGGCTTGGCTCGACGGCGAAGCTGGCACCGTCGCGATGGAGCCGGGGGTGACGATCTCGATCCCGCCCGGCCGGATTCACGGCTTCCGGGTGCTCGGCGACAAGCCGCTCGTCACCTATGGCATCCACACGTTCGGCAAGCGCATCGTCAACTACAAAGACGGCGCCGCAATCTGATCCCAACCACCCAGAACGAGGAGGAAACCCATGGCCGTCCGCCGCATCGACATCACCCAGCCGCCGGGCCCGCGCATGAGCCGCGCCGTCGTCAACGGCGAAATGGTCTATCTTGCCGGCCTCACCGCCAGCGACACCAGCCAGGACGTGCAGGGCCAGACGCGCCAGATCCTCGAGAAGATCGACCACTATCTGCGCGAGGCCGGCACCGGCAAATCGAACCTGCTCACCGCCAATCTGTGGATCAAGGACATGGCGTTGTTCTCGCATATGAACGCGGTGTGGAACGACTGGGTCGATCCGCAGAACCCGCCGTGCCGCGCCTGCGTGCGCGCCGATATGGCGCGGCCAGAGGTGCTGGTCGAAATCATGGTGACCGCAGCAAAATAAGCCCGGAATTGCGACGGGTCGGGGAGGGGAAGATGCGGCTGCTACTGTGCGTCGGAGCCATCGCGGCGGCATTGCTGGCGGCCTTGCAACCCGCCGCGGCCGACACCACGCCCGCGCCCGCGCCGAGTTGTCCCTATCAGCCGGAAATGAGCTTTACCGCCTGGACCAGCACGCTGGGGCGGCAATTCGGCACGGGAGAGCGCGAATACATCTTCGCCGATGGCTATATCTGCACCGACACCGACCAGAAGTTTCAGCAGTTCCTCGATCAGAACCCGCCCAAAGCGCCCAATAGGATCATCGTGCTCAACTCCGGGGGCGGCGACGTGGCGGCGAGCCTGCACATGGGTCAGATCATCCGCCAGGCGAAGATGTGGACCCAGGTGGGGTCGCGCTTCCCGTTGATGATCGGCGGCAACCAGAACATCCCGCAACAGGCGGTGCCGTTCCTCGCCAGGCCGGCATCGCCGCCGTTCCCGGGCTACTGCTACAGCGCCTGCACCTTCACCTTCATGGGCGGCGTCAACCGGTGGATCGATTACGATTCCAATTACGGGGTACATCGCTTCGAATTCACCGAGACCGTGCCGGACCCGGCCGACCAGGCCCAGATCAACTCGGCCGTGCTCGTCCAGTACATAACCGATATGGGGGTGTCGGCCGACTACATGGTGGAGATGGTCAAGCAGGGCGGCAACAACGTCACCAATCTGAGCATGAAGGTCCTGCAGCAGCTCAACATCGTCACTCCGCGCTGGGCGACGACCTGGCAGATCACCCCGTCGAGCGACAACAGCGGCTTCTTCCTCGACGGCGTCAGCACCGATCCGTGGGGCGCGCACGAAATCGCCGTCACCTGCTACCCGGCCGCCAAACCGCAAGCGGGCCCCGATTCGCCGCAATCCGCGAAGCCAACGCCGGCGGTCTTGCAGATGGCCTTCTCGCTCGATCCCGGCGTGCGCGCCAAGGCGCAAGACCTGGTTGGCGCCGTGCAATCCTACGTGCTCGAGGTCGGCGCCGGCTGGCTGGCGCTCGCCGACACCACGGTCGCGCAGCACGCCAGCGTCACCGGCGCGGCCAACCGTCTGAGCGCGACGATGAACGTGTCTCAATCCATGCTCGCCACGCTCGAAAACTCCGCCTATATCGGCTTCGCGTTCATGTTCGATCCCAACGCGAAGCTGCCGCTGCGGGTGCTGGAGTTCCAGGCGGATTTGGACGGCGCGAAGCTCAAGCAATTCGCCGCGACCTGCAAATAGGTTGAGCGGGGTTCAGGTGGCCGGCAGCCAACACGAGGGCGATTGGGCGGGCCCGCTTGCCGGTATCCGCGTCATCGACCTGACGCGTGTGCTGGCCGGCCCGTTCGCGACGCAGAGCCTCGGCGATCTCGGTGCCGAGGTGCTGAAGATCGAGCCGCCTGGCGGCGGTGACGAGACCCGCCGGTTCCCGCCCTTCATCGAAGGCGAGAGCCACTATTTTCTCGGCATCAATCGCAACAAAAAGAGCCTCGTCGTCGATCTCCAGCAGGAAAAGGGCAAGGAGATCCTGCGCCGCCTCGCCGCCCAATCCGACATCCTCGTCGAGAATTACCGGCCCGGGGTCATGGACCGGCTGGGTCTCGGCTATGCCGCGCTGGCGGAGATCAACCCGCGTCTCATCTACTGCGCGATCAGCGGGTTCGGCCTCACCGGACCTCTGCGCGACAAGCCGTCTTTCGACATCGTGACCCAGGCATTGTCGGGCGCTCTCAGCATCAACGGCGAGCGCGGCCGCATGCCGATCAAGCTCGCGATCCCGCTCGGCGACATGGTCGGCGGCGTGTTCGGGCCGATGGCGATCCTCGCCGCGCTGCACGAGCGCAATCGCACCGGCAAGGGGCGGCTGATCGACATCAGCCTCTATGACGGGCTCATCGGCATGCTCGGCTATTTCGCCCAGCTCGCCTTCATCACCGGCGAGGACCCGCCGACGATGGGGTCGAGCCACCCCAACATCGTGCCCTACGGCAGCTTCCCGGCGTCCGACGGGTCGATCATCATCGCGGTGCTATCGGAAAGCTTTTGGGGCAAATTGTGCGAGGCTCTGGAGCGGCCCGACCTCGCCGCCGACCCGCGCTTCTCCAGCCCGACCCTGCGCCGCGAGCGGCGCGACGAGGTCGACCGGATCATCTCCGACGTCACCCGCACCCGCACTGTCGCCGAATGGGAAAGGCGTCTCACCGAGGCCGACGTGCCGCACGCCCCGGTGCTCGGGGTGACCGCGGCGCTCGCCCATCCGCACGCGCTGGCGCGGGAAATGGTGGTGACCGCCGACCACGCCACGGCGGGACCGGTCAAGGTGGTCGGGCGCCCCGTCAAGTTCCCCGGCGCCAAGCAGCCGCCGGTCGCCGCCCCGCCGACGCTCGGCCAGCATACCGAGGCGGTGTTGCGCGCGCGGCTCGGCTACGGCGCCGGCGAGATCGCCGCGCTGAAGCGCGACGGGATCATCGACCGGAAATAGCAAAGCAGGGCGGATCGCGCCTACTCGGCTGCTACGGATGCCGGAAGCGGCCGATCAGCCCGGCCGATCCCTTCACATGATCTTGAGCGCGGGAACCAGCTCTTCCCTCGTCATGCCCGGCTGCAGCGCTTTCGAATCGAGGTCAGTGGCGATCAAGGTGAAGATGAAATGATGCCAGTCGATATTGGGCGGCGGGCACGGGCCGGCATAGACCGCCATGTTCATCGTGCTCTTGCCGCCGACGAATTTATCCGACGGCTGGCTGAGCTCGCCCTCGGCGAAACCCGTCACATCGGCCGGGATGCCGTAGATCACCATATGCGACACGCCTTGCGGGGCGCGCCCTTCGGGGGCGAACATCAGCAGCACGAAGCTCTTTGGTCCCGTTCGGCGCGTTCGACCAGGCGAACGGCGGCGACACGTTGTCGCCGACGCAGTTGGGGCTATCCTTCCGGTTGCCGGCGTTCTTCACTGCCAGCGTGCCGTTGTCCTGGAACGTCGGTGAGGTCAGCGTGAACACGTCCGCCTTGGCGGTGCCGATCGACAGGGCCAATCCACCCGCCAGCAGCAGGCTTCCCAGGCCGCATTTCATCGCGTTTCCTCCCGTTGTTTTTGGAACGCGGGCATCCCGCCCGCTCTTGTTACTCCGCCGCGTGCGCCGCGGTGAATGCCGGCAATTCGGCCCGCTCGGCCGTTTCCATCGGCTGCGGCCACCAGTGGTCTTCCCATTCCGAATGAATATGTTGCAGCCGCGGCATCACTTTTTCGGCGAAGAGCTGGGTGTTGTACTTGGCCAGCTCCTTGTTCATGTTGCCGAATTGCAAGAGCATCATCAGGTGCCCGACATTGAGGCTGGTCGCAACCTCGGTCAGCTGTTCTACAACCTCGTCGGGCGAGCCGACGATCACATAGCCGCGATCAACGATGTCCTTCATCTCGGTAGTGGAACGCGCCGCCTGGCGGGCGTTGAGGCTGGCGGCGCGGCCGATTTGGCCCTGGATGCCGGCGCGCTGGGTCGCCTCGGTGATGTAGCCCGGCGGCATCGCCCATTTCGGGTCGACGCGCAGGCATCTCCCGTAGAAATATTCGGCCGGCTCGGCGTAGAGCTCCATCGCCTGCTCGCGGCTCTCGGCGACGCCGACGAACTGGAGGAAGCCGGCGCGGTAGGGGTTCATGTCCTTGCCGAGCCGCTTCATTTCCTCCCAGAAGCCGGTCATCGTCGCCTGGCCGTCCTTGTACCCAAAGTAGGAGAGGTAGGCGTAGACGTAGTCCATCTTCGCGCACCACTGCCAGGTCTCGACTGAGCCGCCGCCCGGGATCCACACCGGCGGGTGCGGCTTCTGCACCGGGCGCGGCCAGATGTTGACGTAGCGCTGCTGGTTGAAGCGGCCGTTGAAGGCGAAGGTTTCCTTCTCCTGCCACGCCTTCATGACGAGGTCGTGCGCTTCGAGATAGCGCTCGCGCAACATCGACGGGTTCTGGCCGTAGGCGAAGCACGTGTCCATCGGGGTGCCGACCGGGAACCCGGCGATCAGCCTGCCCCCGGAAATGCAATCGATCATCGCGAACTCTTCGGCGACCCGGGTCGGCGGGTTGTAGAGAGCGAGCGAATTGCCCATCACGCAGATCGCGGTGTCGGTGGTGCGGCGAGCCAACGACGACGCGATCAGATTGGGCGACGGCATCAGCCCGTAGCCGTTCGAATGATGCTCGTTGACGCAGATCGCGTCGAACCCGCACTCGGCGGCGAATTCGAGCTCATCCATAAAGTCGTTGTACATGTGATGCGCGCGCCGCGGATCGAACAAGGTCGAGTGGATGTCGACCCAGACCGAGGGATGCTTCTCGCGGAAATCGTCGGGCAGTTCGGTGTACGGCATCAGATGGAACCACATCAGCTTCATGGCGCACTCCTCAATGTGGTTTCCATCCCGGCGCAGGCCGGGACCCATCTATCCGCCTCTCGTACGGTGGAGAAATGGGCCCCGGCCTGCGCCGGGGTGGCGATGAAAGCTACCTCGTCATCTTGGCAAACGCCTCGCTCACTTTGAGCGGCCGGTAGGTATCGACCCCGACCCCGGTCCACTTGCGCATGTCGCCAGGCTTACGCCGCGCATTGAACGCGGCGCGGGCTTCCTCGGTGGCGCCGTGCAGGATGCCCTGCGGGGTGAAGCTGAAGCCGCCGGGCCGCCTTCCGCCGGGGTCGTCGTTGGCGTGGCTGAGGATCACCTCGTCCATGTCGATGTTGCGGTGGTAGCTCGGCAGCTCCTCGGCCTCCAGATCGGCGACCGCGATCTGCGGCACGAAGCTCACCACGACAAACCCCGCCGCCTCGAACGTCGCCCAGGACGACGGCGCCAGATGGATGCGGTTCGACATGATCGGCAGGATGCTCTTGACGTTGAACTTGTACGGGAACAGATCGCCCTTCCAGCCGACCGTCTTGAGCGGGTCGTTGCGATAAAAGATCGAGGTCTCGCCGCCGCCGGCCTTGATCCGCACCTCGTATTCGCTCTCCGCCGGCCAGCCGTAATCGGCGACATCAGGCACGTCGAGCATGGTCGGGTCGATCGGCGTGTGGCGGCCGACCTGCTCGTGCTCGGTGAGGCGGATCGGCTGCGGCGACTCGACCACCAGCAGCAGGCTGTCACCCTTGTCGGGCATGTGCCGGTAGGTCGTCGATTTCGGCAGGTGCACATAATCGCCCGGCCCATAGGCGATCGGGCCGAACTCCGTCGCAAAGCTGCCGGTGCCCCGATGCACGAAGTAAAGCAAATCGCCGTCGAGGTTGCGGAAGCGGTACGGCATCGCCGCGCGCCGCCGGCTGATCCCAACCGACACGTCGTCGTTCGACAGCAGCACCTGCCACGAACCGCGCGGATCGCTCGCGTCGCCTGAGACGACATCGCCGCTGTCGATCTCGCGCCTGCGGTAGTCGCCCTCGACCCGCACGACCTCGTTGGGGCCGCTCTCGCGGTAGATCATCGCCACCGGCCCGGCGAAGCCCTGCCGGCTCAGATGCTCCTCGCGCAGCTCGCCGAGCCCGACCCGCGCCTGGCGGACAAAGCGCCCGCGGGTGAAATGGATCCAGGAGCGCATCATCCGACGTCCCTCCCTGAAAGTTCCGCATCACTCTGTCATCGCGAGTGGATCGAAGCAATCGAGCCAGATCGGGATTGCCAGTCCCAGCAACAGGCCGTACGCTGACCGCGGGGTTGAAGCAGGCACCCCACTAGACGGCTCGTCGTCCAAGTTCTGCGCCTCTCGCCGAGCGGGGAGTGCGTGACGATATGGCCGACGTGAAACCCTACAAAATCGCAATTGTCTGGCGCGGTGACCGCGGGTCGCGGCGCGTCGCGACCCCGCAAAACAACCGCTTTCACCGCGTCTTCGAGGAGCTTGCGGCGCTGGGTATCGATGCCGAGCCTGCGGTCTTCGACGAAGATTTCGCGGGCGAGATGCGCGAACGGCTGTTGGCCGCTGACGGCGTGCTGGTCTGGGTCGATCCGCTTCATGAGGGAAAGACCCGGGCCGTGCTCGATGCGCTCTTGCGTGATGTCGCGGCGCGGGGCCCCTGGGTCAGCGCGCATCCCGACGTGATCCTCAAGATGGGGGTGAAGGAGGTCCTCCATCGAACAAGGCATCTTGGATGGGGCACCGATACGCATCTTTATCGCACGGCGGCCGAGTTCGGCGCGGCGTTTCCGTTGCGGCTCCAATCGGGCGACCCGCGCGTTCTCAAGCAGAACCGGGGCAATGGCGGTCAGGGAGTCTGGAAGGTCGAGGCGGCGTCGGGACCGTCCGGTGAGGCGAAGACCGTGCGCGTCTTGGAAGCGCGACGGGGCAGCATGCCCGAGGACATTTCGCTCGCCGCATTTATGACCCGCTGCGAGAGCTACTTCGCCGCCGGCGGCTGCATTGTCGATCAGCCGTTTCAGCCGCGCCTGCCCGACGGGATGATCCGCTGCTACATGGGGGCCGATAGGGTCGTCGGCTTCGGGCATCAGTTAATCAAGGCGCTGATCCCGCCGCCGCCCGAAGGCCCGGCTTCTCCGTCCGCCCAGCCCGGCCCCCGCGTCATGCATGGCGCCGACGCGGTGCAGTTTCAGGTGCTCAGATCGAAGATGGAAGGCGAGTGGACGCCGCAGATGATGGAGCTGCTGGGAATCGATGCCGCGTCGCTGCCGATTATCTGGGATGCCGACTTTCTCTGCGGGCTGCACACCGCGTCCGGCGAAGACACCTATGTCCTGTGCGAGATCAACGTCAGCTCGGTCTTCGCTATCCCGGACCAGGCGCCGACGGCGATCGCGCGATTGGCGTTGAGCCGGTTGCGTAGCGCATAACAACAGGCCGCCCGAGTTCGAGACGCCCTCGTCATGCCCTCGGGAGTTAAGCCGGTAGAGCAACCAATCGGGCGGCTTCAGAACTCATTCCGGGCATGTCAGGTATTCGCCAATATTTCGTGATAGTCAATCGCCGTAACAGCGGATAAAGCTTTAAGTCAGGGCTGGTTGCGGGGGAGCAGACCGTTGAAGTTCATCAAGCTGGGGCCGGTTTTCGCGGCCTTGGTCCTGGCCGCGTGCCAAAGCGCGCCGCCTCCGCCTCCCGTAGCCGCCGCCTTGCCGCCCGCTCCCGGATTGGCGCGCGGCATCGATCTGCCGACCGACGCCAGCGACGTGCTGAGCGAGATCAAGGGCTTCCCGATCGACTTCGTCGCTCGCTACTACCGTGCCCCGGAATCGCGCTGGCCGTCGCTCAGTCCGAGCGAGGTCCAGCGGATTTCCGCGCTTGGCCTGAAGATCGTCACCGTCTGGGAGTGGCATTCTCGCGACCCGGCCTATTTCTCCTATGCGTCGGGTTATTTCGACGCGGCGAGCGCCTATCGCCAGGCGAAATCCGTGGGCCAGCCCCCGGGCAGCGCCATTTACTTCGCCGTCGATTTCAACGCGCGCGGCCAGGGGCTTTATCAGGTCGATCAGTATTTCCGCGGCGTCTACGCCGGTTTCGCCAATGCCGGACGCGGCAGGCCGGAATACAAGATCGGCGTTTACGGCTCCGGCGCCGTCTGCGCCCTGATCAAGGGCGAGAGGTTGGCGCAGTACGCCTGGCTGTCGGGGTCGACGGCGTGGGAGGGTTCGTCCTCGTATGCGGACTGGAACATCAGGCAAGCGGCACAAGGCGCCCGCTTTACCAACCTGGCGTTCGCCCACGACGCCAACGACGCAAAAGAGGATTACGGCGGCTTCCGCCTCGGCGGCTATGGGCCTCCGCCATCCGTCATGGCGGCTGTCGCTCCGGAGCAACCCGCGGCCCCGCCGCCGCCCGAGCCCGACCATTCTCTCGGCGGCATGATAAGGTCCTGGTTCTAAGGTCGCCGCCTTAGCGGGAGTTCGCCATGCCCGTGGAGATGATCGGCTGGATCGCGCCACGGGTCTCGTCGGAGATCATCCCGGCGTCGGGGCCGCCCTTTTCCGCCGAAGTGGTTGCCGAGACCGCGCGGATTCACGAACGCGCCGGTTTCGACCGCGTGCTGATCGGCTATTTCTCCGATGCGCCCGACGGGTTTCTCGTCGGCGCGCACGCCGCCTCGGTCACCGGGCGGCTGGAGTTCCTGCTGGCGCATCGCCCGGGCTTCGTCGCGCCGCCGGTCGCCGCGCGCAAGCTGGCGACGCTCGATCAGCTCAGCAATGGCCGCCTCGCGGTGCACATCATCTCCGGCGGCAGCGACGCCGATCAGGCCAAGGACGGCGATTGGATCGACCCCGCGACCCGCTACCGCCGTTCGGCGGAATACATCTCGCTGTTGCGCCGGACCTGGACCGAACCGGCGCCGTTCGACCACGAAGGCGAATTTTACTGCACCCGCGGCACCTGGTCGGAAATCCGCTGCCGGCAGGAGCCGCACATCCCGATCTACGGCGGCGGCGGTTCCGACGCGGCGATCCGCGCGCTGGCCCCGCAGGTCGATGTCTTCATGCTGTGGGGCGAGCCGCTCAAAGATACGGCCTTGTTCATGGACCGCGTGCGCCAAGAGGCGGCGCTCTCCGGCCGCAACCCGGCTTTCAGCCTCTCGACCCGCCCGATCCTCGCGGCGACAGAGGGCCAAGCCTGGGATCGCGCCAGGGCCATCCTCGACCGGGTGCTCGCCAGCCGCGGCGGCGCTCCGGCGCCACAGCGCCAGAACGCCGGCTCCAAGCGGCTGCTGCAGGCCGCCGCGCAGGCCGAACTGCACGACACCTGCCTGTGGACCCCGCTCGCCGCCGCGACCGGCGCGCAGGGCAATTCGACCGCCCTCGTCGGCACTCCCGAAACCGTCGCCAAGGCGATGCTCGAATACTACAAGCTCGGCGCCACCAGCCTGTTGATTCGCGGCTACGATCCGCGGCCCGATGCGGTGCAATACGGCGAGGAGCTGATCCCGCGCCTGCGCGCGCTGGTGGGCGACTATGACGCCGCGAGGGCGGCGAGCGCACAGATCCGCTAGGCTTGCGCCGGGCCGGCCCGATCGAAGGAGCTGTCGATGCCACGCATTTCCCTGCCGCAAGGCGCTTCGGTTCACTGCACCGTCGACGATTTCCTGTGGCCGTGGGATCGCTCGACCCCGGTGCTGATGATGCACGGCTTCGCCCGCAACGCGCTGTTCTGGAACCGCTGGGTGCCGGCGATTGCCGAGACGCGCCGGGTCTACCGCCCCGATCTGCTCGGCTGCGGCCTCTCCGACCAGCCGCCGGCGGGTTACCGCTATACGCCCGAGACCATCGGCGCGCAGATCGTCGCGGTGCTCGACGCCCTGTCGCTGCCGCGGGTGCATTGGGTCGGTGAATCCTCCGGCGGGATCATTGGCCTGCTGCTCGCGGCGGCGTATCCCGAGCGCATCGCCAGCCTGGTGCTGTGCAACACCCCGTCGCGCATCCCCGACCGGATCAAGCAGATCTACGCGCTCGACCGCGCCATCGCATCCGACGCGATGCGCGCCTACGGCGTCGGCGAATGGTGCCGTCGGACGCTCGGCTACCGGCTCGACCTGGAGCATGCGAGTCCGGATCTATGCGAGTGGGTCGTGCGCGAGATGGACCGGATCCCGCCGGAAGTCGCCGCGGCGATGCACGATTGCTTCGAGGAGGTCGATACCCTGCCGCTGCTGCCGCGGATAAAGGCCCCGGTTCTGCTGCTCAGCGGCGACAAGAGTCCCATCGCCTCGGCGCAGCAAAAAACCTTCACCGACACTTTGCCGAACGGCCGGGCCGAGTCGTTCGCGGGCGTCGGTCACGGCGTCAATCTGCTGCAACCGGAACGCTGCGCCCGCGTCGCCGCCGAGTTCTGGCAGACCCTGTAGCGCGGGCTTACTCCCGTTTCGGACTGAGCATCCAGGCGCCGCCGAGAATGAGGAGGGCGATGGCGGCGGGCACCACGGCCAGCCGGGGTTCGGTCACCGCGAGCGCGCTCGTGCCGGCCCAGATTATCGACGACAGCGCCTCGGCGAAGGTGGCGATGCGCGACGAGACGTGGCGGCGGCGGAACAGGCTGCGCTTGACCTGCCCGCGAAACCAGAACTGGATCGTCGCCGCCGACGCAGCGGCGACCGTGATGCCGAGAAAGGCGGCAAAGCCCAGGATCGGCGCGGCGACCGCGAGCAGGCCAACCAGCGGGCCGAACACCGCCGCCATCGCGCCGGCGACGGCCTCCGCCTTGGCGCGCCACACCCGGACGGCCGTAACCGGCGCCGAGGCGATCAGATCGGGCGCATCCTCGCCCGAAATCGCCAGCCAGGCGAGGCCGCCCGCCAACTGTCCAGCCGCCATGGTCAGCACCGGAACCAGCAACGCGGCGCTGCGTCCTTCGCCGTAGAAGCTGCGCGACAACAGGAAAAACGGCGGCAGCAGATAAAGCAGCTGCATCAGGCTCTGCGACATCAGCCAGGGATCGCGCAGGAGCAGCACCCACTCCTTGCGCCGCAGCGCCTGCCCGGGCGAATGCGGGCGGAACCTAGTGGCGCGCCGGTTCGGCGAGGCCGGGCTGTGGGAAACGCCGCCGGCGGCCAGCGCAAGCTCGCCGAAACGCGCTGAGCAGAAGCGGATGGCGGCGGCGAGCGCGATCGCCCCGACGGCGACGACGGCGATCAGCGCGGGCCAATCGCCCATCGCCGCGTAGGCGGGCAGCCACCAAAGACTGCCGATGCCCGGAGCGTGGTCGACCACCGCCACCGACTGAAATAGCGCGACGCGCGAGAGCGTGCCGACCGAAAGGATCGCGACGAACTGCACGCCGATCACAAAGCTGGCGCCGATCACCGCGGCAACGATCTGCGCCGCCAGCCGCGTCCGCTTCGGGCCGATGGCGCGGAACAGCGCGATCGTCAGCACGACCGAGATCGCCACCGCGGCCATCGCCAGCGCCAGGACGACGCCGTAGGCGGCGAGCCAGCGCGCCCCGCCCAGCCAGGCGAGCACATCGATCGCCGGCGCCGCCAAGGCCAGCGTCATCGCGGCGATGCTCAGCGCCATCGCACCGATGCGCACCGCGAACAGGCGCGCCGCGGAGGCTGGCGACGACAGGATCAGGTCGAGGTCGCCGCGGGCATAAAAGGCGCGCGTCACCGCCTCCATCGCCTGCGACAGCATCAGCGACCAATACAGCAGCAGCGTCCCGCCGACCGTCACCAGCATGCGTTTGTCGGGCGGCGCGCCAAGATCCGGCGAGCGGGCCAGCGTCAGGTAGGCGAGCCCGTGCATGAAGACGAAAAACGCGATCAGCCCCGCCGCGACCGCGTAGCCGCGCCGGCACCGCCCGGCCGACAGCAGCCAGGCCCAATCCCGCCATGCCAGGCGCGTCTCGTGCCGGGCGAACCAGGCGGAAGTGCCGGCTCCGGTCATGCGGCGATGGGCCCCTCGGCCGCGCCGGTCTCGACCAGCGCGAGGAACGTGTCTTCCAGCGTGGCGTGGCCGGCGCCGGCCCGGCGCCGCAACTCGTCGAGCGTGCCTTCGGCGACGAGCCTGCCGGCCGACATCACCCCGATGCGGTCGGCCATGCGCTCGGCGACCTCGAGGATATGCGTCGTCATGATCACCGAACACCCGCCGCCGACGCGCTCGCGCAGCACGTTCTTGACCAGCCGCGCCGACGCGGCGTCGAGCCCGGTGAACGGCTCGTCGAGGATGATCAGACGCGGTTCGTGTACCAGCGCGCCGGCCAGCGCCACCTTCTGGCGCATTCCCTTGGAAAGCCCCTCGCAGCGCTGCTGCGCATAGGGCGCCAGCCCGAGCCAGTCGATCAGGTCGCGCGCCCTGGCCTCGGCGATGTCGCCATTGACGCGCCACAGCCCGGCGACGAAATAAAGGTATTCGAGCGGCGTCAGCCGGTCGTAGATCATCGGCTCGTCCGAGAGCCAGGCCATCACCTGCTTGGCCGCCACCGGGTCAGCCAGCACATCGATGCCGAACACCGAGATCGACCCGCTATCCGGCCGCAGCAGCCCCGTCGCCATCCGCAGCGTCGTGGTCTTGCCGGCGCCGTTTGGCCCCAGCAGCGTATAGAACTCGCCCGCGCGCACCCGCAGATCGAGCCCGTCGACCGCCGGCCGGTCGAAGCTCTTGGCAAGCCCGCGAATGTCGAGGGCCAAGGGGGAAGACAAAGGAGAAGACATCTGGGTCATCGCTGCGCCTACGCCCGCCGCCTGCTGCTCTTTAACGGCGTCCAGTTTAGGCGGCAGAAGGTGCACTCACGGTTAATGAACCCTTGCCGAAGGGCATGTAAAAGCGGCGCCCCTAGGGCGTCGGCGGGTGTGTTTTGCACGACAGCCGTGTAGCGACCGACTACACTGACACCGCGATGGGGTGAAGGCATAGTTTGCCGAGAACAATGAGATGACCTTGGGGGGCAGCGAGCCGGCGGCGGGCGAGGGGCAGCCCAAGGCCAAAATTTTCATTTCCTATTCGCGCCGCGACCTCGACTTCGCCGACCGCTTGGACGCCGGATTGAAGTCCCGCGGCTTCGATACGCTGATCGACCGCAGCGAAATCTACGCGCTGGAAGATTGGTGGCGCCGCATCGAGGCGCTGATCGCGCAAGCCGACACGATCGTCTTCGTGCTCAGCCCCGACGCGGTAGCGTCCGACATTTGCCGGCGAGAAGTCGCTTTCGCCGCCTCGCTCAACAAGCGGCTGGCGCCGGTCGTGTGCCGGCGCGTCGACGATGCGGCGGTGCCCGAGGCGCTGGCCCGCCTCAATTTCATCTTCTTCGACGATGCAGCCGTGTTCGACGACGGCCTGAACCGGCTCTCCGAGGCGCTGGAGACCGACATCGACTGGGTGCGCCAGCACACCGAGTTCGGGGAGCACGCCCGGCGCTGGACGGCGGCGGGCCGGCCGGGCCCGCGCGGGCTCCTGCTGCGCTCGCCGGTGCTGGAGGAGGCCGAGCGCTGGATCGCCTCGCGCCCGCGCGGCGCCCCGGCCCCGACCGAAGACGCCCAGGCCTTTATCGCGGAAAGCCGCCGGGCGGCGACGCAGCGGCGAAACATCCTCACCGGCAGCCTCGCCGCCGGATTGCTCGTCGCGCTCATCCTCGCCGGCTTTGCCTATTGGCAGCGCGGCGTGGCAGTCGAACAGGAGAAGATCGCACAGACTCAACGGCAGTCGGCCGAGGACCAGCGCCGCATCGCGGACGAGCAACGAGATTTGGCACAAAAGCGGCGTGATCAGGCGCTGCTCAGCCAATCCCAATTTCTGACGGGGTCGGCGGAAACTGAGTTGGGCAATGGCAACCCCGAGCTCGCCGGCTTAATCAGCAGAGCTGCCTTGCCTGCGGATATGCGAACTCCCGATCGCCCATTGTGGCCGGCTGCGGTTGCCGAATTGGCAAAGGCCCGGAGCATGGACCGCTTAAGAACGATATTGGAAGGGCACGCTAACGTTTTCGATGGCGCCGCAGTCCACAGTGCTGCCTACAGCCCTGATGGGTCCCGCATCGTGACTGCGTCGGACGACAAGACCGCCCGAATCTGGGATGCTAAAACTGGCGCCGCGCTTGCCGTTCTGGAAGGGCATACGGACGCGGTCTGGTGTGCTGCCTGGAGCCCCGATGGGGCTCGCATCGTGACCGCCGGCGAGGACATGACAGCGCGGATCTGGGACGTCAAAACCAGCGCCGCGCTCGTTGTGCTCGAAGGCCATGCGAATGTCGTCCAAAGCGCCGCCTGGAGTCCCGACGGGACGCGCATTGTTACCGCTTCCGATGACAAGACTGCGCGTGTCTGGGATGCCGAAACCGGCGTCTCACTCCTCGTACTCGAAGGGCATGCAGGCGAGGTTATGAACGCCGCCTGGAGCCCCGACGGGACGCGCGTGGTCACCGCTTCAAAGGACAACACCGCGCGAATTTGGGACGCCAAAACTGGTGCTCTGCTCGCCGTGCTTAAGGGACATACGAGCGGGGTCAATAGCGCCGCATACGGCCCCGGCGGCTCGCGCATCGTGACCGCCTCAGATGACGCGACTGTTCGGATCTGGGACGCCAAAACCGGCGCTCAGCTCAGTGTGCTTAAAGGCCACACCGGCCCGGTCAATAACGCCTCATGGAGCCCCGACGGATTGCTTATCGTCACTGCCTCCGGCAACATTTTCGAGGCCGGGGATCACACCGCGCGTATCTGGGACCTCAAGACCGGCACCACGCTTACCGTTTTGAATGGGCCCGAGAGCGGGGTCTATAGTGCCGCTTGGAGTCCCGACGGTGCGCGTGTCGTAACGGGCTCAGGAGACAACGTCGCACGGGTCTGGGAAGTCAACGCCGAGATCGCAGTGCTGGGTGGGCATACCGACTGGGTCCATAGTGCTGCCTACAGCCCCGACGGGACGGGCATTGTGACCGCTTCCCAGGACGACACCGCGCGGATCTGGGACGCCGCAACCGGAGGCCAACTCGCTGTGCTGAAGGGGCATACTGGGCCCGTCAGAAGCGCAGCCTGGAGCCCCGATGGGTCGCGCATCGCGACCGCCTCGGACGACAAGACCGTGCGGATTTGGGACGCCAAGACGGCCACCGCGCTTGCGGTGCTGCAGGATACGGGCATGGTCCAATGCGTCGCTTGGAGTCCCGATGGGTCGCGGATCGCGACCACCTCCTGGCAAGTGACCGCGCGGATCTGGGACGCCAAGACCGGAACCCCGCTCCTCGTGATCCCGCTTGCCGAGTTAAACCGGCCTGTGGAGTCGATCAATAGCGTCGCCTGGAGCCCCGACGGGAAGCGAATCATGACCGCCTCGAGTGACCACACCGCACGGATTTGGGACGCGACAACCGCCGCCCAACTCGCCGTGCTCACGGGGCATACGGGCTCGGTAGAGAGCGCAGCGTTCAGCCCCGACGGGACGCGCGTTATCACCGCCTCCAACGACAACACCGTGCGGATCTGGGACGCCAAGACCGGCGCCCTGCTGGTCACTTTGGATGCGGGTGAGGCTATCGGGAGCGCTGCCTGGAACCCCGATGGGTCGCGCATCGCGACCGCCTCGGCTGACGCGCGTGTCTGGGATGTCAAGACCGGCGCCGCGCTTGCCGTGCTTCAGGGGCACCAAGGATTTGTTGGGGCCGCCTGGAGTCCCGACGGGACGCGTATCGTGACCGCCTCCGGGAATGCCGCGCAGATCTGGGATGCCTGGCCTCTGCTGACGGCGGACACGATTACCTATTCGTCGATCAGCGCGATGCGTGCTTTGGCGACGGTGGAACGCACGCAAGTGTTTCTGGAGGCACCGAGTTCCGCGTTTGCGGCACCGGTGGCTTCTGCCGCATCGGCGGAGCAAATTGCTGCAATGTCGCTCGACGAGGTGCAGGCTGCCGCTTCTGCCGGAAACCCCTATGCCCATCGCCGGCTCGCCGAGCTGTACGAGCGCGGCGACGGGGTGCCACAGGACTTGGAACAGGCGCTCTTCCACCACGCGATCGAGGCGCGGCTGTTCGAGGAGGCTGGCAGCGACGATGAAGCGCAAATCGCCGCAGCGCGGCGCGGCTCGATCGCCCGCGCGCTGTCGCCTGAGGCCGTCCGCATCGCCTACGAGGCGATGGACTGGCGGCCGGGGAAGGCACATTGAACTTCGACCGGCCGGTGACGCGTCGCTCGGCGCGCTGCGGGCGTTATGAGCAGTTCAGTTGCTTGCCGCGCGGGTGGAAAGGCGGGCTATCGCGCGGCCCGGGGCTTGTCGCCCGGCGCGCCTCGGACAAGTGCCGCATGAGGCGTTCGCGTTCGGCGGTTATCGCCTCCAACCGCATCCCGAACTGGAGAACACGCTCGGGATCGCCCCGAGAACACGCCCAATCGTAGTCCATCTGGACGAGCTCAAGTCTTGTCGACAAAATGTCGAGGTCTTCCCGGGCACGAGCGTACATTGGTTGCTCCCCGAACACGGATCGTCAGCACGATCTACCTTAATTGACTGTTAACCTAAAATAATTGTCAAGAACCCATCGTCAACAATTTCACTTGTATTCGAACATCTGCGGGATCGAGGGGTTGCGCCAACGGGCCGCCGCTAAAATCGCCGCAATCGCGGCGCACGCTCGCGGCCGGTTGATGGAGCGAGCGGCACGGCGGAATCGGTGAACCGCGGAGCCCTGTTATCCCTGTTAAAGAGCGGCAAATAACAGGGTTGACAGGCATCGCGCCCCCTGTTCGTTGCGCCGGTAACAGGAGGATAACAGGCGGCCGGCCGCCTGTTAAAACCCGCTGGTAACAGGAGGCATCGGAAAACGCCGACGGCGGCGCGGATTTTGCCGTTGGTCGGCCCGCCGCCGCGGGGTTAGGCTAGGGCCACGGATCATTCGCACCCCGGGAGGACATCGATGGCGAATTTCACCAGCGAAGACGTCGATTATCTGCGTCACGGCGATCGCAAGATCATGGCCCGCATCTTCAAGCCGGAAGGGGCGGGGCCGTTCCCGTGCTTTATCGACCTGCACGGCGGCGCCTGGAACAACGGCGACCTCGCCGACCGCACGGGCCTGGGCGAATACCTGGCGTCGCGCGGCGTCGTCATGCCGACCCTGAATTTCCGCCACGGGCCGGACGGTTATCCGACCACCCTGGCCGACATCCATTACGGCATCCGCTGGGTCAAGGCGCACGCCAAGGAACTGAAGATCGACCCGAACCGGGTGGCGATTGGCGGCGCGTCGAGCGGCGGGCACCTGGCGATGCTGGTGGCGATGCGGCCCAAGGACCCGCGCTACGCGGCGATCCCGTGCCAGGGCTGCGACGATCCCTCGGTGCGCGGCGTCTTCATGATGTGGCCGGTGATCAACCCGCTGTCGCGCTACAAGCATTCGAAGCGCCTCGTCG
>Ga0182024_10003597_pt1 | contig 36672 bp, 32 predicted proteins | sample P32metaG_FD_120480 | JGI IMG/M metagenome (GOLD analysis project Ga0182024, IMG submission 120480) | Permafrost microbial communities from Stordalen Mire, Sweden - P3-2 metaG (Illumina Assembly) | ecosystem: Environmental > Terrestrial > Soil > Wetlands > Permafrost | place: Sweden: Stordalen...
AAATTCGGTCCATGCCGCTGGTGACCACGCGCTCGCCGACATCTACTTTGTCGTCGTTGGCCACATATTTCATCTCCAGCAGCGGCTCGCCAGTGCCGCCCACCGGGCTCTGGATGCGCGAATCCGCCAGCATGGCGCCGACTCCGCTGTCTTTATCTGTCAGCAGCAGCACTTGCGAAGTGTTCCCGAAGGTCTCGATCACTTTGCCGACGATGCCGTCTGGCGTGATCACTCCCATATTTTTCTGAATACCGTCATGTTCGCCGCGATCGAGATAAATCGTTCGCGTGGCGCTATCGGCACTGGCGCCAATCACCCGAGCGCCCAGCATGGGCACTTGCTGGTGTGAAGAACGAAAGTTGAGCAGCCGTTCGAGTCGTGCCGCTTCCGCCACGCGGCTTTCAAGTTGCGTCACCTGCAGCTTCAGGGCTTCGTTTTCATGCCGCAGCTGCTCGTTATCGCGAGAGGTATTTTGCAGCGCGAAGTAGTGGCCCCACGTTCCGCGCACGCTGCCGATGCCGTACGACCCGGCGCGTTCGAATGGCGACATGGCGCTTACCGTCCAGACGCGAATCAACCGCCCTTGCGTATCGCGCTTCACTTGGAAGGCCAGGAACAACACCTGCAGCAACACCATGCCGCCCAGTAGAAAAATCGATTTGTGCCGAGAGGGAACGCCGACCATGAGTTATTCGTGACTCGTTCTGATTTTTTATCAAACCCGCAATGACGTGTGGCAGTGACCGGACTCTATAAACTTCACGTCAGCCCGTCGCTTTAATCGATGCAAACCTGTCGCAACAACTTGAAATCGCTGAGCATTTTTCCGGTACCCAGCACGACCGACGCCAACGGATCATCGGCGATCGACACCGGCAGTCCAGTCTCTTCACGAATGCGTTTGTCGAGGTTCTTCAGCAGCGCTCCGCCTCCGGTAAGCACGATGCCGCGATCGCTGATGTCCGCCGAAAGTTCCGGCGGCGTGCGTTCCAGCGCCACGCGCACGGCGTTCAGAATGGTGGCCACGCATTCGCTCAACGATTCGCGAATTTCGCTGTCGTCGATGGTCACGGTGCGCGGCACGCCTTCAATCAAATTGCGCCCTTTTACTTCCATGGTCAGCGGCTTTTCCAACGGATAAGCCGAGCCAATTTCCATTTTGATCTGTTCCGCGGTGCGTTCGCCGACCAACAGGTTGTACTTGCGCTTCAAATATTGCATCACCGCTTCATCCATTTCGTTCCCGGCCACGCGCACCGAGCGCGAATAGACAATGCCGCTCATGGAGATCACTGCGATGTCTGTGGTGCCACCGCCAATATCGACGACCATATTTCCGGACGGCTCGTCAATTGGGAGTCCCGCGCCAATCGCGGCCGCCATGGCCTGCTCCACCAAATAAACTTCGCTGGCCCGCGCGCGATATGCGGAGTCTTGCACCGCGCGTTTTTCCACGGGAGTAATTTCGCTGGGCACGCCGATCACAATGCGCGGATGCACCAGCACTCGGCGGTTGTGCGCCTTCTGAATGAAGTGCGTGAGCATTTTTTCCGTAACCTTGAAATCCGCGATTACCCCGTCCTTCATCGGCTTGATGGCCACCACGTTTCCCGGCGTGCGTCCCAGCATGTCTTTTGCTTCGCGTCCCACGGCCACCACTTCTCCGGTCAACTTGTTGATCGCCACGATCGACGGCTCGTTCACCACCACGCCTTTGCCGTGCGCAAACACCAGAGTGTTCGCCGTTCCCAGATCGATGGCCAGGTCGGAGGAAAACAAACTGAACACCGACCGCATGCTGTAACCGTTCTTATTCATACCCCCGTCCCCTTGCGAAGAAATTCTTCTTCGCAGTCAAGCGCGCGTTCTGCTGGCCATCAGAAAGTTGTTTGTTGACCACCCTGCTCATTATCTGCGGACTTTCTCCGCAGCGCAAAGTTTGCGCGCAAAACGAATTTTCCCCGCCATTCCCGCTACTTCGGAACTACGATGGACACCTGTTGCTTGGCGGTTCCGCCGCGGCGGTTTTGTCCAATCACCACGATGGTGTGCTGCCCAGGATCGAGCGGTTCCGTGAAATGCCGAAAGGTTCCATCCGCGGAAATATTAGGCACCGGCTGTCCATTTACAATTAACGCCGCGCCCGGTTCCGTGCGGCCCACGATTTCCGCCACACGCCCGTGCATCTGCGTGCCATCGATCTGCAGCAACATCTCTTGCGCCTTGCCCTGCGCCACCAGAGTGAATTTAAACGTTTCACTCGTTTCGCTATTGGCCTTCTTAGCGTCGCTGGCTGTCACGTTCCAGAAATAATCGCCCGCATCCAGCCCGGTGATCTCGGTACTCGTTCCCGTGGCGTGCACTTCTTTCACGATCTTCGTAAACATGGTTGTCGAGCTGATCCGCACGTCGTAGGCCACGGCGTCTTCCACCGGTTTCCATTCAAACCGGATCGCGGAGCTTTTAGGATTTTCCGTGATAATCGGCGTTAAGTTTAAAGGCTCAACCAGCGAAGGCGGCGCCAAAACGTTCGTTTTCGAGAGCGGCCCGCCCGTCGGGAAACTGACCTTCTCCCACTGCGTCAATTCAATCTTTTCCGGCCCGCGCTGCACCTCGGCCGCACCGCTGGCCACCACGATCTCATGCTCGTTATTCTTAGGATCATTTTTGACGGAAGCCCGGCTATTCTGGCTCAGTTGCGCGGTGGTATCTTCCATACTGACGGCCGCTCGGGAATCCGGAGAAGCCCAATTTGGAGTTGCCAAATCCACGGAGCCCGTACTGATACGCACGGCCACGCTGGTGGCTTTATTGTTGCCCATGGAATTTTCTTCCACGGTCACCAGGGTTTCGGACTTCACGGTATACGTGGTGCCGTCCGCAAAGGTGATGCGCGCTGCGCCGTCGGACGCGGTTTGCACCAAGTCCCCTTTGTCCAGCGAGGTCCGGTAATCGGCATCCACCCACTGCACCGAATTCACTTTCTTCACCTGCACCTTGCCGTCAAGATTCACAAACTTGGCTTGCGTCTGCGTGAATGTTCCCGGGTCGTTATCCGTGCTGGTTACTGCACTGGAAACTTTTTTCAGGGCAACCGCATACCAGTCTGGCTTCAGGATAAAGAGCGTCGCACCAATGATCGCCAGCAGCAGCGCCACATACACCATCACCGTTTTGTAGGTAACTGCTTCCCAATACACTTCCACACGCGGAGCTTGCTTCTGTTCCGCGGCACGTTTGGGTTCGATGGGTGTTTGCGTGGTCACGATGTTGGCGCGTTAGCGTCTCGATCCTAAAACTTAGCATAGCGCCGCGCATCGCGCGGATTCTCGAGGGGAGGCGTAGTCAAACTGCAAATAGCGTTTGCCACACGCTGTGTATTTTCGGTGGGCTACAATGGGATTTCGGCCGCGCGCACAACGTTAGGAAAGCTGAAAATGCCGCCTGTCGGCGATTCAGTGCCGCACGAAGAAATCTTTTTTATCAAGGTGCGCATCTACCGCCACGTCGAAAAAGCCCACCATCATCTCGTCGTAGGTCTGTTCGCCCCAGCGCACCGCTGCTTCCGGGTCGGGATTGTGCGGATTGTTGCGGGAATTATCGAACCACGCCACGGCTTGTAATTCGGTCCCGGCCGCTACATGCAACGGCGTCGCCAGGCGATAACTCATCTGCCAGTGAAAATGATAATTCACGCGGAGAAGCGGCTCGAATCTCGGTGATGATTCGCCGCCGTTGTCGCCAGGTTTTTTGCGCGGTTCGCTGACGAGATTATATTCAAACCGTTTTCCACGAAGGTGCATGTGCGGAAAAAAACTTAACAAGGTCGCTTCGTTCGGCAGCGTACCCCGCGCTTCCACGCGATAATCTGGCGCGCCCGGGGGAATCACGAAGTGATCGTTAGTCAGTTGCAGCGTCAACACCCTCTGTTGCGGTGCCTGTTTCGAGAATCGCAAGCCCACGCGAGTTTGATCGGAAGTGGCTGTGCCATTCGCTGTGTAGTGCATTTGGAAGACAAGATCCGAGCCTGCCGGAATATATTTCGCCATCGTCGCGGGCCACATGTCCGGCGAGCTGCCGGGAGCGTACACCAGCAGAATATCGCTGTCCGTCCACATCGCTCCGGCCCCTTCCGCTTTGTCAGCTAAGGTGGAGGCGGTAAACGGTATACCGACTGGCGCGTTCCGCAACCACGGCGAATCCGGTGGCCGCACGTAGACGACCGCGTGGTGCACATTTGCCCGGCGCGAGGGAAGTACTTCCGCCATCTGCACCCATCGGCCCGCTGGGAAATGCGTTGGCACGATTTCGTAGGTGTACTCGATGTCGCCGGTGGCGGGAATGGACACGGACTGCGGCATCTCGAGCACCGTGTCAGGTTGCGGTATGGTCCAACTCTCAGCCCACGCCCGGAGTGCGGGCGCGTCCCGCACATCTCCCGCAGGTGCTCCGCCGGTGGCCCATTCCGCCAGCGTGGCGATCTCTTTCGCCGAAAGCGAGGGATCGTTCGAAAACTTGCCAACGCCAGGATCGGCAAACCACGGCGGCATGCTCTTTTGCTGCGTAGCCGTCCGGATTGCGTCCGCGAACGGTTTGCTTTGCTCGAATTGTTCGAAAGCCATCGGTGCAATCCCGCCCGCCCGATGGCATTCCTGGCAATGTGACTGCAGAATAGGCAAGACATCGCGATAAAATGTGGCAGGCGCGAGGACCGTCGTACTTCGCAGCGGGGGTTCTTGCGATCGGAGCCGTGGCGAAATCCACCAAGCTAGCAGCGCGGCAGCCCCCACAGCCATGCCCGTTCTGGAATTTCGCCACCGCATGGTTATTCCTTCGCGGTTCCTTTCCCCGTCCAATCGAGCCGCTCGCATTTCCCGATCGCCACTTAATGATATCCTCGCAACCCGGGTTCACTCCTTACGATTCCATTTGGGACTCCTGCCATCTATCTCTTATAATGTTTTGTTTGTCTGGGTACTTTAGGAGACTTCTGTAATGGCTAGCGATTCGACAACCGGAAAACGCATCCTGCTGGGTATGGTGATGGCAGTGATCGCCGGCGGCATGCTGCTGTACCTCATTCCCCAGGGGCCGGGTACGGGCGGAGATATTTCCGCCTCCTCCGACGCGGTGGCGAAAGTTGGCGATGAGAGAGTCACCGTGGCCGATGTCCGCCAACAGCTCGCGCAGATTGAGCAGCGCAACCAGGTTCCCAAGCAGCTCGAGTCTTTATATGCCCAACAAATTCTCAAACAGCTCATTTTCGAAAAGGAATTGGAGTATGAGGCCAAGCGTCTGGGCATTACGGTCTCCGATCAGGAACGCGCGGACCGCATTCGCCAATTTCTTCCCACCGCCTTCAATGGCGACAGTTTCGTAGGCCTTGATCGCTATACGCAAGAAGTTTCGGCGCGTTTTCAGTTAACGGTGCCCGTTTTTGAAGAGCTCATCCGTCAGGGTCTGCTCGAAGAGAAATTTCGCAAGCTGGTCACCGACGGAATTAGCGCCAGCCCCGCGGAGCTGCAGCAGGAATTCAAGGACCGCAACGAAAAGGTCAAGCTAGACTACGTGATAATCCGCCCCGAAGAGTTCGAATCAAAGATCATCCCAAGCGAAGCCGAAGTTCAAGCCTCTTACGAAAAGAATCGCAGCAAGTATCAGTTGCCGGAGCGCCGCGTGGTCCGTTACGGCCTCATCGATATCAACCAGCTCCGCCAATCCACGCACATTTCCGACGACCAGCTCAACGCGTTATATCAACAGAACATTGAGCAGTATAAGGTGCCGAACCGCGTGCACGTCCAGCACATCCTGTTGACCACCGTTGGCAAGACGGACGCCGAAGTCGAAGAAATTCGCAAGAAGGCTCAAGACATCCTCCAGCAGGCGAAGAAAGGTGGAAACTTCTCTGACCTTGCCAAGAAGTTCTCAGAGGATCCCGGCAGCAAGGATAAGGGAGGCGACTTAGGCTTTATCGTCCAGGGCCAGACCGTCCCGGAATTTGAAAAAACCGCTTTCGGACTCGAGAAGGGACAAGTCTCCGACCTGGTAAAGACGCAGTATGGCTTTCACATCATCAAGATCCTCGAAAAAGAGCCCGCCCACACCAAAACGTTCGACGAGGTGAAAGATTCGCTGCGCGCTCCACTGATGCTCTCGGAAGCCGATAAGCAGGAAAGCGACACCGCAGACAAGATTTCCGGCGAGGTTCGCCGGTCAAACAAAATCTCGCTAGACGACTTAGCGAAGGAATTCCACCTAACCGTAGCGGAAACACGTCCCATCTCGGCCGTCGACCAACTTCTTGAGCTCGGCAACTCCAAGGAAGTCAGGGATGCTATCTTCCGCTTACGTCAGGGTGAGGTCAGCATGCCGATTCGCACGGACCGCGGATATGTCGTTTTGTCTCTTAAAGAAGTTCAACCGGCTCATCAAGGTACCTTGGAAGAGGTCCGCGACCGCGTAGTTAACGATTTGAAGCGCGACAAAGCCGCCACGCTGGCTTTGACCGATGCGTCTGATCTCTCTAGGCGGGCCAAGGCCCGCGAAAAGTTTGATGTCGTGGCCAAATCCCTCGGTCTCGAGCCCAAAACGAGCGACCCGATCGCACGCAACGGCTCGATTCCCGGCGTTGGAAGCGGAAAGCAGCTCAGCGCTGCCTTTGATATGAAGCAGGGCGAGGTCTCCGATCCTGTGGTGCTCGGTGCCAACCGGGCTGTATACCAAGTGGTTGAGAAAACTGAGTCCAACCAAGCGGATTTTGCAAAGCAAACCAAGGAATTGACCGAAACGGTAGTACAAAATAAGCGTAGCCTGGCTTTTGAAGCCTTCCGCATCGCGCTAGAAGACCGGCTAAAACAAGAAGGCAAACTCCAGACCATGCCCGATAAGCTGAGGACGGTCGGCGATCTAGGCTGACGCAAGTATTTCATAATAAACAAGTTATCTCGTACTTGCCGGCTCTTGTGTTTCCCCTTCCGCCCAAGTACCCTATTTGTGCGCCTAAGGTAGCTCTCCAGCCCTGAGAGCGATCCGCTTTGGGTCACGGGATCGACCTTCCGGCGCAAACTGTAGATTCCTACTTAGTGCAGCAAAAGATCTCTCAGGATAGGTGAATGGAATGCGGGCACGCACGTCTGCAGTTCGCAATGACTATCGTTGCAGCATGGAACGCAATCAGAACGGCAAATATTGCGTTCGGATTCAGGCGACCTATCCGCGTCACGCCTGGGTTCTTAGCGTCTTTTTCTTGGCGTCGTCCTTCGATCGCGCCATGAAAAAGGTCGAAGAGGCCCTCGACTTCCTGCAGCGCCATGAAGAGAAACTCTGGTTTTGGGGCGTGGACCGCGCCGAGGACATGGGTTTTTCCGCAGAGTTTCTCCGCGAAGCCGGTCTCCGGCTTGACCGGCGAAGGGAATTTCCCCGGAAGGCCACCAATCTCTCGTTGATGCCCGAAAGGGAAGTTCCTGCGTTTGTTCTTGGCCCGGTGCGCCGCGGCCTTGCCGAATCGATCGAGCAGCCCCGAGCCCTCGCAGCGGGTGATTAGCGCCCGCAAATTCGCCGGTTTTTGCGTTTCGACAAGCCGCATTTGACGGCGCGCTCTGCTTATCTTGACATGTCGTTGGTTCTTCGCCATGATGCGCCCATTCGGCACCCCGCGAGTGGCGGCAAGCCGTCTGCATGTATGTCCGATGGTCGCGAGGTTCAGAATGCGCCAGTCGGCTCGCCCCGAAACATGGCCCAGCCCAAGGCCTTGAGGGAGATTATCGGAGGGAAAGACGCATGAAAAACCAACTAACACGATTGCTGCTCGCCATCACCGTCTTAATGCTGGGCGCCACGGGCGCAATGTGCCAACCGCAGGCGCCAACCACTCCTAGCGCGACTACGGCCGCTTCCAACACCCCAACCGTCGACCTGCTCGACATCAATACCGCCACAAAAGCCCAGCTTGAAACCCTTCCAGGAATCGGCCCCGCGTACTCTCAGAGAATCATCGACGGGCGTCCCTATGCGAAGAAGACCGACCTTACCCGCAAAAAGATTATTCCGCTAGCCACCTACGCCAAAATCAAGGACATGATTATCGCCAAGCAGCCCAAATAGCCGCGCAGTGGCTTTTGCTATAGCGACGCGAGCCTCACATTTTCCACCCCAGCAGCTGGGGTTCTTCTAATCGGATTCGTGAGACGGGCTCGCAGACTTACTTATCGCGCAGAATCACTTCGCCATGTCCAACAATTTGCTCGTTCAGCCACAAGCGATATTTAAACGTTCCTGCCTTCACACCCACCCTGGCAGGACCGCTCAACAGTCGCATGCCCGCCGGAGCCTGAAAAATATTGGATGAAAATGGACAGCGGTTCACATCGAATTCCACGCGCAAATTCCCGGCGTCAGAGATCCAAGAGATCTGGTCTCCGGTATCCAGCACCACCGCTTGCGGAATAAGTCCAACCAGCACCGGCCGTTCAGCCATCGATGCACACCATAGAGCAAGGAAGATAACACATTCACTCGTGGCTCGCCCTTCGCACGCGCCCTCGCGACTCGTTTGCGTGGCCACGCTTCGTCGGCACAGCAGGATGGCGTGATCCGCGTCAAGGCAAACCTCGCCCCTTTCGTCGATTCTCTCTACTTACAACGACTTCCGCGCCAATCGCATCGAATCTGCATACCTGTACGTAGGTACCGTTGACCGCAGGTTCGGGCGACCGTAAACTGATCGAAGCGTTGCGCAGCGCGCAACTTTATATTTTGGACTTCAGATTTTTCGTTTAGGCATGCGTCCGACGTTGGACGCGGAGGGTTTTCACAGCATGGCTTCAGTTGCGCGCACACTTTCTATTCCTCTCCCCAACGGATCGCGCATCTCCGTGATTTCCGCGTTGCCAACCGTGCTGATACACCTCACCGCGCTGCTGGTCTTTTTTGTGCCCTTCCATTGGTACCTGCCGGTTGCGTGCCTGGCGCTTTATGGGCTGCGCATGTTTTTCGTGACCGCCGGTTATCACCGCTATTTTTCCCATCGCTCCTATAAAACGAGCCGCATTTTCCAGTTTGTCATCGCCTTCATGGCCATGACCTCGGTCCAAAAAGGCGTGCTGTGGTGGGCCGCACATCATCGCCACCACCATCGTTTCTCCGACCAGGAGGAAGATCTGCACTCTCCGACGCTCTTCGGCTTCTTCTGGTCGCACATCGGCTGGATTGTTTCCGATAAGTACAACGACACCCGGCTGCATTACATCGGCGATTTCGCGAAGTTTCCCGAGCTTCGCTGGCTAAACAAGTACTATGTCGTTCCGCCGGTGACTTTGGCCGTGGTGCTCTGGCTCATCGGAAGCTGGCCGCTGCTCATTTGGGGCTTCTGCTTAGGCACGGCTCTTGTGTGGCACGGCACGTTTACCATCAACTCGCTTTCACATCTTTTCGGCTCGCGCCGCTACCAAACCACGGATACCAGCCGCAACAATCTCCTGCTGGCCCTGGTCACCATGGGCGAAGGCTGGCACAACAACCACCATCATTTCATGGCCGCCGCCCGTCAAGGCTTCTTCTGGTGGGAAATCGATATCACCTACTACACGCTGAAACTCCTCTCCTGGCTCGGCATCATCTGGGATCTCCGCAAAGTGCCCGATCATCTCCTGGCCCCCGACGAACAACGCCTCGCCGCCTAGGGCAGGTTCGTTCGAACGGACCTTCCATCGGATCGGAGCTCTCGTGCTGGCGCAGCTAAATTCATTGTAGGTCTTTGATCGAGTCCCGTTTTTGGAAGCGCCGAGGCGCCCGTCCAAATTGTCGGTTGCACCCCCTCCGCGATTGCGCGAGAATTGACCCTTCGGGCGCGCTCCGCAAAGCTCCTCTGATGTGACGCACATCGCAACGTTTGCAGCGGCTAAGTGCAAGAAAAAGAAGGAAACAAGCATGGTACAACCAATCGGCGAACTCAATCCTCCCGTACGTCTCATGCTCACTCCCGGTCCGTCCTCCATGGACCCTCGCGTCTATCGCGCCATGTCCACGCCCCTGGTAGGGCACATGGATCCCTGGTTCAAAGGTTGCATGGAGGACACGCAAATCCTCATGCGTCAAATTTTCCAAACGGAGAATCGCGTTACTATGCCGCTTTCCGCCTCCGGCAGCGGCGGCATCGAAGCCTCCCTCGTCAACACACTGGAAGATGGCGACGAGGCCATCATTTGCGTGAACGGCTGGTTTTCTGATCGTATGGCGGAAATCGCGGCACGTACCCCGGCAAAGGTTACCCGGGTAGAAGCGCCTTACGGCACCACCGTTGACCCTGAAGAAGTTCGCAAAGCAGGGAAGGGCCGCAAAATCAAGATCGTCGGTTTGGCGCAAGGAGAAACTTCTTCTGGTGTACTGACGCAACTTGCCGGTTTCCGCAAAGTTGCCGACGAGCTTGGCGCCCTACTGATCGTCGATACCGTAGCCTCGCTCGCCGCCGTTCCTCTGCATGTCGACAACGAGCGCGTCGACATTTGCTTTAGCGGCACCCAGAAAGCCATTAGCGGACCTCCGGGCATGTCGCCCATCACTGTCAGTCCCAAGGCCGAAGAGGTTTTTCGCAATCGCAAGACCAAAGTCCAGAGCTGGTATTTCGATCTTACGACCGCCATGAACTACTGGGGTAAAGATCGCCTCTACCACCACACTCCGCCCATCTCGCTGATTTTTGCGCTGCGCGAAGCCATGCGTATGACCATCGAAGAGGGCCTCGAAAATCGCTGGGAACGTCATCGCCAGAATCAACTCGCGCTGATCGCTGGAATCGAAGCGATGGGACTTGAGCTGCTGGTTAAGAATCCCACCGAGCGTCTTCCGACCGTCACCGCGGTCATGATTCCCAGCGGCATCGACGACGTCAAAGTCCGTAATCAATTGCTCGACGAATTTAATATCGAGATTGCCGGCGGCCTTGGGCCACTAAAGGCCAAAATCTGGCGCATCGGTTTGATGGGTTACTGCAGCCAACGCGCCAACGTTCTGCTGTTCCTGGGCGCGTTTGAAAAGGTTTTGCTCGATCAAGGATACCGCGTGGGTTCCGGCGCGGGCGTCGGCGCAGCCGTGCAGAGCTACACCACCGTTGGCGCTGCCGCCGTTGCTGGCCGCTAAGCGCTCTCTACGGTGCTAAACTCGAATTCGAAGAAGGAGATTGTGTGACCACCCGCCCGGTACTCGCCAACAATGGCGCCATGAGCCAGTTCATTGGCGCGTTTGAAGTTACTTCGAAGCTTAGCGGCCAGGAATTCCCGTGCCGCTTCTCGCATATGTGGAACGGCATCGCCACGCGTCACGCCGACACCATCGACACAAAATTCTTCGTCGGCGGGGAAGCTCTGGTCGTGGGTCTTGCGCATACTGCTTTTGTGAAATTTCGCGAGCGGACGGGACGCGATCTGACGGACCGCGAAGCCAGCTATGTGGCCGCTGAATACTTGCGCGAACGCCTGGAAGAAGACGACGAGCGTCTCCTCTACGACGTCAACCGCGACGAAGTCCTGCGCCTAATCGAAAAACTGGGCATCCGCTAACGCAAATCTTTCGGAAGTTATTATTTTTCGGCCGATCCTGGAGGTATCAGTCCGCTGATTCCGCGTGAAACATCTCTAGCGACGGATGCCGCAATCCATCCCTTCGAATAAAATGAATCACCAGCAACATCAACAACGCACCGCAAACCATCACCGCCACGGCAATCTGCAATCCCAACTGTAAATCGCGCAAGTCCGAAATTTTCCCGATAATCTGCGGACCAAATCCTCCGACCAGTTGCGTCACCAGCAGGTATACGCCGATGGAAGTTGCGTGCGCCCGCCGCGGCATCATGTCGTGCAATGCCGCCGTCACCGGTCCGTGATACCACGACATAAAAAATCCCGACACCACCAGTCCCACGAGCACCGTTCTCTTTTCTTCGGACTGAATCGCCAACAAAAGAAATGGCGCTGCGAAAAGAAATGCCCCTGCTACCGCCGCAATTCGTCCGTACGACAATCGCTTTTGCAAAATGTCTGCTACCGCTCCGCCAGTCAGCACGCCAAAAACCAGCGAAAACAGGGTCACCACCGACAGCGCAATGGACGCTTCTCGTAGACTGAAGTCTTTATAGTTAACGGCGAAATCGACGCCCCAGGTGAGCAATGATACACTCGCGAACGTCACACATGCTCCGGCAGCAATCATGGCCACGAATGCCGGAATGCGCAGCAATCGCGCAATCGGCACGACCTCTGAACGTGGCCCCCGCGGCGGCTCTTCGATGTGAAAGAGCGCGATGCTCGGAATTAAGCCGGCAATCGCTACAATAAAAAATGATATCTGCCATCCGTAGCGCGGGCCGAGCATTCCTCCCAAAACTTGCCCGCCAGCCCCGCCCAGCAACATGCCGGTGGCAAAAATCGCCTGCGCCATGGCTCGCAACTCTTTCGGGAAGGCTCCAGAAATCATCGACTGCGCGGCCGGCGCGTACGCGGCTTCGCCCAGGCCCACAAACGCACGCGCAATCAAGAATGAAGTAAAAGTAGAAGCCAGCCCGCCGGCGAACGTCGCCACGCTCCAGCACAAAATGCCGATCCAGATAATTGTTTTGCGGCTGAAACGGTCTGCGAAAAATCCAAAGGGCACACTAGCCGCTGCCAATACCAGTAAGAGATACGTCTGCAGCGACCCCAACTGCGCGTCGCTAACGTTCAGATGCACGCGCAACAGTGGTATCAACGGCACAAAGATCTGCCGCGCCGCAAAATTTACGAAATTGATCAGCACCAGAACGACGAGCAGGCGAATCTGATAAACCGTCAGTGGATTTGCTTTTGCTGACATTCGGCGTCGCCGCTTTTATCGCTACCCTTTACCTGTTTGTGCGAGACTAAGCAAAGACTATTTTACGTGGCGCAGTTCAGCAATCCCTAGGAGTCCGTAGATTCAGGCGAACCGGCCTTTGTTTGATAGTGCAAGGATTATAACCCCGCATGAAGACTGCTACCGCGGCCCCCACCACCACCAGTGACCGTCTCACTACTGTCCTTTCGTACGGCGCTATTCTGCTGCTCGGCTATCTCGTCTTCCGCATTTTTGAGCCGTTTCTGGTGCCTCTCGCATGGTCAGCGATCTTGGCCATCTTTTTTTACTCGCTTTATCAGCGGCTCCTCGTGCGCATGAGTGCCAATCGCGCAGCGATCCTCTGTACTCTCGGCGTCACCGTCCTCTTAATCGTCCCGGCGCTTGTGATTTTGTTTTTCACTGCTCGTGAGGCTCTGGACGCCACCGCTCGTCTGCAGACCGCGCTTCTCATCCATGGGCAGGGCCCGGACCAGGGATTTGTCGTGGATCTCGAATCCTGGTTGCGCAAGCAGCTTCCCAATTCCATGCGCAGCATGGACCTTGCCGCTCCGGTACAGCAAGCCATCGAAAAAACCGGTTCCTTCATTGCTGCCAGCATCGGTGGAATTCTTAAAAATTTCGCCAATTTTTTCGTTGACCTGTTTCTTCTGATCTTCGCGCTGTTTTTTATGTTTCGCGATGGTCAGGGCGTCGTTCGCGCCATCCGCCACCTGTTTCCCTTCGACGAGGACATTCAAGTGGAGATGATTACGGAATCGAAGGAATTGATTTTCGCTAGCGTGGCGGTAGCTTTGGTGATCGCCGTCATTCAAGGTGTGCTCGGTGGTTTCGCATTCGAAATCACCGGAATCTCCACGCCAATTTTCTGGGGTGTGGTGATCGCTTTTTTCTCGCTGGTTCCGGTCGTGGGCTCCGCGCTCATTTGGTTTCCCGGCGCCGCATACTTATTCTTTACCGGGCATTGGGGCAAAGGCGTCGTGATTATCGCGGTTTGTGCCGGGGTCTCCACGATCGCGGACAACATCGTTCGCCCCGTGCTGCTCAGCAATCGCACGCGGCTGAACGATCTCCTGCTTTTCATCGGCGTGATTGGAGGCTTGGAAGTTTTCGGCCTGGTTGGCCTGGTCGCAGGCCCCACGATTGTTGCCGCCGCCGTGGGCGTCTTTCGCGTGCATATGGAGCGCCGCGAAGGCCTGGCCGCTCCGCCCGCGTAACTCTGTGCTCACCATCTCCGCCAAAATCCAATCCGCCACCGTCTCCTTGTGCTACTGTACCCCGCTCGGATGAATATTCTGATGAATAAGCCGCTTACCAAACCAGCTCCCGCGCACGCGGAGCTTCCTCCTGGAAAGCTGCGTTGGCGCTGCGACCTCGACCGCATTCCATTCGAGACCACCGCGCAAGCGGAACCGCGCGAAGGATTCATTGGGCAGGAACGCGCACTTCGTGCCCTCAAAATGGGCGTCGAGCTTTCCGCCCCGGGCTACAACGTTTTCGTTTGCGGACTCGCCGGAACCAGCCGCGGCGGCACCATTGCGCAGATGATCGAAGAGTTGCACCCGGAAACTAAACACTCCCCCGATCGCTGCTACGTCAACAATTTCAAGCTACCCGATCGTCCGCGCCTTCTCTCTTTACCTCGCGGCCAGGCCAACGCCTTCAGAAAAGACATGCAAGCGGGCATCGACTTTCTTCGCCGCCGCATTCCGCAGGTTTTTGAAGGCGAACCTTTCCAGCGGCAAAAGGGCCGCATCGTAGAACGCTTTACCGTCCGCGAAAAGGAATTGATGGACGACTTCACTCGCCGCATCGCCCGCGAGCAATTCGCTCTCGGCCACATGCAAGTCGGCGCTGTCGCGCTGCCAGAAATCTTCCCCGTGCTCGAAGGTCAGATGGTGCCGATCGAAGACATTCCGAAAATGGTGCACGAAGGAAAGCTCGATGCGCCTGTTGCCGAAGACATCGAACGCAAGTACGAGCAGTTCCGCCAGGAATTTACTGTCGTTTACCGCAAAACTCTAACCCTCTCTCGTGAGTTGGCAAGCGAATTGAGCTATCTCGAACAGGAAGCCGCCTCCGTATTGGTCGACGGCGTCATCGAAGAACTTAAGGAAAAGTATCCTGGTACCAGCGTCTCGGAATATCTCGAAGAAGTCCGCCACCATCTCCTCGACAATCTCGATCCTTTCAAAGAGCGCGAAGGCGAGGGCGAGCAGGAGGGAGCCGCTCCGGAGATTGCCGATGGTCTCCCCAAGGCGCCTGGCATGCCTGCCGAACGCGATCCTTTCCGTGTATATGGCGTAAACGTCATTCTTGCGCACAACGATGGCACCGAGTCGCCGGTGATTTTTGAAACCACACCCACATACGCCAATCTTTTCGGCACCATTCAACGCGCCTATGACGCGCGCGGAGGCTGGACCAGCGACTTCATGGACCTCCGCGCCGGCTCGCTTCTGCGCGCTGATGGCGGATTTTTAATCATGTATTCGATGGAAGCCATCTCCGAAACCGGCGTCTGGCGCGCGCTAAAGCGCACCCTCAACCACGGCCGCCTGGAAATTCAGCCGCTCGAAATGTTCTATCCCTTCGGCGGCAGCGCTCTAAAACCCGAGCCCATCGTCATCAACGTGAAAGTTCTGCTCATCGGCGACCGCGAACTTTATGAAATGCTGTACCACTATGAAGAAGACTTCCGCAAGATTTTCAAGGTCCGCGTGGAGTTCGACGAAGAGATGACCATGAGCGACGGTGTGATCGCCGAGTACGCCGGTCGCCTTCGCCGCCTCTCTGAAAAAGAAAATCTTTCGCCGTTCGATCGCGGTGCTTTTGCCGCCATGCTCGAATATGGCGTGCGCCAAGCCGGACGACGCAACAAAGTTACTGCGCGTTTCGTCGATATCGCGGACCTCGCCCGCGAAGCTCATTACGCAGCTGCCGCGGCCAAAGAAAACGTGGTCCGCGCCGCCCACGTTCGCAGCGCCCTCGCCAGCAAAATGGAGCGCCACAATTTAATTGAAACGCGCATTCGCGAGATGATCGAAGAAGGCACGCTACTGGTGGACGTTTCCGGAACGTGCGTGGGCCAGGTCAACGGCCTCAGCGTTCTCGAAATCGGTGGCTATTCTTTTGGCAAACCGGTGCGCATCACCGCTACCGCCGCGCTTGGCAAGGGCGGCCTCATCAACATCGAACGCGAAGCCAATCTGAGCGGCCGCTTCCATGATAAAGGCGTGCACATCATCGCGGGCTTCTTACGCAGCCGCTTCGCGCAGGATAAGCCGCTCTCTTTAGCCGCTAGCATTTGCTTCGAACAGTCTTACTCTGGCGTCGACGGCGACAGCGCCAGCTCCACCGAAGTCTACGCGTTAGTCTCCGCCCTAAGCGGTCTGCCGCTGCGCCAGGACATCGCCGTTACCGGCTCCATGAACCAGCAAGGCGAAATTCAAGCTATCGGCGGTGTGAACGAAAAAATTGAAGGCTTCTTCGACGTCTGCAAAATCAAGGGTCTTACCGGCACGCAAGGCGTAATCATCCCGCACTCGAATGTGGAAGATCTCATGCTCCGCGACGAAATCCTGGAGGCCGTAGCCGCCCAAAATTTTCACATCTGGCCGATAGCAAAAATCGAAGAAGGCATCGCCATCCTGACGGCCACCGCCACCGGCTGCCGCAAGGAAGACAACACCTTCGAGCAGGGCACGGTATTCGCGTTGGTAGAAGCTCGCCTGTCGCAAATGGCGCAAACCATGAAAGACTTTCAGTAGCACCGCGAGCGTCACCTCTTAACTCATAAACTCAAGATGGTCATTTCGCGCCTAGGGAGGTACTTCCTCGGCATGGCATGTTTGCGCATGAAACTGCTTCTTCCACTGCCGCGCCGAACGTTCGCTAAGGCCCTTGGCCCATCGGTGCCAGATACCCCTGCCGATAATCCACGCGCCAGCCAGCCCCGTTTCCAGCAGTCGTCGGCTGCGCCACGCGCACTTCGATCCGATGCCGCGATCCATCCAGCTGCGGCGCGATCGCCAAACTATATTCATGCCGCACCATCAACGCGATCTGCCGATAAGCCGCAGCAAACTCCCCGGCATTTGCCGGGAAAAAGGCTCGTCCTCCCGTAGCTCCCGCCAATTGCCGAAGCGTCTCGTCGGCCTCCGCGAATTGCTGCGCGGATAATACCGCCGCATTCGACGGCGCCTTCTTTTTCTTGTCTACCACAGCTGGCGCGCGCATCTCTCCCGCCAGCGATACTGCCAGGATTCGTGTGTCTGCAACCCGCAATTTTTGCAGCAAGTTCTCGGTAACCGCTGGCGCCGAAGTGTCCACTCCCGTAGAGAGCAACACGATGGTCTTCTTTCCCTGCGTGCGCGCCAGCCAATCCAGCACGGTAGCCAAGCTCGCAGATAAATTTAAAGCTCCAAATCCCAAGTTGAAATTTAATCTTTCAAACGCATCCGCCGCGAGTTTTTTGTCCGCCGTGAACGCGCAAATCGCTTTCGGAGCTTCGTCATAACGCACCACCGCTACTTGATCGTCCGTCGAAAGTCCCTCGAGCAACGTATACGCCGCGTTCAAATGCCCGCCTTCCAGTAAGTACACCGCGGGCCCCGCTTCAATGAGCAGAAGTACATTCGCCGGATCATCCACCGGCGCGAAATCCGTTACCGTCGTTTCCACTCCGTTGTCAAACACGTGAAAATCCTGCCGGCGCAAACCATCAACAAAATTGCCGCCGGCGGTGCTCACGATTACGCCCACGTTGACGCGCGTAACGCTAACGCGAATCGGTTCGGGTTGTTGTACGGAAGTTTTCTGAGCATTTGCAGTAAAGAAGGGAAGTAGCAGTACGCCAATCAGGCAGGCCCCGCCAAAATGGAATTTGGTCATCGTCGCGCGACTTTAACTAGCGGGCGCACCGCCCGGGATAAATTCGAATTGCATCGCCGGCGCAAAAAAAAACGGCACGGCCGCTACGACCGTGCCGCAAATTCTCGCAACTACTGCTTTGCAGGTGTCGCCGCAGGCGCCGCAGTAGCGCCACCTTCCTTCGGCGTCGAAAGATAACCTGTCAGCTGGTCCTTGCCCACCTGAAACACCACGATCTCATAGGGCGCTGACCGCGAACTTCCCACGTAAAACTGCACGGGCTCGCCCGCCGTCCGGTCCTTCTTCTCGATTTGCCGGTCATCCACGAACACCGTCATCGTGTATTTCGATTTCTTCTGATCCGTCTTGTTCACATTGAGTTGGATCGGTCCAACGCGCTGTGGCGCCTTCGCCTTTTTCAGCGTGAACTCGTAATAGTTCCTTTCGCCGCGCCGCTTCAAATCTTCCAAATCATCGTGATTGCGCGCAATTAACCCGCTCATCACGCCCATATCGCCACTGGCCCGTTCCAGCTTGCTCTTCGTCGCTTCCAGGTCGCTCTTCGTCGACTCAATATCCTTCTTCGCGCCGGTTACGTCCGTGGCGACCGCTCCGATTTTCTCTTCGCTCTCTTTTTGCACCGCTCCTAGTTGGTCGGTCAGTTTCTTGTCAGAATTAATCTGGTCTTTGCGAATCGCTTCTGCGCGGCTGTTCGCTTGCGCCACTTCCGCCCGCGTCATGCCAATTTTCTGTTCCGTTACTTCCAGATGGCCCTTCAAATCCGCAAGTCGCGTGTTCGCCTGTTCCAGCTGTGCGGTAATCACTTTGTTCTGATCTTCCTGCTTCGATACATCGCTTTCCAGCTTGCTCTGCGCAGTGTGCCCGACGTAAGCCACCACGGCCACGGCCGCGAACAATACGCCAAACAGCACCGCGATCCACCTCGGCGTTCCTGCGTTTTCGTAGTGATAGGACTCTTGCGGACTCGGTACGTTTGGAGAAATGCTCATTCTCCCTCCTCTGGCTGTTAAAACACTTCGCTGCTAGCTTCGCGAGCACCCGGTCGCTCGAACACCTTCATAGCTTAACGCAGGTCTAAATTATCTCTCGCCAAGATTCGTCTGTCTACGTTGCCTTTCATGCCATCCCGTTCCTGCCCGCTAACCCCGCCGTCCCTTTCTTCCGCGCACCCTCGGAAACGCCGGCCACCGCGCAAACACCGACGTCGTCAATCCGCCGCGCGGCGTAAACTCTCCTCGCACCACGCACCATTCCGGCTTCGTTGCTTCCACAAAATCGTGCAGCATCTTGTTCACCGCGTTCTCGTAGAAGATCCCCAAATCCCGGTACGCCAGCAAATACATTTTCAGCGACTTCAATTCCAAACACTCTTTTTTTGGCATATAGCGAATCGTGATCGTTCCAAAATCCGGCAGCCCCGTTTTGGGACACACCGAGGAATATTCCGGGAATCGCGTCGTAATCACATACCCTGGGAACTGATTCGGCCACGTTTCTAGCTCCGGTAGTTTCGTTTTGATACCCGCTCGCGCATGTTCGTCCGTATAATCCGCCATGTATTTCTCCTCCTCTCATTGTACCGTGACGCATACGCGTCTTTCTCTTGCGAGCGTCTTGCACTTGTCCTATGCTTGCCACAGTTAAAGCGCAAACCTTGTTCATTAATTGCCCAGTCTGTCATTCTCCAAAAACGCGCCGCTCCAAGCGTCGTTCTCTGCTGGATTACTTTTTCGGTTGCGTTGGCATCATGCCCTGGCGCTGCGAAGAGTGTAGCGCGCGCTTCCATACCCGCTATGTGCCATTCCGTTTTTCTCTCTATGCCCATTGCGCCTACTGCGGCAGCCCCAACCTCCAGCGCATCGCCCCCGAACATGTTCCCGGCGTGCTCTCATTCGTCGGCCGCTTCTTAGGACTCCCCTCGCTGCGCTGTGATCCTTGCCGTCACAAATTTTTCTCGCTCCGACCGCCCTTACCGCAACAAAACGACGCGCTACCCTCCACCGAGTAGTCGCTCTCGAATTCTAACCGGTGACTCCCAGCATCGTGAATCCCTCGACGCCCCGATGCTGAACGTCCAAACGTGGCGATATGGTGCAAGGGTTAGCACCCGGCCCTCTCGCAAGGCGTTTCATCGTCTTGCCACGTGCAATCTACGTTGATTTTAATGACTTTATGTGAGCCTACGTGCGGCCGCGTATGGCTAGATTTGGGTTCATCGAGGACCATGAGGACAATTTTAGAGTAGTTTTCCGTCAGATTGCGCTTTCCGTGATGCGAACATGGGCGTCGGAGATATGAAAACCGTACTTCTCGATGTCTGCAAGGCATTCGTTCACATCCACCCCAGGCGTCGGATTTCCATCTCGGTTCAGATCTATCGGCTTGAAGGCGGTCCAAGGACCAAATCGCGACGGTAGGTTAGCTCCGGTCGCGTCTTCCGTAACGCCGAACACGCGGCCCAGTCCCCTGAAAATATGTGCTCGCATCGGTTCGCACTCTTGCATTTCTTATTGTGGATAACCCTTGAAGGATATTGGTAGCCCTAACGGGAATCGAACCCGTGTTTTCACCGTGAGAGGGTGACGTGCTGGACCGCTGCACTATAGGGCCACAAAGAGAAATTGTATCACGAGTTTTTGATTCTAGCGGCGACGTACGCACCTGACTTCTTGAGCGCGGCCCGCGTTCTTTCTCTGCCGGACACGTTGTATCGGTCAAGCATTGCTCGTGTTTGCGATCCGCCAATATCCTCCGCCCCCCGATCGCTCGCGAATCATCGCCGCGTTCAGATCATCACGTTGACTTGCTTGACCCCGCAAATCTAACATTGCGCCAAGCGCAACCCATGATTGGCCAGACCATTTCGCACTACCAAATCATCGAGAAGCTCGGTGGTGGAGGCATGGGTGTTGTATATAAGGCCGAGGACACCAAGCTTCACCGTTTCGTCGCCTTGAAATTCCTTCCCGAAGGATTCGCGCCGGACTCCCAAGCTCTCAGCCGCTTCGAGCGTGAAGCCCAGGCCGCTTCCGCGCTCAATCATCCAAACATTTGTACCATCTATGAAATCGCCGAACATGAAGGCCACCCCTTCATCGCCATGGAATTTCTCGATGGCCAGACGTTGAAGCACCTCACAGACCATCAGTCGCTAGCTTCCAGCCAGATTTTGGAATTAGGAATTCAGATCGCGGATGCGCTGGATGCTGCCCACACCTTGGGCATCATCCACCGGGACATTAAACCCGCAAATCTCTTCGTTACAAAACGCGGTCACGCCAAAATTCTCGACTTTGGTCTGGCGAAAGTCATGCGTTCGAACCCGCACTCCGCTGTCTCGAAGACACCGACTATCACAGGTTGCTGCGGCTTCCGAATTCCAGAAGATCCTCGACCATAGAGGCATCGTCACGAATTTTGTGTTAGGGGCCCTGGCGCATCTGCAACTTGGCCGCGCCTATGCGATTGAACGCGAGTCCGCGAAAGCGAAATCCGCCTATCAAGACTTTTTCAGTCTCTGGAAAGACGCAGACCCCGACATTCCGGTCCTGAAGCAAGCCAGAGCCGAGTACGCGAAGCTGCAATAACCTTTTCAGCTGCGATTGTGAGTCCGCGTGCCTCTCTCAATATCTGCCGAAGCTGGCCCGGGTTACGGATTATTTTTTACCGTATGGGCGCGTGCTGCTGATTCCTTTTCCTTCCGTCAGTGTCGCGGTCTGTCCGCCCGCCACATTCTTCAATTGCTCCACTTGCCCGCTAGGCCACCGAATCTCCAACGTCTCCGCCTTCTCGCGCTGCCCCAACCCAAACGTCAGCACCAGCTCGCTCGCCGACAAATAACTAGACCCGCTTCGCATCATCTGCGTCTGCGTCTCACCGCCCGTCGTCACCTTGACTGTCGCTCCGATACCATCGCGATTCGACTTCGTTCCCACCAGTTTTATTCGCAAACTGCGATTCGCCGCCGCGTCATTCGCCGCCACATTCCGAAACAGATGCACTGATCCACCATTGCTGGCGATCAACAGATCCAGCCGCCCGTCATTCATCACGTCCGCATACGCCGCCCCGCGCGCCACAGCGGGTTTCCTGAATTCCGCGCCCATCGTTGCCGTCACTTCCGCAAATTTTCCATGACCATCATTGCGAAACAGATGCGGCACCATCGCATACTTCACGTTTGTCTGCACCCGCTGAATATCCGGATCGATATGCCCGTTCGCCACCAGCACATCCGGCCAGCCATCCAAATCATAGTCAAAGAAAAAGCAGCCAAATCCCAACGTCAGCAGGGAAGCGCGACCAATATCCGACCGCGGCGCTTCGTCCACAAACAATCCTTTGCCCTCATTGTGATACAGCGAAATCATTTGGTTCGAGAAATTCGTAATCAGCAAACTCGGGTAGCCCGAATGATCGTAATCCGCCGCATCCACGCCCATGCCCGCCCGTGCCACGCCGTCTTCTGCGTACGCCACCCCCGCCACCACCGCCTTCTCGGTGAACGTCCCATTCGCGTTGTTGTGATAAAGCTTGTTTGGCTGCGTATCATTCGAGAGCAGCAAATCCGGCCATCCGTCTTGGTCGTAATCGAGCACCGCAATCCCCAAAGTCTTCGACGTGGGCTCGCCCAATCCCGCCTTCTGCGTCACATCCTCAAAAGTTCCGTCCCCCTTGTTGTGCCATAACCGCACCGCCGTTCCTTTATAAGATTCCGGGGTGCAATACGATTTATTTTTCCCATCCAGCGTGCAATAAAGATCCCCGTCGATCGACCACTGTACGTAATTTCCTACCACCAAATCCAATTTCCCGTCGCGATCGTAGTCCACAAACGCCGCGCTAGTGCTAAATTCCGACACTCCGCTCAATCCCGCCTTTGCCGTCACATCCGTAAACGTTCCATTCCCATTGTTGTGAAACAAATGGCTCTGCCCATAGGCGGTAACAAATAAATCGTCGTAGCCATCGTTGTCGTAATCTCCCACGGCCACACCCATACCAAACATTTCCACATCCAGCCCCGCTTTGTGCGTCACGTCCGTAAACGTCCCGTCGTGATTATTATGATAAAGCTTTGGCGTAGTGTGCTTCACCACATGTCCCGGCCAATCCATGCCGTTCACGAGAAAAATGTCCGGCCACCCATCGTTGTCGTAATCAATGAACGCCACGCCCGGTCCCATGGTCTCCGGCAAATATTTCTTCCCAAATGCTCCATTATTGTGCGCAAAGCGAATTCCCGCGCTGGCGGTAATATCCTTAAACGTAATTGGGGAGGTTGCGGGGCCCGTTTCCGGAACCGCCGGCTCGCCCGCCTCGCTAGCGGCCACCCACAAAGTAACCGCTAAAACGCCCAACAAAATATTCTTCAATGTTTTTTCCCCTCGCCGAACGCGAATACTCTCAGTCCCTACCCACTCCCAACGCATCCGCCACGCGATTGATGTAATTGAACCAACTCGCAATCAGCGTAATCTGCAAAATTCCCTGATCATCGAACCCCGCTTCGCGCAACGCCGCATGATCCTCGCGCGAACAGGAAGTCGCATCGCGCGTAATCTTCGCCACAAAATCCAGCATCACGCGATCCTGCCGTGATATTGGCGCCGTCCGGTAATCTTTTCGCAGCGCCAACACCATTTTTTCGTCCAACGTGACCCGGCGCAGAAACTCTGCGTGTGCCTCGATTCAATAATGGCAACGGTTTGCGACCGACACCACGGTAGCGATCATCTCGTGCTGTTCTCGCCGTAGCGGCAATTCCGGCGACATCATCGCCCCAAATGCTGCAAAGGAGTGATACATGGCCTCCGGAATCAACGAATGCGAAGCGGTGATGCTCGCCTCCGTACCGCGATCCACGGCATCTACGGGCGTAGCATATTCCGCGGGATACAATGCTCGTTGCTTCAGCATGGCCTCCGCCACCCGCGGATCATCTTCCATTCCCACCGTCTTAATCCACGTCATCCGCGATCTCCCGCGCGACCCAACCGTTCGCTTTGCAGCGGCGTCCGCCGCGACGGACTGCGCTACATTTCAACAACACCTACAAATTTGTCGGGGGATTTCTTACCGCCCACCACCACCCGCAGCAACCGTCTTTCCATCAATCCGTACCACCGCCGGACGCTTATCCCTCGTGCCAGCGCTTTTCTTAGAAATCGCGCTGGTCCCCGGCGCGTCCGACGCCCCCAGCGGCACGCTAACGTGCTCATGGATACCCTGCCGCTCGTTGTTATCCTCCGCGTGCAACTGCCGGTAAGGACCGGTAATCGCCTGCGCCGATTCATCCGCCTTAAATCGCAAATACCGCGCCTTGTGCGCCTCCGCGCTCGTCGAGTCTCCCAAGCCGGTATAGCAAAGCATCAAGTTGTAATGCGCTTGCAGATCTTCCGGATCGATCTGCAAAGTCTTCTTGAGCTCGGCGATCGCATCCGCATACCGTTTCTGCAAAAAGTACACTCGCCCCAACTCGTTCCGCACCACGCGATCCTTGGGATATTGCGTCAGCACCATCTGCAAGTGTGAAACCGCCTCGTCGTATTTCCCCTCTTGCCGCAGCACGCGCGCGAGAAAAAAGTGTCCGCGCGCCAGTTGCGGACTTTGTGACAACGCCTTCTCCAGCACTTTCGTCGCTCCGCCCGTGTCGCCTTCCTGCACCAGCGCACGCCCCATGTTCACAAAACCATCCGGGTTATTCGGATCCGCCTCCGTGGCCTTGGTAAACGCCGCCTCCGCTCCGCGCAAATCTCCCTGCAAGAATAGTCCGATTCCGTAGTCGTTCCAGCGCACCCAATCATCTTTCACGGCCACCGTCTGCGCCGCCGGCGCTGCCGTACTTCGCGGCAACACGCGCAACGATTTCGTGTCCTCTGCCACCACAATAATCGGCAGATCTGGAATGCTCTTCAAATTTCCCGCAACCGTTGAAGTATCTCCATCGAACGACACCTTCCGATCGTCGTAATCCGGCGTCACGTCTCCTGGCTTCGCGCTTCTATCGGAAACGCCTGCAAACGAAAAGTGCGTATTGAACCACGTAAACTTCCGGTAGTTCATCTTCGCGTGCAACGTAATCTTCTCTCCCGCGTTGTCCGGGATGTGCAATCGAAAATGCGCGGTATCCGCCGCCCCCGGCGGAATCAAATGCACATACACCGCCGTTCGCGTAGCCCACGCGTTTCGCTTATTGATCGGATTCCCATGCGCATCAATCTGCAGCGACCGGTAAAAATGCGCGCCCGGTTCCACGGGGCCTCGTCCGTCGTCGGCAACTTTCCCGCTCCAGAAAATTGTCTGTCCCTTTTCATCGCTAGCCTCTAATTCCAGCCACACATCGAACGCGTCAATCGTCCCGCCCGGGAAAAAATGCCCTACCTTCTTCGTCCGTACCACCACATCCACCCGTACATCATCTCCGCGCCGCACCGTCGCATCCACTCTTCCCAGCGGCGCCGTAATCGCGCGCGCCTCTCCCGCCGGACCCACCGGCCCCGCCACCTCCGCTTCCTCGCCCACCGCAAACGAAGTCGAGAGTTCCGGCCCCGCGGATTTGGTCTGCGCCGCTGCCGGCACACTATCCTCCGCCGGCGAAATCGCAAAAATATCCACACCCACCTGCTTGTCCTTCAAAAACGTCTGGCTGAACGCCAGCTGCGCGGGATCCTGATTCGCTGTTGGCACCGCGGTGTTCGCGCCCGGAAAACGGTGCGAATGCACCACGCCGCCCACATTTCCCTCGTCATTCGAAGGTACCCCCGGCATATGGCAATCCGGACAGCTCATCGGATTTTTCGGATAATAAAACGACCGCGCTCCCTGCCCGGAAACACCGCTCGCCTGCCAGTTATCGTATTCATTAAATCCGCGAATCCAGCGATAGCGATTCACCGGCACATCCAAATGCACCTTGTGACAAGAAGAACAAAACTCCGCGGTCTGCACCTTCATAAACGGCTTCAAAAAGGTTCGCCGGTGCGGCTCCGGATTCAGCTTCACCATAAAATCATGCAGCGACCGCATTACTGGATTGTCGCTCGCCGCCAGTGCATGTAGTTTCGGGTATTCCAAAATAAAATCCGCCTGCCCCATAGTGCTCTTCACCCGCGTAATGCTGTGGCACATCAGGCAGCCCAACCCCGCCTGCGCTTCCGGCGTGTGCTCGATTTGCGCGATCGGCGTATCAAACATCCCGCTATACAGCAGCGCCGGATCGTGACACCCCGCGCACCATTTCGAAGACTTCACCCCCGCCACGCTCTGCATGTATTCAATACTTTTCCGGTACCACTGATTGTTGAACGAAGAAAAATGATGTGCCGAACTGTTCCATTGTTTGTAAATATCCTGATGGCACCGCTGGCAAGCATCCGACTGCATAAAATATTTCCCAGGAATATTCCCGCCATCTTTCGTCTGCGCGGACGACGGGAAAAACTTCCCGCTCGGGCCATCGCCCTCTTGATCCATGGTCTCCGCGGGCATCGCCGGATTCACAATCCGGTTCGCGTTACGCCAAGCCACGTTCCGCGTCCACCACGTACCCGCCGCCAATCCCGCCACCAGCAAAAGCAAACCCGCGAATCCTGCCGCGCGCGACAATACTCCAGCTCCCAGCCATCCACGCGACCACATCCACGACGCCACCAACACCACCGTCCCCACCACGCACAACGCAATATGCACATACAACCACGCGTGAAACCGGTTCGAACCTCCAATAAAAATCAGCGCCAGCCCCATGGCGCCGCCCAGCGCCAAAATTACCCAACCAACTCGCGCCGCCACTTCCGCCGTTCGCATCAATCGCAAAAAATATCGCGCCAGCAAAACGCTCAGCACGATCCCCGCGCCCAGATGCACGACCACTCCACCCTCATACGTCAGCGTCGGCGACGGAAATCCGTACAAATAAATTGCGCTAAGCGCCAGCACCACCAAGCAACGCATCAACCATCGATTCATAGCGATCGACAACCTCTCCGGACAGTACAGCGCACGGGAACAGGGTGTTCCAGGTCACTACCTTATAGTTTGGCGGGAACCCTGCAGCAATAATACAAATCTACTAGCCCTGAGCTAACCTCATCCAACCTTGATCCCCGCCATCTCCGTGCACTCATACGCCCGGCCGGTGGCCAAATTCTTAAACTCTTCGCTTCTTCCGCTCGGCCAGTCGATGACCACCCGTTCAATCCAATCCTGCCTTCCCACTCCAAATGTCACCACGAGCTCTGACTGCGACAAATAACTCGATCCCCCGCGAACCATCCGCGATTGCACTTCTCCACCATAGAAAATCCTAACCACCGCCCCGATCCCATCCGCGTTCGATTTCTTCCCCACCAATCGAAATCGCACACTGCGATTCCCATTCACCAAATCATTCCGAAACAGAAACGCTGGCCCATTATTCGTCGTCATCAACAAATCCAAATCGCCATCGCGGTCAAAATCCCCGTAAGCCAATCCGCGTCCGACCTTCGGCAGTGCAAATCCGCCACCAACATCCGAGGCCACATCGCGAAATTTTCCGCCACCATCATTCAAAAATAACTGTGGCGCCTGAGCGTACCCGGTGTTTCCACGAATGTTCCGCACCGTCTCGTCGATGTGCCCGTTGGACACCGCCAAATCGAGCGCGCCGTCCAAATCCACATCCAAAAACGTGCAACCAAATCCCAAAGTAGTTTGTGACGCCATTCCCACTCCCGCCACCGTAGAAACGTCGTCGTAAACGCCGGCCTTCACGCTGCGATAAAGCCCAATCATCTCATTATCAAAATTCGTAATCGCTACTCCCGGCCTCCCCGACCGGTCAAAATCGCCAGTATCCACGCCCATTCCCGCCCGCGCTTTCCCGTCGCTGCTGAACGCCAGTCCCGCCTCCACCGCAACATCTTTAAACTTTCCATTTCGCAAATTTTTATAAAGCTTGTTCGGTTGCGTGTCGTTCGCCACCAGCAAATCCGGCCAGCCGTCCGCGTCATAATCAAACATCGCCACGCCCAGCGATTTCGAGCTGCTGTCAAATATTCCGCTTGCCGCCGTCACATCCTCAAGCGTTCCATTTCCGCGATTGTGAAATAGCCAGCAGGTATCTCCGCGATAAGCTTCCGGCGTGCAATACGATTTGTGGACGCCATCCAAACTGCAAAACACATCATGCTCCGGCGACCACCGCACATAATTGCAAACAAATAAATCCAGCAACCCGTCGCGGTCGTAATCAATCCACAAAGCCGAAGTGCTAAAGCTCGTGTGCCCCAGTAGTCCGCTGGTTTTCGTCGCGTCGGTAAACGTGCCATTCCCCAAATTCCGGAAGAGTCGGCTTTGCCCCACGCAACTCACAAAAATGTCTGGAAACCCATCGTTGTCGTAGTCACCGACTGCTACGCCCATCCCGTACGTCTCTACGTCCAGCCCGGCGGCACGCGTCACGTCACTGAATGTGCCGTTCCGATTGTTGCGATACAACTTCAGCGTCGAGCTCTGCCGTTTGTGCCCCGTCCAATCCATTCCATTGATCAACAAAATGTCCTGCCATCCATCGCGATCGAAATCCAGAAACGCGCAACCCGCGCCCAATGTTTCCGGCAGCAATTTCCCGCCATACGCTCCGCTGTTATGTTTGAAGTGCAGTCCCGCCTCAGAAGTTACATCTGCAAAACGAAATCCCAAGCCCGCTGCTGCTTGCTTCGCCGCTGCCGCCGCAAAAAGTTCCTGCGCGTCCAGTGCTCCGGCGATGCCCGCCGCGAATCCCGTACCCAGCGCCCCGCTCAAAAATTCCCGCCGCTTCACGGAAGCGTTACCAGCCCGTGCCGAATCGCATAGACCACCAATTCCGCCGCTTTATGAATCCCCAAAGCGTCCATGATATTTGCGCGATGCACCGCCACGGTGTTCGAACTCAATTTCAATTCCGCCGCAATCTCTTTATTCGATTTTCCCGCTACAATATGCTGCAAAATTTCCAGCTCCCGCGGCGTCAACCCTCCAGCGCGTTCGCCCTTCAATCCCGACGGGTGCTGCACCTGCGGATCGAGCACTACTTTTCCCGCCGCTACGCTTCGCACCGCGGTAACCAAATCCAAATCCAGCGCATTTTTCAAAACGTATCCCCGCGCCCCCGCATCCATCGCTTGCCGCACCAGCGTTTCTTCCGCATGCATGCTCAGCATCAAAATCTTCGCCTCAGGCCACACTCCGCGAATCTTCCGCGTGGCCTCGATTCCGCTGAATTCCGGCAACGCGCAATCCATCACCGTTACCAGCGGCCGCAACTCCATCGCCAGTCGCACTGCTTCTTCGCCGTCGCTGGCCTCCCCAACCACGGAGATTTCCGGATCATCTTCCAGCATCCGCCGGAATCCCCGCCGCACCAGCGCGTGATCATCCACTAATAAAACACTGATCTTAGCCAACCTGCGCCCCCACGCTTTCCCGCGGAACTCGTAGCCGCACCATCGTTCCGCCGCCTTCCCCTTGTGTCACTTGCAATTCGCCGCCCACCAGTTCCGCGCGTTCTCGCATTCCCACCAATCCGATGCCACGTTGTCCGCCGTCTTTCACAAAACCCTTCCCATGATCTTCCACCTGCAACTCCAGCGCGTCTGCGGAAAAATTCAACCGTACCCACGCTTCTTTGGTCTCCGCATGCCGCACCACATTATTTAGTGCCTCTTGCACGATTCGATAGATATGCACTCCCGCCGCTGTCTCCACTGGAAAACTTTCTCCAGTCTTTTCGTAATGCAGCGTAACTCCCGTCTGCCGCTCCACCGTCGACACATACCAGTCCAGCGTACTCTCTAGTCCCTGCTCCTCGAGCAGCACTGGATGCAGCGCCTGCGACAAACTACGGATGTTATTTAACGTAGCCTGCGCCACCTCTCGCACTTCTTGCAAATCCGCGCGCAGCTCCGATCCTTCGGGCGCTGCTTTTCCCGCGCGTGCCAGCATCGCTCCAATCGCCGTCAACACTTGCCCAAATTCATCATGTAACTCCCGCGAAATATGCCGCAGCGTCGACTCCTGCGTGGCAATCAATTTCTGCGCCAGGTCGCTGCGCTGCGCGGAAAGTTCTTCGAGTCGCGCAAACAACGTCCGATTCGTCTGGATCAAATACAAGCTCGTCAGCACAATCGCTATCAGTGTTGCCGCCAGAAAAAAATACAATTGCCTCTGCACGCCGTCGTAAATCGCCGCTATGCTCGCCGCCGCTTGTTGCTCTCCCTCGTTATTCTGTACCAGCAGGCGCGACACCGCCGTGCTCAGCGCTTCTTGACGCGCTTGCAGCGACACGCGAATTTCTTCCCGCGCTTCGTCATCGCGGCCTTCGCTTGCCAGTACGAACATGCGGTCCACGGCATTCCAGAATTGCGCCACCGCTTGGTTCAGATATTGTTGTTGTTCTGGCGTCCGGTTCGCGCTGGCATACTGCACTTCGAGCGCCAGCCCCGCCACGAAATCTTCGTGAATTCTCTCGAATTGCGCGGTCCATGCCAAAAGCGGATATGGCTCGCCGGCGTCCAGCATGTCGCGCATCGCTAGCCCCGCCAGGTTCAAATCATTCTGCACGCGCAAAAGTTGCAGTGAATCTTTCCGGTTACGATCTACCATTCCGCTTTGCAGTCGGCGCAATCCAGAAAGTTGCACGGTAATGTAAAACGCATACGCCAGCACCGCCGCTAGCGTAATCACTAGTCCCAATAAAAGTATTCTTGTCGGTGACCTTTGCGAATATTGCTGCGAATCTTGCGCCTTCCGCAGTCGCGGCGTCGCGGGTTCTTTGTTCACCGATGCAGCATACCTCACGGATGAATTTCGCGCCGCAGCACAGACACCAGTACGAGCATGGTCACTACCGATGCCAGCGGTACCAGCAATCCCATCTTCAGGTTAGTCGTTTCTTTCGATATAAATCCTACCAGCCAGGGCGCGAACGCTCCACCGAGCGATGCTAGCGCAAACATGACTCCGCCAATCTTCCTCGCGCGTTCCCGGTACCACAGTGAGAGCCACGCGATATAAACAGGGTAAATCGCGGACATTCCCAGTCCCGCCATGGCCACGCCGATATCCATCAGCGCAATGCTGTTGGCGCGCTGCACCACCACCAACCCGCATGCCGCGAGCCCCAATAACATCAGCACGAGATTATTTTCGCGTATCCGTCGCAGCGCCAAAGGCGCCAGTCCCCGCCCGATGAGCAGCCCCCCATAGAAGAACATCGGAACGATGGTGTAGTTCGTTCCGGCTCCATGCACCAGCCGCTTCGCCAGCGCCGCCACCCATCCGCCCGTTCCCGTCTCCGCTCCCACATAAATGAAAAATAGCGCTGCCAAAATAATTCCCACGTGCGGCACTTTTCGCGCTTCTTCGTCCTTCGCTCCGGCGTTTTCCTCCGCGCCGCTCTGCCGGTTCCAAGGCAACAGAAAAACTGCCGCCGCCACAGCTCCGCCCGCGGCCGTTACCATCCACAGAAAAACCGCAAGGTGATGAAATCGCAGCGCCAATAAAATCAGCAGCGGACAAGCCACCGCCCCGATTCCCCAGGTAAAATTCACCAGGCTCACCGCGGACGCGCGCCGCGTACCACCATTTTCCGCGATATAAAGGTTTGTTCCCGGCGTCAGCAATCCGTAACCGAAACCATAGGTAAACGTCGCCGCTAGCGCCCCATACAAATTCGGCGAAGTCAGTCCCGCCACGCCCAGCCCCAGCATCAAGTAGCCGATTCCGATTGGCAGCCGGTAGCCTTTCCGCGCAATCACTGCGGACGAAACCACCGTTCCCAGCCACGATCCGATAAATTGCGTCGGAAAAAACCACGCCACCTGGCTGTCGCTCAACGTCCATCGCGCGATCAGCACGGGCAGGATCGGACCCAGAATCACCGTCACGATCCCGTTTACCGCGAATCCGATAAACAGCAGCGTGGTAATATTTTTTGTTACCTTCGCTTCGGAGGCCGCTTCGGCCTTGGACTGCAGAGTTGCCCGGCTGCTCGCTGGTGCGGCGGAAGATTCCAGTGCGCTGTTCGGTTCCTTCATGTACGCGTCAATTTTGCGGAGCGCGCCGCTTCGAGCAATTGTTTGGCTCGTCCTTGAATATCGCCCGGCCCGAAAACTGCGCTGCCCGCCACCAAAATCTCTCCGCCCGCCTTCACCACGTCCGTCACCGTTTCCATGGCCACGCCGCCATCCACCTCAATCCGGAAGTTCAATCCGCGTTCCTTGCGAATCCGCGCCAGTTCTTGCATTTTTTTTAGCGCATTGCGAATAAACTTTTGTCCCCCAAATCCCGGATTTACGCTCATCACCAAAACGTGATGTACGATATCCAGAACTTCATCGAGAGTATGCACCGGCGTCGCGGGATTGATCACCACCCCTGGTTTGCATCCATGCTGTTCAATCAAATGCAACGTGCGATCCAGGTGCACGCACGCTTCCTGATGCACAGAAATCCAGTTCGCTCCCGCATCCGCAAACGCCGGAATCATGTTGTCCGGATTTTCAATCATCAGATGACAATCGAAAATCACATCCGGCAGCGCCTTGCGCAGCGAAGCCACCAGCGGCGGTCCCAGCGTGATGTTGGGGACAAAGTGCCCGTCCATCACGTCCACGTGCAGCAGCGTTCCGCCGCCAGCCAACGCGTCACGCGCGTCGTCCGCGAGTTGTGCAAAATTGGCGGAGAGAATCGAAGGCGCCAACTCAATTCCGCCGCCAGCCTTCACGGTTTTCGTTTTCGCTTTTTGTTCCGGCATAATTTTTATCGCGCGCTCCACGATTCCAAAGCGCTCGCGGCCAAAACACGCTGTTGAACGCGATGGACGGGTTCACTGGCTCCGCCTTGCGCGATTATTTGGCAACGCCAATTATACGCAGTCTATGTCTTTCACCCAGGGATTTATCTTTCGTGGCCGACAATGATATTTTGCGCCCATATGCTGGGTGTAGCACGATAGAAACAACGGTCATCCGGGGCGAAGCGAAGGAGCTGCTTTTCGCTCACCCAAAGCCCATCCGTCCGTTCTCGCCAGACTCACTGGACGCAGACCCGCGTATAGCGCACCGTCGAACCTCGCTCGTTGCTTTCTTGCGCCAGTTCCAAGACCCGCATCACGCTCAGCGCCCACTCCGGACTCACCGCCAGCTTCGCTTTGCCTAGTAACGCATCACGAAGATTTACGTAAAAATCTCGGTAATCGACCGCCGCATTCGGAATCCTTCGGCGCTCGAATCCGTCGCCGCGCGGCGTCGTCAGCACGCCCCAGTTTTCCTCGTTTTGCATACCCCACGGTCCTTCAGCCGGAACTTTGCCGAACCGCAAATTATTCTCCTGTGGATCGATGGATTCTTTCACGAACGAACCTTGCGTCCCCAGCACGACGAATCGCGGTCGCGGAGTCGCCGCCAGAATGCTCGAGCGCAACCACGCTCGCAGGCCGTCGGCATAATGCAAACTCACATCGAATGCGTCATCGGCTTGCGCATGTTCCCGCTCCATGCGGATATCTGCGCGGATCGCTTCCGGCTCGCCAAAAAGCAGCAACGCGTGATCCACCACGTGCGGGCCAATATCAAACCACACGCCATTCCCCGGACCCAGTTTTTCCCGCCACGCTCCAGGTTTTAGCAAGGGACGAAAACGATCGTAGTGCGTTTCAAAGGTAACGATGCGTCCTAGCGCGCCCTCGGCCACCACTTTGCGAATCGTCTCGAAATCGCCGTCGTACCGCCGGTTCTGATACACGGTTAGCACGCGACCAGCGCTTTTCGCCAAACAGACTAACTCCACCGCTTCTGCTAACGTCGGAGTTAATGGCTTATCGACGAGTACGTCGCGCCCAGCAGCCAGCGCACGCTTTGCAAACTCAAAGTGCGTGTCGTTCGGCGACGCAATCACGATCAAACGAATTTCCGCGATCCCCAAAAGTTCTTCGTAACTCCGAACGATGCGTACATCCGGATGAGCCTGCGCCGCAGAATCCCCGCTGCGCTGGAAAATCGCCGCCAGATGCAAGCCCGAAACCGCACGAATCACCTGCGAGTGAAACGCACGCCCGGCCAGCCCAAATCCCACGAGCCCCACTTCAATCATTGGCGAAATAGCTCCGTGAAAATCGTAACGGATGCTCCCGCTACACTTACTAACCAGCGCGGCTTTGTGCGCGCCTCAAAAGCCGCTTTACGCGGTGCGTCAGGCGTTCGGCGCATTAGGAATAATGAATTTTTCCATGGCATTGGCGAAACCTTCCTCTTCGCTCGAGGTGGTCACATACGTCGCGGATTGTTTCACCTCGTCGCTCGCTTGTCCCATGGCGATGCTTACGCCGCTCTTTTTGAACATGTTCACGTCGTTCGGCATGTCGCCGATGGTTGCGATTTCTGCCGCCGGAATCTTCAGAATGTCCATGAAGGCCAGCACTACTTCGCCCTTGTTGGCTCTCGGTGAGGTCACATCCAAATAGTAAGGTTGCGAACGCGCCGCGGAAGCCTGGTCGCCGCAAGCGTCTTGCACGTCTTTTTCGCAGCGCGCCACCAAATCCAGATCGTCGCTGCAGCCCACGATTTTCGCAATGCGTTCGGTCAGCGAGTGAAGGTCTTTGGTAATTTTTGGCGCGAATTTCACCGTCCACTGTTCGCGCGCCACGTGCGGCGCATTTACATCGCGTACAAACCAATCCTTGTCGGTATAAATCCAGGCGTCTAGCTTGTGGTCGAGAATTAATTGCAGAGCCTTTTTCACCACATCAAGCGGCAGAAAATTTTCGCGCACCACAGTTTTCAAATCTGGCTGAATCAATACGCCACCGTTGAACGCCGCCACCGGTTCGTCAATTTTTAGCGGTTCGATAAGCATGGCCATGCCCAGCGGCGGCCGTCCGCTGGTGATGGCGAAGCGCACACCGGCGGCGCGCATGTTGTTGACGGAAGCAACGGCGCGCTCCGTAAGAATTTTTTCTTTGCTCACGAGCGTGCCGTCCACGTCGGCAATCACCAGCGTGATGGGCTGAGAGGTCGTCGTCATTTTCATTGCTCCTGTTCATTGCTCCTGATAATTCCAGAGAAGGCCGCCGTCGACGAAAAGAGTGGTGCCGGTTGCGTAGTTGGAGTCGTCGGAAGCGAGGAAGGAAGCGAAGCCAGCGACATCCGAAGTTGTGCCGAGACGATTCAGTGGAATATTTTCCAGCAAGTCGTGAAGTTTGGTGGGATCGTTCAGCAGATTTTTATTGATGGGCGTTTCGATGGCGCCGGGCGCGATGGAATTGATGGTGATGCCGAGTGGCGCAAGTTCGATGCTGAGATCGCGGGTCAACATTTTTACCGCGCCTTTGCTGGCGCAGTACGTTGCGAAATGCGGGAAGGGAAGTTCTTCATGCACGCTGCTGATGTTGATAATTTTGCCGCCGGTTTTCGCGGCGCGGTGATGTTTCACAAAAGCTTGCGTGATAAAAAAAAGTCCCTTGAGATTTACGTTCAGAACAAAATCAAAATCCTTTTCCGCGACATCCCAGAATTCCGCGCGTTTTTCAACGCCCGCGTTGTTGACGAGAACGTCGACGCGGCCAAGTTGTTTTTCGGTTTCCGCGATGAAGCGTTCACCGTCGGCAATTTTGGAGACGTCGCACTGAATGGCGATGGCGTTTCCGCCACCCGATTTTAGTTGATCGACGACTTTTTGCGTGCCCGCCTGGTCGGAAAGATAGCAGATGGAAACGGCGGCGCCGTCCGCGATAAAACGCTGGGCGATGCCGAGTCCGATGCCTTGATTGCCGCCGGTGATGGCGGCGACTTTGCCAGCGAGACGTCCGGTCATGTTGAAGTCTCCGTTCGTGGTCGTGTGAGGAAGAGATGGTACGACAGCTTTTGATTCAGGAGGTTGAAGAATGAAGATAGGTTTTTGACCTCCCCCCCGGGTGTCTTTTGCAGATAGTGCGTAGTGGATAGAAAAGAAAGGAGTTAGGGAGAAAATGAAATTAAGAAAAGTGCGTAAGTGATTGAAAATAAAAGAAGACGTTTTGTAGAGAAAATGCAAGTGGTGACGAAGAGTGGAACGGAATAGTGCTTGGTGGTACTCGCAAGAACGCCTGCGCAAACGGACGTGGCTGTGATCACGACGGGACGGCATCAGGCGGCTTCCGGATTTTTGGGTAAAGCCTAGGAAGGGAAACGTCTTAGATTGGGTTCTCGCGTGATATAGACTCTCGGCAGCGGAGGGATTTGTGGAGACTGCAGAGGTGAAACCGGTGGCCTTGCAGGACGCGGTTGCGCCGCGGTGGAGTGCGGCGTCTCGCGTGGCGTTTCGTTTTTGTTTTGTTTATTTCGGATTGTTCTGCCTGGGAACGCAAATTCTGGGCGGACTGTTGCCCATTCCTTCAGTGGATATTCCGGATCCTTCGGTGCTGTTTCCGCCGCTGCGAAAGATCGTTTTTTGGGTGGCAGCACGTTTTTTTCACGCCAAGCTGCCGCTGGTTTATACGAACAGCGGAAGCGGGGATAAAACATTTGATTGGGTGCTGGCGTTTTGTTTTTTGGTGGTGGCCATTCTGGCTGCGGCGGTGTGGTCGGTAGTCGACCGAAAGCGGAAAAATTACGCGACTCTCTATAAATGGTTTCGCGTGTTTTTGCGGTTCGCGCTCGCGTCAGAGCTTTTGGCGTACGGCATGGCCAAAGTGATTCCGTTGCAAATGCCGTTTCCGTATCTGGCGAAGTTAGTGGAACCATTCGGCAATTTTTCGCCCATGGGAGTCTTGTGGGCTTCGATAGGGGCGTCTCCGGCATACGAAATTTTTGCGGGGTGCGCGGAAACGCTAGCGGGGGTGCTGCTGATTTTTCCGCGAACGACGATGCTGGGAGTGATGGTCTGCGTGGCCGACATGACGCAGGTGTTCAT